>ERZ773263.2254-NODE-2254-length-10645-cov-9.364684_pt1 | contig 10645 bp, 8 predicted proteins | sample MGYA00511076_ERZ773263 | MGnify/ENA primary metagenome ERZ773263 (study PRJEB29015, sample SAMEA2738155) | human oral metagenome | biome: human oral; feature: human-associated habitat; material: saliva | place: China | collected 2195 ... | reverse complement strand
CCCTCACCGAGCCGATCTCCGTGTTCCGCGAGGTCGGCATGGGCATGCTCTTCCTTATTGCGGGCACCGAGATCGATGTCGAAGAGGTGCACGGCCAGGCGGGCAGGCGCTCGCTGCTGACGTGGCTCGCGTGTTTCGGTATCGGCCTGGCTGTGTCCTGGGTGGCGGTCGCCGCGTCGGGTACGACGGGGGTCGCCACCGCCACCTACATCGCGCTGGCCATCGCGCTGACCTCGACGGCACTGGGTACCCTGCTGCCCATCCTCATGGAGGCAGGCGTCATGGGCACGACGATCGGCAAGGCCGTCCTTGTTCACGGCGCCGTCGGCGAGCTCGCGCCCATCATCGCCATGTCGCTGCTGCTGTCGGCGCGTAGTCCCTGGGCCGCGGCGATCGTTCTTTTGCTCTTCGCGCTCGCCACGGTCCTTGCGGTTGCCATTCCGACGCGCTTCATCCTCGAGCATCCCGCGATCGGGCGGACGATTCTGCACGGGGCGCAGACCTCGCAAAAGACGCTCATGCGCGTCGTCATGCTGATCCTCACCGGCCTCATGGCGCTGTCCGCCGTCATGGAACTGGACATGGTGCTCGGCGCGTTCGCGGCCGGCATCATCGTGCGCGCGCTGGCACCCGGCAACTTCACGATGGTCGAGGGCGAGCTGCGCACCCTCGGATTCTCCTTCCTCATCCCTCTGTTTTTCGTCACCTCGGGCATGAACATCTCGCTGAGCGCCGTCGTGGGATACCCGTTCCTGCTTGTCGCCTTCGTTGGCGCGATCCTCGTGGTGCGCGGCGTGCCCATCGTCCTCCTGGAACGCTTCCACGGATCGATCGAGCGCGTCGGCTGGACGGACGCGACGCGCATCGGCCTGTACGGTGCGACCGGCCTGCCGATCATCGTTGCCGTCACCGAGCTGGGCGTCTCGACGGGTGTCCTGCCCTCGTGGCTCGCCTCACTGCTCGTCGTCGCCGGTGCAATGTCCGTGCTGCTTTTCCCGCTACTCGCCTTCCTGCTGGGGCGCGCTGGTGGAAAGGCGCGCTAACCTCCGCTAGTCTTACAGGCGGTGCACAGTGCCACGCCTCCGTAGCTCAATGGATAGAGCAAGGGCCTTCTAATCCCGAGGTTGCAGGTTCGAGTCCTGTCGGAGGCGCCGACGAATGTGTCTGGGCTCGAATGTGCGTGAGTAGCTTACTCACCACCAAGCACGACGTGCCAGCGCCTCTTCGCCTTCCAATAGAATAGTTTTCCAATCGTTTCGATAGAACCATGTTCCAGGTACTTTTGCATGGTGATGGAGTATTTGGCTAAATTGCCAATAAATGTATCGCTGATAAAAACATGCAGTGAGGGTGTGATTACGAGTCGGATCTGTTGGCTGCGGCCAGGGCTCACCCCACATGCTTCAGCTACTAGTTCTAAAGCTGACTGGGATTTATCAGTGCCTTGCACCCAGAGTTCCGGGAAATTGTGTGCGTTTACGAAGTTGGTCGGCTGCATGTCCGAGGCGTTTGATTTTGCTGAGCAGCCATCAGACTGAGTTTCAACTGTGTCGGATAGTATTCCTAACCTCTGCTCCAGTTCGCAAATTGCTTGAGTGAATGCCGTAGTGAGGTCAGAGAGAAATGCATCGTCATCGTAGGAGTGGTCCGCAAGGAGTGAACTGATACGTTCCTTGAGTGCTGCGGTGATTGGATATTGCGTCATTGACATTCTCCAGGTATTGGGTCTGTGGTTTAGTGAGAGTGTGGGCAAGCGTGAACAGTTGAAATCTAAGAACTCATCTTGCCTCCACTGTCAAGTGTCTCATGTGTTGATAATAAAAGGCAAATGTCTATGGGTTTACAGTTTTTGTCTAGGGGGATGCACTTCGGTGTAAGAGAATTGATGACGTTCGGTGAAACGTATATCCATGCCAAGGCGTGCGACATTATGAACCGTGGTCTTTGTGCCATGAATAGGCGCTACAGGTCCGCAAGTAGCCCGTCAGCGTGGCATAATGGGGGGAGTCAAACAGTTGCCGCTGTTCGACTCCCCGGCTTCCGGGATAGTCTTAGCTACCCATCAGGGTGCTCAGCAGGAATGCAATCGCCCAGATCAGCTGCGGCAGTGTCGTGATCACTGTGACAGCGATCTGGGCTTTCTGCTTCCTGTCAAGGCCTCGTCGCCGTTGAGGCGAACGATGGTCTTTAGCCATTGCCCAGTCACTTCCTCTCATCGGAACCGCTCCCCGGCAGGAATGAAGGTGTCCCGGGGTGGTGCCGTGGAGGCATCTCTATCCTCCCACTGCGCTCAGTCATTTCCGGCAGGGATATGAGACCGGGGCTGTCACAAACTCCCGTTCCGTGGACCCCTTCTGCGTCACCTGCACGAAGGCGGACATACTGGGGGCATGAACGCACGAACGAACATCACCCGTCGCATGTGCGGCTCCATTCGTGCCCGAATGTGCGCCTGACGCCGACGTCCGCCATTCCTTAGGCTCGACCCCACTACCAAAACCCGCGCCGATGCGCACCCACGTGAGGGCTAGCCGCAACACGAGAGTTACATCGTGCCCTTCTCCGACGACGAATACGCCTGTCCCTGCACCCACGACCACGAGCCCACGCTTCTGTCCTTCGAGGTCATGCCCCCGCGCAAGCCCTCCTTGGAAGAGTCCTTCTGGAACACGGTCGACCAGCTGCTGCGCGTGCGCCCCGACTTCATGTCGGTTACCTACGGCGCCGGCGGCAAGGACCGCTCCAATGCCCGCTCGACGGTCCATCGCCTCGTGCGTGATACGCCGATCCAGCCGATCGCGCACCTGACCTGCGTGGGAAACTCGACCGAAGAGGTTGTTTCCACCGTCTACGACTACCTCGATTCGGGCGTTCGTACCTTCCTGGCTCTGCGCGGCGACCCGCCGGTGGGACAGGAGGACTGGGAGCCCGGGCCAGGCGGCGTTGGCAGCGCCACCGAGCTCATCCACCTCATCCGAACCGTCGAAAAGCGCCGCTGTGACGCTCACCCGGGCGAGGCCCTGCGCTCCGCATTCAAGCCGCTGACGATCGCTGTGGCCACTTTCCCGGCGGGTAATCCCGCCGCCGGAACCACGCCCGCGCAGGAAGTTGAGCGCCTCCTCGTCAAGCAGGCTGCCGGTGCTTCCTTCGCGATCACCCAGCTCTTCTGGGATGCCGAGGTCTACGCCTCCTTCGTCGAACGCGCCCGCCGCGCCGGCGTCACCATCCCGATCGTGCCCGGTCTGCTGCCGGCCACCGACCCGGCGCGCCTGCGCCGTGTCCAGGACCTCACCGGCATCGAGGTCCCCGAATACCTGCTGACGACGCTATCCGACTACCCGCACCAGGAGGCACGCGACGAGTTCGGCGCTGTCTTCGGGTCACGTCTCATCCACGCTGTCCTGGATGCAGGCGCGCCCGGTATCCACCTCTACACCTTCAACAAAGCCAAGCCTGTCCTGGACATCCTGGCCCTGCTGGGAGTCACGCCCGACCCGGAGAGGTCTGGCGCCTCGGTCCCCGACACCCGCGCCTAAGCGCACCACCATCCACCCTGCGGCAGGGTGCGGGCCTTACCCGCGCACGCCGAACGAGTAGCACACCCAAGGAGAACACCATGTCTGCTGCGACCACGCAGTTCCCCACCGCCACGATCCTGGCCTATCCGCGCATCGGACGCGGCCGTGAGCTCAAGCGCGCCCTCGAGGCCCGCTGGGCCGGGCGCATCACCGACGCCGAGCTGATCCAGGCCGCTAACGATCTGCGTCAGGAGAATCTCGCGCGCCTCGTCGAGCTCGGTCTGAATCCCTCCGACGCCTCCCTCGCTGACGCGCCCTCCCTGTACGACCACGTCCTGGACGCGACCATCCTCCTGGGTGCCATCCCGCCGCGCTTTGCCGGCCGCGAGGGCCTCGACCTCTACTTTGCGCTCGCCCGCGGCGACGACAAGGTCGGCCCCGAAGAGATGACGAAGTGGTTCGACACGAACTACCACTACCTCGTTCCCGAGATCGGCCCCGACACGCCCCTGCGCTTCGCCGACGACACAATCACACGCCGCTTTACGGACGCCCGCGAGTGGGGCTACGTCACCCGCCCCGTCCTGGTGGGCCCTGTCACCTACCTGGCCCTCGCCAAGGCCGACCCCGCCACCCCCGACTTCGACCCGCTCACCCGCATCGACGAGGCCGTGGCCGCTTACGAGGAGGCGCTGGCCTCCCTGCACGCCGCGGGCGCCCCGTGGGTCCAGCTCGACGAGCCGGCCCTCACCTCCGACAACCTGTCGCGCTCCCGCACCGAACTGGGCGAGCTCGCTGCCCGCGTCTACGAGCGCCTGGCCGCCTCCCAGAACCGTCCCCAGATTCTGCTCACCACCCCCTACGGCGATGCCTCCCACGCGGCGAGTGCCCTGGCCAAGACGGGCGTCGAGGCCCTCCACGTCGACACGCTGCGTGGATCCCTCCCGAAGGACGCCGACCTGTCTGGCGTGACCCTCGTCGTCGGCGCCGTCGACGGCCGCTACATCTGGCGCGCCGACCTGGCCCAGCTGCGCGAGACCCTCAAGGCGGCGCAGGCCCTGGGCGCCGCACGCGTCACCGTCGCCACCTCCAACTCCCTCCAGCACGTGCCTCACGACACGGCGCTGGAGACCTGGGATGACGCGACGCTCAATGAGAACCTGCACGCCTGGCTGGCCTTCGCCGACCAGAAGGTCGCAGAGGTCGTCACCCTGGCCCGCGGCCTGGACGAGGGCTGGGAGGCCATCGATCCCGAGGTCGCCGAGGCAACCCGCGTCCTCAAGCAGCGCGCAGCCGCCCCCGGCGTCGTGCGTCCCGAGGTCCGCAGCCGCACCGCCGCCCTGACCGAGGCCGACCGTACCCGCGAGCCCTACCTCGAGCGCGAAGCCGCCCAGACCGAGCGCCTGCACCTGCCCCCGCTGCCCACGACGACGATCGGCTCCTTCCCGCAGACCACCGAGATCCGCAAGGCCCGCGCCGCCAACGCGCGCGGCGAACTCTCCGACGCGGACTACGAGGCGCGCATGCGAGAAGAGATCGCCTCGGTGATCACCCTCCAGGAGGAGCTGGGCCTAGACATGCTCGTCCACGGCGAGGCCGAGCGTAACGACATGGTGCAGTACTTCGCTGAGCTGCTCGACGGCTTCGCGGCCACACGCAACGGCTGGGTCCAGTCCTACGGCTCGCGCTGCACGCGCCCGTCCATCCTGTGGGGCGACGTCTCCCGTCCCGCCCCCATGACCGTGGGGTGGACCACTTACGCCCAGTCGCTGTCCGACAAGCCCGTCAAGGGCATGCTCACCGGCCCCGTCACCATCATCGCGTGGTCATTCCCGCGCAACGACCTGCCGCTCGGCGAGATTGCCGACCAGATCGGCCTGGCCCTGCGCGACGAGGTCGCCGACCTCGAGGCCGCCGGCATCGCCGCCATCCAGGTCGACGAGCCCGCCCTGCGTGAGCTCCTGCCCCTGGACACCGACCGCCACGCCGACTACCTGAACTGGTCCGTGGGATCCTTCCGCCTGGCCACCTCCTCGGTGCGTCCCGACACCCAGATCCACACGCACCTGTGCTACTCCGAGTTCGGCCAGATCATCGACGCCATCAAGGGCCTCGACGCGGACGTGACCTCGATCGAGGCGGCGCGCTCCAAGATGGAGGTCGTCCCCGAGCTCGCCGAGGCTGGCTTCGACCACGGCATCGGCCCCGGCGTGTGGGACATCCACGCCCCCCGCGTGCCCAGCACCGAAGAACTCGCCGAGCTCATCGGACTGGCCGCTGACGCCGTGCCGGTCTCGCGCCTGTGGGTCAACCCCGACTGCGGCCTCAAGACCCGCGGCTACGAGGAAACGAAGGCGTCGCTGGACAACCTTGTCTCCGCTACTCGGCAAGTGCGTGCCCAGCGCGGCCTGGAGAGCTGACACATCCAGGCGCTCGGTGAGGGGTGGGGCCATCGGTCCCACCCCTGACCTTTGTCCGGCGCCGACGGCACCTACTGGGGTCGGCTGGTCGAGTGCAGGGGGCAGTGGGGACGGACCAGGCGAGGAAAGGACGCGGTTGGCGGGGCAGAAGAGCAAACCGGCAGGCGGCACTGGCACGCGCGGACCGCGCCACCCCGACGGACCACCTCCGTTACCTCGTCTCATTCTGTGGGCGCGGTGTTGCCGGGCATTCATGCCTCCGACAAACTAGTGGCATGACGACTTTCGCGAACCCCATGTGCTGCCCCACCGGCGGCATGATGTCGCGAATGTGTATGTGATTGACGCCCCAATTTTCCTGTCAATCACCGCCGCAGTGATATGCCCACAGTGACCGTGGGAGTGCGGCCCCGAAGAATCGGATACACCCATGACCCTCGTCAACACTCCCGACACCTCCGCCGCCTCGACGGACGCTCCGACCTCCTACGAAGACTTCCTTGATGTTCTGGCCGGGCTGCGACTCACCTCCTCGCGCATCGACATCGACCTCGACCGTGGACAGGTCACCCTTGACGGACGGGACGCCGGCTTGTCCGCCAAGGAACACGACCTCCTCGCCCACCTGGCCGCCAACGCAGACCGTGCGGTGACGCGCGCCGAACTCTTTGCCTCCGTGTGGGCGCAGGCCGACTTGGGAGCCGACTCCCGCACCGTCGACGCTCACGTCCGTCGCTTGCGCAAGAAGCTCGCCGCCGCCCCCGATCTGATCTCCACGGTCCGCGGAGAAGGCTACCGCTTCAACTCCACCCCGGCCGTGCGCGTGCGCCTCACCCGGCCCGTCGCACTGGCCGCCTAAGCACAGCGGGCGAACACCTCAGATCACGAGCCGCGTGATCTCGGAGTCGAGCGGGAGTTCCTCCACGTGCAGGGGAGAGGACTCCATGCGGCGACGCAGCCCATCAATGTCATCGGGGGTGGACAGGTCGATACCCACCAGTGCGGGCCCGAGCTCGCGGTTGTTCTTCTTCGTGTACTCGAAGTGAACGATATCGTCGGCGGGGCCGAGCACATCCTCCAGGAAGATGCGCAGCATGCCCGGCTGCTGCGGGAATGTCACGAGGAAGTAGTGGCGCAACCCCTCGTGGCGCAGCGAGCGCTCCATGACCTCCGCGTAGCGCGTCAGGTCGTTGTTTCCGCCCGAGACGACGCACACGATCGCCCCATCGGCGCGCCCCAGCAGGGCCTTGCGATCCGCGGGATCGGTCAAGAATACGTGAGCCGCCGTCGATGCCAGCGCGCCCGCAGGCTCGGCGATCACACCGTCGGACTGGTAGAGCTCCAGCATTTCGGTACACACGGCACCCTCGGGGACGACCAGGACGGAATCGACAAACTGGGCGGCGATACGGAAGGGAAGAGCTCCGGCCCGTCCCACTGCCGTCCCGTCGACGAAGGGGTCAACCTTCGCCAGGGAGATGGGCTCACCCGCCTCGAGAGCGGCGTGCATGGAAGCCGCTCCGGCCGGCTCGACGCCGATGATTTTCACCTCCGGGCGGTGAGCTCGCAGCCAGGTAGACACTCCCGCCACGAGACCTCCGCCCCCGACCGGAACGAGGACGGCGCACGTGTCGGCGGGCATCTGCGACTCCAATTCGACGCCAATCGTTCCCTGCCCGGCAATCGTGAAGGGATCATCGTAAGGATGAACATAGGTGCGTCCCGTTGCCCGCGCGGCCTCCTGTGCGAGGGCGTTGGCGCGATCGAACGTTCCATCCACGATGACCTGCTCGACCCACTGCCCGCCGATCGCCGCGATCCTGCGGCGCTTTTGGCGTGGCGTGTTGGACGGAAGATAGATCGTGCCGCGCACCCCCAGGTGGGCGCAGGCGTAGGCCAGTCCCTGAGCGTGGTTGCCGGCCGAGGCGCACACGACGCCGCGCTCACGCTCGGTGGGGGAAAGGATCGACATGCGAGCGTAGGCGCCACGAACCTTGAAGGAACGGCACTTTTGCTGGTCCTCACGTTTGAGCAAAATGTCCACGCCCGCCTCACTCGAGAGGCGCTCGGAGCGCTCCAGGTTCGTGCGCACGGCAACCCCCTCCAGGGCGGTGGCGGCCTGACGAATATCCGTGGGCGTGGTCACGTGAGAACGAGTGGGCATGGGTGCTCCTTCCAGTACCCCTCCAGTGTAGTAGTGGCCACGCCCCCCAGCGCACCACCCGACCGTATGGCGAGGAGAGCACTACCATGGAGGACGTGAAAACACTGAAAGACCCCCTGATCTGGATCGACTGCGAGATGACCGGCCTGGACGTCGCGAATGACGCCCTCATCGAAGTGGCCGTCGTCGTTACCGACGGTGACTTGTCGATCGTCGACCCCGGCATGGACGTCCTCATTACGCCACCCGCCTGCGCCCTGGAGAACATGAACGACTTCGTGCGCAACATGCACACCAGCTCCGGGCTGCTGACCGAGCTCGCCAGGAGCGGGGTGTCCATGGAGGAAGCGACCGAACAGGTCCTGTCCTACATCAAGCGTTTCGTGCCCCAGCCGGGCAAGGCGCTGCTGGCCGGTAACTCGGTGGGCACGGACAAGATGTTCCTCGAGGCCAACATGCCCTCCGTCATCGAGCACCTGCACTACCGCCTCGTCGACGTGTCCTCCATCAAGGAGCTGGCAAAGCGCTGGTATCGCTCGGCCTTTGCCGAGGCGCCCGTCAAGCACGGGGGACACCGCGCGCTGGCCGACATCCTGGAGTCCATTCAGGAGTTGGAGTACTACCGCCGTGTCCTCTTCCCGGCGCAGCCCGTGCCAACCGACAGGGCGCGAGCGGTCGCCCGAGAGGTCGTCTCGCTGGGAATCGCCCCCGCCGACCACGCCCAGTAGGCTCCGCTGAGCTGCACGGTGACGGTGCTGCCCGCGAGGCGGCGCCGCCTCGCACCCGCCCGCTGCTGCGTGCACAGGTGTCCGTTGCGGTGCCCACCTGTCCACAGGGGAGAAGGGACGCCTTGAAGGCGGGCTGGGCGCGGTGTTTCCTGGGGTAACCGGCACGGGCCGGTCACCCCAGGAAAGGATGCAATGATGCAAGACACGGCGACAACTCTGAGGGGACGCATCGGATCAGATCCGATCATGAAGCACGTCAAGGACACGTGCGTGACGACCTTTCGGATGGCGATCACTCGCTGGCGCTTTGCCAGCGAGGCGCGCCCCGGGGCAGCCTCCTACGTGGAGGACGGAGCCCACTGGTACACCATCGAAACCTGGGACACGCTCGCGCAGAACGTGTTTCGTAGCTGCCGCAAGGGCGATCCCGTCATCGTGGTCGCGCGGCCAGTTCCCAATGGCTGGGTCGACGCGGCGGGCGAGGTGCGTTCGTCGATTGTCTTTCGAGCCTGCGCGCTCGGACACGACCTTGCCAGGGGATACGCGCGCTTCACGAAGAATCAGGTGATCAGCCTCGCCGAACCGTCGGCGGGTACGGCCGATGACCCCTTCTCGACCAGGCCGGGGCAGCCGGGAGAGATTCCCACCGACGCGCAGGAGAATACGCACGGAGCGGATGGGAAAGACACCTCGGAAGCCGATCAGGTGGAGGAGGGCGCTGGGGAAAGCGCGGATGGGGCGGATGCCCCCTCAAGACGCGCCGATGGCCGAGCGGGGGAAAGCGCGGGGGCAGCGCAACCAGGTGAGAGGGATGTGAGGGCGCCCGGGGCTCCCGCGAAGGACAGCGACCTGCTCCCTGCTGAGGATGCGCCCGCTGAGCCCGTGGCTGCCATCGCGGGTACGCCCGGAGCGCGTTTCGACTATGGGGTGACCCGGTCGTCCCGGGGAACCGAAGTGCTGGCGTCGACGATCACGACGTGAGCGATCGCGCAGGGGCCGTCGTGACTGATCGAGACCAACACCCTCCACGAGGAAGCCGCCCCGAGGCTCGTCTCGCACGCTCGTGCGACGGCGCCGTGCAGCGTGATGGCGGGGCGATCCCATTCGTCGTGAACGACCTCGATCTCGCGCCAGTCCACCTCGTCGATGCCGAGGAGGGGAGGGGACCCAAACAGGGCGCACGACCACGCCTTAATGAAGGCTTCCTTCGCGGCCCACAGGCCCCCCGCGTGACGGGCCACCGCCTCGTCATAGCGGGCGGAACCGTCTCGCGCGCCGGACGTCGCAGCCGCGCGGGAGCGGACCCGGCGAGCCTCCCTGGGCGTCAGGACGCCGGCCAGGAAGGTTGAACCCGGCGCCCCCACCTGAGCGGCAAACTCAGGGAGGGACACCAGGTCGACGCCGAGTCCGCGCACGATCACCGGCCCTCGGGCAGGTGGTACAAGCCATCCTCGCCGAGGCGGGCCGACGGATCCAGCAGGATCGCGGCCTCAACCTCGTGGGCGTCACCCGCGACTCCTGCCGCCGGGTCGTCCGGCAGGCGGCGGCCATCCACCGAGGTGAACAACGGGGCGTGGCCCAGCATGCCCATCTCGATGTGACGCTGACCGTTGCGCAGTCGGCGATCGGAAGCCGCGCGCCACGCGTCGAGGCGCTCACGTCCTGCCTCGCGCTCCACGATGGCCTCGAAGGCCGCCGGGTTGACCAATGCCAGGAAGCCGGACACGTGGCCGAAGCCAAGCGACGTGGCGAAGGCCGCGCGCACCGGTCCACGAGACGACAGGTCGAGCGGGGAACGCAGCCACACGAGCGGGC
>ERZ773263.2251-NODE-2251-length-10657-cov-5.156857_pt1 | contig 10657 bp, 10 predicted proteins | sample MGYA00511076_ERZ773263 | MGnify/ENA primary metagenome ERZ773263 (study PRJEB29015, sample SAMEA2738155) | human oral metagenome | biome: human oral; feature: human-associated habitat; material: saliva | place: China | collected 2195 ... | reverse complement strand
AGTTTAGTGTAGTTTGATAGTCAGTCCTCTGGTTGTCAGACGCACTTTTTATTTAGTTATCAACGAACAGTGATAGGAAGCCTTTGGAATAAGGTTTTTATTTCAAAAGCTCTTATATCCTATCGGTTATATTTACATTATATAACCAACTGGATATAAAGTCAACTGTTTTTTGTAGAAAATAAAAATTTTTTTGAAGGAACAGACAATGGAATTTGCAGAACGGTTGAAATCATTGAGGTTACAAGCAAAATTAACACAGACAGAAGTGGCAGAAAAAATGGGTGTATCTCAACCTCAATACGCCCGCTGGGAAGCAGGAAAAAGAAAACCGACCTCAGAGACGCTTCAAAAATTTGCGGACTTTTTCGGAGTTACAATGGATTACCTATCAGGAAAAGATGGAGAAGATGAACTATCAAACGTTGAGGTTCTATTCCGTATGGCATCAGACGGTCTGACAGATGAAGAAAAAGCCACTTTCCGTGAAGAACTAATTGAGTTTATGAAAGAACGGAAGAAAGCTTTTGAAGAGGATAAAAATAATGGATTGGGATGAGCATTCTGAGTTTATAAAAAAAGCGAGTACTTGGTTAAATCATATAAAATCAGCTAATGAATCATTACTATTCTTTTATGATGAATCAAATAATATTCGGAAATATCACAACAAGAACGGTAGTTTCAATGCTAGTGAGTATCAAAATTTTTCGTTAGGAGGTATAGTTTTAATAAATTCATGTGAAAATAAGGAATTTAATGATTTAACTGAAATACTAGATTTTGGGAAAAACGACAATTTTTCTGAGTTTAAATTGAAACATTTTCTTGTAAAAAAAGGCAAAAGTTTTATTGAAAAAATCAATTCTCAAAAGCTGAATATTTTACTTGAATATCTATATCTTAAGCAAGGTGTGTTTATTCATTTTCAAATATTAAATTTTTTCTATTATGGGATAGTTGATATTGTAGATACACTTTTTGAACGCGAACAAGTTTCTACAAAAAATGAATTGGATAACCTAAAAACTTTTATCTATAAAAAAATGATTGCTGATTATAACTATTGGTCTCAAAAATTTTGGGAATATGATTATCCAAATGTTTCAACTGAACAGATGGCAAACTTTTTGGATGATTTAATAAGTTATTTTGTAAAGGCTCGAACTTATACGACTAGGGAACATAAGTTAAAAGAGAGATTTATCAGTCTGTGCAGTCGGAGAAAGAGGGCGTTAAGAGATAGCGAGCACATTTTGTTAAGTGGGAATAAACCGAATAGTTTAGTAGATTCGCTTTCTGAGGTATATCAAGAGAGAATTTTTGTTTACAACCATTCATACCATATTTTTGACGAAGAATATTCTATAAGTGAGAAGTGGAAAGAAATAGATTTCTATGAATGGGGTATCAATAAAAAATTTGAATTTCGAAAATCTGAGACTGATATCAGAATTCAGATTAGTGATGTACTGGCAGGAATCATCGCTAAATTATTTGATTTCTTATCTCAAATTTACGATATAGCTGAATTAGAAAACATACTTGGAGAGATACCAAACAATAGTAATTCTTATAAGGTATTGAAACACTTGTTTTTCCTTATTAGTAAATCTGACAGTTTTGATAGATACTTTATAAAATATATTGCTCCCCAAAATGATATAGAAAAATTTAGGTTTATGTATCGTTACTTTCTTGATAAAAGCTAAGCCCAGAGAATGTCTCTGAGCCTTTTCCTATTCTTCTTCCGTCACATTAAACTTTTTGAGCTCTTTCTTATAAGCCTCGCTACCTTTTTTAAAGTATTGACGTTCTGAACCTGTGATATTTGCAGTGATAACATCATCCTTGTATTCATATTTTACCGTTGGATTGACGAATCCTGAGATTTCAAAGGTTTGGGTATCAGTATCAATCGTCATGCTGCTAGTTGAACCTTCGGCATCAACTGTTCCCTTATCACCTTTGATGGTGATGACCAGGTCAGTCCCGTATTCTCCGATTTCATAGTATTCTCCGTCCATATTGGGTTTATTTGAACAAGCGACTAAGACGATAGTAGTAAAAGCAAGGGCAATAAGGCTAAGTAATTTTTTCATAAAGGTTTCCTCCTAGATGGAATTTATTTTACAGGAATCGTGTTACAAACGTGTTAAAAATAGGATTTCAATCTAGTTGCAAGACAAATGTGTTAGTTGTTAAACTAATTTTTAGTGGACATTCGTCCATTTTTTTTATATAATTCTAGTCAACCAAATAGTTGACTGATAAAATTGTGAGGAGGTGTACTGTGAGAGACTTTTATACAAAAGTAACCCAAATTGCAAGAGAACAACTATATCAATTTATGAAGGATAATCAGGTGTCACCCCTGAATTATCACTTTCATTACTATTTCGATGATTGCATCCAGAAATTCGGTATCAAGGTAATGGAGCATCACTTTACCAATCGGAAAATTGAAGGTCTTACTATGATTGATGAGGATGGTATTTCAATTTCCTATGAAAGTCAGAACCCGCCAGTAAAACAGAACTTCACTAAGTGCCATGAACTAGGTCACTATATCTTGGGGCATTCAGGTAAACAATTTACACAATTAAGCAGTAATAAAAATACAGTTGAAGAAAGTGAAGCCAATCTTTTCTCAGCTTATATTCTTATGCCTGATATTGTTTTACTGTCAAAAATTTATTATCGTTTGGATAGTTTCAAGCAAGTAATGACAGAGCTATCCGTATCAGCGGATGCTTTGAAATTTCGATTACAAGATTTATTTCGCTATCGTTTGAAACTAGACAATCAAGAGATTAGCTCAGCTATTTATCAATATCAAACGGGTCAAAGCAAGTCTGTTCTCAGTCTTTTTGAGGAACTCCATACTGAGATTGAAGACGAGTACCGAGCAGTGGAAGAGGATGTTCTTGCTAAAGTTCTGAATCGCCTGAGAGAGTGTTGTTTTGTGGCAAGTACAGAGTTCCCTGAGTTGCTAGAAAATAGCTTTCGCAAGGAATTAGAGAAAGAAGATGATATTGATACTTGGTTAGAGTATGACTTTGGGCAGTCAGTAGGATACGCCTGGCGTACAGATAAGTTGACCGCAAAGCAAGCAAAATCACGAGCTAAAACAATACTCCTATTAGAAAAGAGGTAGTTATGTATCAACCTGATAAATTAAAACAAAAGCGAGAAGAACTAGGTTTAGAGCAACAAGAATTAGCGGAACTCATCGGAGTTTCAAAGCAGGCTTATTTTAAGTGGGAAAAAGGCTTCTCAAAGCCTACTAAAGCCAATATTGCCAAGTTGGAGAAAGTCTTAAAGGTTTCAGAAGGTTATCTGACTGAGGATGAAATTTCATCTCTCTATAAGCAACTGACAGAGCCAAACCAGGAGAAAGCTATTACCTATGTTCGTGACCTGGTAGCGTCGCAAAAGGTTATCAGTATTGCTGAGAAACGTTCAGAGTACCATGTTTATGAGAAACTTTCTGCGGGTATTGGTGCTTCTGTTTATGGAGACCTGGACTATGACGTTGTTTATTACAATGAAGAATTGCCGCATGATTTTGCCTCTTGGGTTGACGGAAACTCGATGGAACCAACTTATCAAAATGGAGAAGTGGCTCTTATCAGAGAGACTGGTTTCGATTATGACGGAGCGGTTTATGCTGTCGTCTGGGATTCGCAGACTTACATCAAGAAAGTCTATCGTGAAAAAGAAGGGCTCCGTTTGGTGTCAATCAATAAGGATTATCCTGATAAGTTTGCGCCATTCGATGAGAACCCACGAGTAGTTGGGAAGATTGTTGGTCACTTCATGCCATTGGAGGACTAAGTATGGGCTATTTTGATTATTCACGAGAACCAAAGAGCGACATAGCTTTTGTGGATATGAAATCCTTCTATGCCAGCGTTGAGTGTGTGGAGCGTGGACTCCATCCCTTGAAAACGTCTCTTTGTGTTATGAGTAGAGCGGAAAATGCTAACGGTTTAATATTGGCTTCCTCGCCCATGTTTAAGAAGGTGTTCGGAAAGAATAACGTTAGCCGTTCCTACGATTTACCTTTTGATATTAAGACTAGGAAATTCAACTATTATGTTGCACGCAGACAAGGTCTGCCTATTACCCTTGACTATGTACGATTTATCGAAGAGTGGGCTAGGATTACCTATATCGTTCCGCCTCGCATGGATTTATATATCGAGAAGAACATGGAAATCCAACACATTTTCCAAAACTACGCTAGTCCAGATGACATTCTCCCTTATTCCATAGATGAGGGATTTATTGACCTCATATCATCTTTGAAATACTTTGTTCCTGATGAGAAGATCAGTCGCAAAGATAAGTTAGATATGATAGCTGCTCGTATTCAGCGTGATATTTACCGAAAGACAGGCGTTTACTCAACGGTTGGGATGTCTAACAGCAATCCTCTATTGGCAAAGCTAGCGCTGGATAATGAGGCTAAGAAGACACCAACTATGAGGGCTAATTGGTCTTATGAAAATGTCGAGGACAAAGTCTGGAATATTCCCAATCTAACTGACTTCTGGGGAATCGGAGAACGAACTGAAAAACGATTGAATAAGTTAGGCATTCATTCCATCAAAGACCTGGCTAACTTTAATGCAGACTTACTCAAGAAGGAATTTGGAGTGGTAGGAGTGGAGCTCTTTTATCACGCTAATGGTATTGATGAAAGTGACGTTCATAAGCCATACAAACCAAAATCACACGGTTTAGGAAATTCTCAGGTCTTACCAAGGGATTATTATAGACGAGCTGATATTGAGTTAGTTCTTCGAGAAATGGCAGAGCAGGTTGCTATTCGGCTGAGGCGAGCTCATAAGAAGTGCTGTACGGTGTCTATTTATATCGGATTTTCAGGGTTTGAAGGTAAGCGACACATACAAGCCCAAACGAAGGTAGATCCGACAAATAATACGCGAGTGTTGACTGACCATGTCCTCATTCTTTTCAGGAAGAAGTATGAACTAGGTGCTGTCAGAAGTGTTGCCGTCACTTACTCAAACTTTGTGGATGAGTCCTTACAACTCATTTCACTTTTTGATGATATTGAACAAATCGAGAAAGAAGAAAGGCTCCAAATAGCGATTGATTCCATCCGAGATAAATTTGGCTTTACTTATATTCAGAAGGCTAATTCGTTATTAGAAGCCTCATGAAGCATTGAGCGAAGCAAATTGATAGGTGGTCACTCAGCTGGTGGATTAGATGGACTAAGATGATTGATAGAAGTTATCTCCCTTTTCAAGCAGCTAAAGATTATCAGGATAGAGGCATGATGAAGTGGATGGGATTTTTCTTATCAGAGCACACCACGTCGCTAGATGATGATAGACACAGGATTGAGATGACATCTGATTTGACCGATATGGAGAAGTTAGTTCTAATTGGTCAACTCTATGCCTCACAACTCCAGGGCATGTTTGTCATGAAAAGGGAAAAATGTGAGGAACACCTACTTTGGAAGAGTAACTGAGATTAGCTCACAAGAAATCACAATAAAAACAGCTGACAAGTATCAGCTGCTTCAAGTGAAGGATATTTTATCCATCAATATGACGGAGGAAACAGATTTTGAGTAGAAAAGAAATTTATGAAGGCAAGCTGCAAATAGATTATTTCTCTGACTCTTACCTCAAGTTTGAAGAGGATTTTTATCGCTATTCAGCACTAGGAGAACCACTAACAACTCTCACGGATGATATCCTCAGAGCAATGGCGATGGGACAGAAGAATTATTTCAAGCTCAGCAAACGCCACAGTAAAGACGAACTAGACCATTATTTCTATTTTACTATTGAATTTAGTAAGAAAGAAGTAGGGGTAAGGAAGTTTAAGTATTTTAAAGAGTTTGACAATAAATATGGTAAAATAAAGGTATAAATTTTTAATAAGAAGCGAGGCTAGCCTCCTTTGTTATATTCATAACAATGGAATCCTAAAAGTCTCTCTTTATGAGGATAAATATGGATAATAACAGACAAAAAGAACTTCTCGAACTATTAGCTCAGGCACAGGAAGAAGTCATGAACGGCAATGAGGTCTCTACGGAGTTTGCACGTGTACTCTTTCCCCCCGCACGAAAAGAATATGAATTAACCTACTACGGCAAAGAAGGTGAACAATCTATTATCAGTCAAACTTTTGCCGTGCCTTTGCAAGAAAATCGAAGATTTGGTGAATCTACTGAAAGTGATTGGTTAAATAAAATTATTTTCGGCGATAATTTACAAGTCTTAAAAACTCTTGTAGAGATGAAGCATAGAGGTGAACTGAAAAATGCGGATGGTACTGACGGCGTGCGCTTGGTTTATATTGATCCACCGTTTGCGACAAAACAAGATTTTTCGAATAAAGATTCTAAAGCTTATTCTGATAAATTAGCTGGTGCAGAATTTTTAGAATGGCTTAGAAAACGTCTTATCCTGCTACGAGAAGTGTTAGCTGATGACGGATCTATTTACGTACACTTGGATTGGCACAAGGCACATTACGTTAAAGTCTTGATGGATGAGATTTTTGGAGAGGGAAATTTTTGTAATGAGATAGTTTGGTATTATAGACGATGGAATATTGCAGGAAAATATTTTGCTCGAAATCATGATACTATATTTTGGTATACAAAAAATAAAGGAAATCATGTTTTTAACCAGATGTATATTCCTAAATCAGAAAAATCTTCTGCTCAGGGGAAGGCTTGGAAAAGCGTTATTGGAGAAGACGGCAAACGACGGTCAATTCAAACAGATGAAAAGACCAAGGGTGTTCCTATGCCTGATACTTGGGAAATTTCAATGATTAACCCAGTTGCCAAAGAGAGAATTGGATACCCTACTCAAAAACCAGAGAAATTGCTTGAACGAATTATTAAATCATCATCAAATAATGGAGATTTAATTCTCGATTGTTTTGGAGGTTCGGGAACGACTGCGGCAGTGGCAGAGAAGTTGGGTAGACGATGGATTACTGTAGATGCAGGGAAGTTATCTATTTATACTATTCAAAAAAGAATATTAGGAAATGAATCACATAAACCTTTTGCAGTTTATGATGCAGGTCTGTATGATAATGAAAAACTAAATGATTTTGATAGTACACAGTGGAAACAGTTTGCCATGGCTTTATACAATGTTCAACCTTCTTATCAGTCAATCAAAGGACTTTCTTTTGATGGGATGAAAGATGGTTCTCTAGTTAAAGTTTATTCCCTTAATGAATTAAATGGAATGGGAGCAAAAATATCAGAAGATACTTTGGAACAGATTTATTCTCGCTTAGGTTCAGCTGCCCCTAATGAGATATTCATTATTGCTCCGCAAGGGAAATTTACTTTTGCAGTAGATGAGTATGATAATGACGGTGAGTGGAATACAATATTTAATATTCTTCGTGTTCCATATTCAATGTACCAAAAATTTACTGAGAATTTCAAAGGTACTTTACAGGCAGACGATACTGACTCGGTAAATGCGGTTGTTGATGCTTACGGATTTGATTTTATGCGAAAACCCAAAGTTGATTTTGAAATTATTGGAGAAATACTAAGGGTTAATTCTTTTGAATCATTTTCTAGATTGAAAGGCAAAGAAAATATAAGTGGTTTTGAGGCGTTCTCAATGCTTTTAGTTGATTTAACGTATGATAATAAAGCCTTCAATGTGGATAGAGTATATTACCATAAAGATTTCGATGGAAATCAATCTATAATATTTGATGAAAGTCAAATTGATGGTCAAGCGATGTTTATATTTGTAGATAAATTTGGAAATGAGTTTGTAACAACGAGGGGAGAAATGGCATAATGGAATATAAAGATAGTGATTTAGTCCTAGAAGTTAGTAAAAACGTAAACCCTGTAGTTTGGGACGAAGGATTTTTTCAAAATTTCTTTGATATGCTATTTGGAAAAAGAAACTATCAGAAAGAAGCAGCTGAAACTGCTTTACGTTTTCTCAACTCTGGTGAATATAAAGATATAACAGCATTAGCAAAAGAAAATTTTGAAAAGAATCAAGTCATAAGAGCAAGATGGAACAATGATTTTAATTTGATGCAAGATGATTTAGATTTATCTGACAAGCTGTCAGCAACCTTAGATTTAGCTACAGGAACAGGGAAGTCATATGTTATGTTTGCGATAGCGCTTGTTATGCTTGCCACAAAAAAAGTTTCTCGAGTTCTGGTATTAGTTCCTAGCGTAACCATTGAAAATGAGCTGACTCAAAAATTTAAAAACCTTCTAGGAAATTTACAACTTCTTAAAACTCTAGGAGATAATTTTGTACCACCTCAAATTTTAAATGGCGATAGTACACTTGTGGAAAATTCTATTGCTGTTGAAAATCGAAATGCTATTTATAAAGCTCAAGCAACTAGAAATTCTATAGTTGATAGTTTAAAGGGAAATGGCGAAAATACACTTATATTGAATGATGAAGTTCACCATGTTTATTATTCTGAATCGAATGAGTGGAGAAGCTTTATTGAAGATGAAAGTAGTAATAATATCAATTTCAAATATGTTATTGGCGTAACAGGAACAGCCTATAAAGGAAAGAATAAAAGTGGGAATGACTACTTTTCAAATGTTATCTATCGTTTCTCTCTTCGTGATGCAATAGAACAGGGGTTTGTTAAGGATATAGAATACATTTCAAAAGAAGATATTCCAAAAGATAAGGACGAGAGATGGCAAGTAATTTTGAATTCTCATAACCAAATTGCGTCGCAAGTTCCTAAAGAACTTGGTATTAAGCCCATTACAATTATTGTGACGTCCAAACAGAATCTTGCTGATAGTAAAGCGAAAGCTTTTAAAAAATTTTTACAAACACAAAGAAAGCTGACTGATGCAGAAGTTAATGACATAGTTCTTTCAGTTCATAGTGGACAGAAAGCAGCTATTGATAGAATGAAACTGTCTAAAGTTAATGAAAAAGGTAATCCAGTGGAATTTATCTTTAGTGTTTCAATGCTTACTGAAGGTTGGGATGTTAAGCGTGTATTTCAGATTGTTCCAGATGACGAAAGAGCATTTAACTCAAAACTTTTGATTGCTCAAGTTCTTGGAAGAGGTTTGCGTGTTCCAGAGGGGTGGGATACTAGCAAGTGGGGTGCCCCGACAGTGACAGTTTTTAACCATGAAAAATGGTCTGCCAATGTAGAGGCACTTGTAAATGAGGTTCTGGAGATTAGACAGCGAATCACTTTGTCTGTTAATAAAGAATCAAATTATAATTTCAGTTTGACGAATGTAAAATATTCTTCAAAAACTGACACTAAAGATTATCCTAAAATGGGCACATATAATTTATGGGAAAATGGTGTTAATTTACCAACAGATGATAAATTTGGGAAGAGTACTATTACCCTGACAGATATTAAGACAAAATCAGATAGAAACTTCCAAACAACTTACGAGCATGAGCAGATTACAGTAAAAGAAATGGCGAATATTTTGTATAGCCGATTCGAGGATTTGGAAGACAGTGAGTATGCACAAGAATATCAGAACTTATGGTCAGTTTCAAAAATAAAAGCCATGATTGAAGAATCGTTGAAAAAAAGTGGAAATACTCATATTACAAAAAGTCTTAAGAATAAATTTTTGTCGTCTATGAATGTTATTTTTAGGGATGGTTCAAAAGTAGTTAGTTACGACATTGAGCCGCAAGAATATTTTATCGTTTTAACTGTTAACTTACCAAAAAATACTTCTGAAATAAGTGGATTTAGAATGAATAAAGTTCTTTTTTACGGCTCAGATTTGGAATCTAGTCTTTCATCTGATAAAGCTAGTTTAGATACTTTCCGAGAACTAACAGACACATCAAATGGATATAAAACGAAGAAAATTGAGAATAAATACAATTTTAAAACTCCTCAATTTGGGATTGTAACAACAGGTAATCCTGAGAAAGAATTTTTAACTAAGCTCACTACTGATGAAGAAGTTATCAAAAGTATTGATTCGTTCATAAAATCCGATGACATGAGTTTTTACAGTATTGACTATTCTTGGCAAAAAGGTACCCACCATAAGAATGGACAATTTAATCCAGACTGGTTTATTAAACAAGGTGATAATATTATTGCTGTAGAAATTAAAGATAATTCACAAATTTCTGAACCAGATTCAGAGAATATTGGGAAAAACAAAGCAGCGATTAAACATTTTAATTTTATAAATGAAAAGCATGAATCAGAAGGTAATTTGACTAGATATAAATTTACATTTTTGACACCTAAAGATTTTGATATATTCTTTAAGAAACTCTCTGAGAAAGATATAATGAATTTCAAGAGTCAATTAGATGTTAAATTAGCTGACTCTAAATAATTTTTTACTAAAAATCTATCTTTTTCGGAAACACATAAATGACAGTAGAAAATCTGCTGTCATTTTTTGCTGCCCAGAAACTAAAAAACTTCCCTTAGAATAGTCCAAGAGAAGCTGTAAGTCATTACAAGTTTTTACAACTATTTGTATAAGATGTGGTAAATTTTTGGTAAGTTTTGCCATTCACACTCATAAAACCTTGATATAACAACGTTTTTGAGCTGTCTTACTTCATCGTCGGGAAAAGCAATACGTCACGGATAGAAGTGACATCTGTCAACAGCA
>ERZ773263.2250-NODE-2250-length-10659-cov-2.624576_pt1 | contig 10659 bp, 9 predicted proteins | sample MGYA00511076_ERZ773263 | MGnify/ENA primary metagenome ERZ773263 (study PRJEB29015, sample SAMEA2738155) | human oral metagenome | biome: human oral; feature: human-associated habitat; material: saliva | place: China | collected 2195 ... | reverse complement strand
AAAAAAGATAAGTCTAGTAAGACTAGAACATTCTTCATTGCAATAGCTTCAAATAACAACGGAAGACTTCTTGATAATAATTTCATAGATTTCACTAACTCTTTTGAAAGATTATAATTTAACCATAATAAAATAACCCTTCTTCTGAGGGTTATTTTATTATTTTGCGCGAAAAAATAAGATTTTTGCACCAGAATATAGCTTTTCACTAATCAAAATTAAATTTTCTGCTTTAAAATTTTCAATTTCTTTGGGTTGCGATAGAACTAATATTCCACCAGATCTTAGCCTTTTCGAAAGCCTTTCGATAGACGGAAATTGAGGGTCGTAGTATGGCGGATCAGCAAAAATTATATCAAAAGTTGGAATTTCTAAAATTTCACCAATTTCGAATTGAGATTGGCTCGACCCAATCCAGCCCGAAACACTACTTCGAATTATTTTAGCTTCTCCAGCATTTTCATTCTTCTCGATAATTTTTAAATTTTCGGCTAATATTTTTTGCGCTAATCTGTTTTTTTCAATAAAAACTACTTTTTTAGCACCACGAGAAATCGCTTCAAGACCCAAAGATCCAGTTCCAGCGAAGGCATCAAGAACTTCAGCATTTGGAATTTCCGCCTGAATTGTATTAAAAATTGCGTTTCTTGCTCGTTCGCTCATTGGGTGAGTTTGGCGAGAATTCGGAGCTGAAATTTTATGATTTTTAAAAATTCCTGAAATCAACCGAATATTCATTTTTTATCCTCAGATTTATTTTTTGTATTTTCGAAATCTTCTTCAAGAGCTCGACGAATACCTTCAAACCATCCGAGTGCCACAATTTTTGAGATTTCAGGCAAGAGATCATGCTTAGTCTCTCGCGCTAAAGCAGTCGTCCAGCCTTTCTCTAAATACCTTTCGTAATATTTTTGGTCGGCGACCCACTTAATTTTTTCTTCAAAAATTTGCATAAATTCGCCCTTTAAAACTCGCAAAATTTCTTCATCTGTTGGACTCTTTATAATTTTCTTTGCAGCAACTGAAGTTATCATTGTGGCAACACCCATTTCATAAAGCATATGTGAGCTCATTACACCTTTTGGTCCAATATATTCCCAGTTCTTCAAAATCCGCTCGCGCCAATTTTCTCCAGAAAGAAACATCTTTTTAATCAATTTATCGCGTTCTTCAGGTTTTTTTCCAGAAATTTCAATAATTTTATCAGTCATAGGGAACTGATGAGCTGGCGTTAAGGCATCAGTTATTGCATGTGCCATCCAACCAGCTTCAAAACTTGCTCGTACAAAATTTTCTTCACTCAAAGCTTTCGAAATATTAAAAAGATGATTTTCAACGTAGCTTCGAATTGGTGCTAAATCACCATAAGGCTCAACAAAATGCCAAGGCTCATCTTTTCCTGGTGATTTTGTTTTAATCCCGTCAGGACCACCATTTCCCTCAAAAACTAAAATTTCATCAATTTTAGGGAAGTGAATTTTTGAGAATTTTGGATTTTTCGAAATAATTTCGCGCAAAATTAAGCGAGCCGCACGATCAATTTTTTGATGCGTTCCAGCAATTTTGTCTGCTTTTTGAAAAGGAGTTGCTCTTGAATACATATAAACTATTTTACCATTCTTCTTAATAAAAATCAAAAGTTGAAATTTAATTGTGCTTGTGCTAAAATGGAACAAATGAGTAAAATTGCGAAATATCTAAATGGACACATTATTGGCGAAGTTTCGGCGCGCGAAACTCGATTGAAGCAGTTTTCAACCGACCGAAGTTTTCTTAAAATTCAACCAGAATTAGTGGTTTACCCGCGTTTTAGTGAAGATATTCAAAAAATTATGCGGTTTTCTTGGCAGTTAGCTGAAAAAGGTCATATTTTTGGTGTTACGGCGAGAGGCTACGGCGGAAGCACCGACGGTTCTTCAATTGGAAAAGGGATTATATTAGATATTTCGCGACATCTTGATAAAGTTAAAGAGCTTGATTTACGAGCTAAAACCGTTCAGGTTCAAGCCGGGGCGAATTTTCAAAAATTGAATCTTGCAATTGCGTCACAAGCGATGGAGATTCCGCAAAGTCCAGCTGGCGAAAGGCTCACAGTTGGTGGGGCGATTGCAATGAATTTGCCAAGCGAAAAATTTAATTATGGCGACTTAGTAAATTCCGTTAGCGAAGCAGAAGTTATATTGAGTAATGGCGATATTATTAATATTGGAAAAATTTCTCGCAAGGAATTAAGCGAAAAAATCGCACTTTCTAATTTCGAAGGAGAGATTTATCGCAAAATTGACACTTTAATTGAAGATAATTACAGTTTAATTCAGCAAATCGACAGCGATTCTAGCTTCGGCTATTCTGGAATTGCAAATGTAAAAAATGAAGATGGAACCTTCAATTTAATTCCGTTATTTTTTGGTTCGCTCGGAACTCTAGGAATTATCACCGAGACAAAGATTCAAACAAATTACATAATTAACGAGACCAATTTTATGGTTGTAAGTTTTTCGAATCGCGACGACGCACGTGATTTTAATGATGAAATTGCCAAATTTGCACCAGATATTGTTGAATTATTTGATGGCAAAATGTTTGAAGCTGCAGTTGCTTCTGGTAAAAAATACCAATTTTATCTTGACAGGAATTCACAAAATTTAGCCACAAAATTAGTTTTAGTTGTTGGAGTTTCAGATAAAAACACAAAGAAAACTGCATCAAAAATACATAAAATTGAAAAAATTGCCAAGAAATTTGAAGGCGCAACCGTTTGGATTCCAGAAGACGATGAACGTTCGAAAACTGAACTTGAAGCGATTCGTGATGTTCGTGAAATTTTGCGAGCGAGGAGTGGTGTAATCAAGCAAGAGATCTACCCAATTCAAGGTGTTTATGTGCCAATGGAACGTTTCGAAACTTTCTATTTAGGACTTCAAAAACTCGCCTTACAACACAGTATTCCCGCACCAATTCAAGGTTCGGCACTAACCTCTATTTTTGAAATTCTAGCTGAATTCGACTTTTCGAAAATTAGCGACCGTCAAAAATCACTAAAATTTATTGCCGACCTTGATGCTTTACTTGCAAAAGTTGATGGTGAATTTGCGTATGGTGCAGGTGAAGGGCGAATTTATGGTCATTTTGTTGCAAGAAATATCAGTGAAGAAATTGAAGAATTATATTCGCAAATTAAAGATATTTTCGACCCAATGCATATTTTGAATCCTGGTGTAAAAGGTCGCCCAGATACTAAAGAATTAGTGAAATCGGTTCGAAATGAAAAATAAACCAAATTTCGAAACTGGCGAAGGTTTAACCGTTCAAAACGATACCCGAAATGTGATTGATAAATATAAGGGTGTATCGGTTGAAGAAATTAAAAAAGATCTTGAAACTTCGCGGCACGATTTTCATATTGCTGTTGAGAACTTTCAGCACGATTTTAATATTGGCACAATCGCTCGAAACGCCAATGCTTTTAACGCTGCAGGAATTCATATTATTGGCAAAAAACATTGGAATCGGCGCGGTGCAATGAAGACCGAGGCTTATATGAATGTTTTTCATCATAAAACCGTGGAAGATTTTATAGATTGGGCGAAAGATAATAAATTTAAACTTATCGCAATTGATAACCAGAAAGGTGCAAAGAATCTAAACAATACACAACTTTCGAAAGGTTCTATTTTGGTTTTCGGAAACGAGAGCGATGGTCTTTCAGAAGAAATGATCGAGGCTTGCGAAGAAATGATTGCAATTGAACAATTTGGCTCAACGAGAAGTGTTAATGTTGGAGTGGCTAGTGGCATTTTAATGTACGAATTCGTTCGGCGAAATTATTTAGCAAAATAATTATTCGTTAGATAAAAATAGTTTGTCTTTATATTTTTTAATTTTTATAAATGAGGACTGTATTCATAAACTATTGAGCGCTTATTAGTACTCTTTTTTGCATAAAAAAATATGGTGTGTTATAATTATATAGATATGAAGACAAAGTTAAAGAATATTTCAGATGTAAAAGTTGAACTTACAATCTCTCTTGGAGCTGAGGAGTTGAAAGCTGCTGAACAAGTTGCGCTAACAAAGCTCGCTAAAGAAGTTAAGATTGAAGGCTTTCGAAAAGGAAAATCACCACTCGAAATGGTTGCTGCGCAAGTTGATCCAAATTTGCTCAGTCAAGAAACCCTTGAAAACGCGCTTTCGAAATCTGTCGCTGAAGCATTTTTAAAAGAAAAAGTTCAAGCAATTAATCGACCAGAAGTTGATGTTAAAAAATTTATTCCTGGAACCGAGCTAGAATTTACCGCAACTACCGAAATCATGCCAAAAGTTGAACTTGGCGACTATAAAAAATTAGGAGTAAAAAAAGAGGCTGCAAAAGTTTCAAAAAAAGAAGTTAAAGAAACAATCGATCGAATTTTAAAGAATTTTGCTGAAAAGAAAAAAGTTGAGCGTGAGGCAAAAAATGGTGATGAAGTCATCATTGACTTTTTAGGCAAAAAAGATGGTGCTGCTTTTGATGGTGGAAAAGCTGAAAAATTTCCACTTGAACTTGGTTCAAAATCTTTCATTCCTGGGTTTGAAGAAGGTTTGATTGGTAAAAAAGCTGGCGATGAACTTTCGCTTAATTTGGAGTTTCCAAAAGATTACCATGCAAAAGACTTGGCTGGTGCAAAAGTTGTTTTTGAAGTAAAAATTCACGAAGTTCGAGAAAATGATGAACCAGAAATCAACGAGGAATTCCTTTCGAAATTAGGTGATTTCAAAACTAAAGAAGAATTCGAAAAACAGATTGAAGAAGATTTGAAAACTCAAAAACAAGCTGAAGCAGACGAAAAATTTAAAGACGAACTTGTTAAAAAATTAGCAGAAGTTTCGAAAGTTCCTGTGCCAGAAATCTTGCTTGAAGATCAAAAGCGCAGCATTGAAATGGATATGCAACAAAATTTGATGTATTCTGGGCTTTCACTTGAAGATTATCTTGAACGAATGGGCAAAACTCGTGAAGAATGGCTCAAAAAAGACGTTAAAGAAGCAGCTGAAATGCGCGTAAAATCTGGATTGGCTTTAGCAGAACTTTCGAAAGTTGAAAAAGTTAAGTCAGACACTAAAGAGCTTGATGCCCGAATTGCACAACTTAAAGAACAATACGGAAACAGCAAAGAGGTTCAAAAACAGCTTTCATCTGATGATGTTCGCCGAAACTTGGCAAACCAAATTTTAACCGAAAAAACAATTGATTTATTGGTAAAATTTAATTCATAGTTTTAAAAATTTTATAAAAAACAGGCTCGAAAGGGCTTGTTTTTGCTTATGCTTTATTTTATAATAGTTATAGTTAGTACATTTGGAGGTGGTTTTATGATTTCTTTAGAAGAAGCCGCAAAAGATACAACGCTTGGTTCAAAAAACTTGACGCTTGTTATTCATAAGCAAATTATTTTGTTAATTCGAGCAATTGATTGGGAAGGCTTATTTTCTTATAATTTGCGAGATAGTTTTACGGCTAAGAATTTAGAGCTTGATTATTCGGGATTGTTAATTCCTGAAAAGGGAGTTTCTCCTGACAACCCATCGGTTTCTTTTAGCTTTTTAATTAATGACAATAATTTTGAAATAACAGAATGCTCAAAATTAGAAATCCGTAAGATTATCGAAAAAATCCTTCATGATTGCCTGGGTTACAACCCTTTTAAGCCTATTAAAGAAATTAAAATTGGTGGAAAATATAGGCACTATAAAGGTGGAGAATATGAAGTTTTGAATATTTCTCGACATACCGAACAAGATGAAGAATTGGTAAATTATCACAAAATCGGCGAAAATGAAATCTGGTCACGGCCAAAAGATATGTTTATGGACGGTAGATTTCAGCCAATAGATTTTTAGCTCGTATTGCGGGCTTTTTGGTTTTTTAAATATTGTTTTTTTATTAAACTTATGCTTTAATTAGTATAAAATACAAGAAAGGAATTTATGAAATTTTTCGAAAAAAGAGATTTATTAATTTTGCATATTACTTTAACTATTATTCTTCTTATTTGGTTAGTTGCAAATAGCGTCATTCTTGGGATTTTTTATAGCGATTATCTTAAAAATTTCGATGGTCAACAAAAAATTGAAAAAAATTATCAAGATAGAATTGAATCACTCGAGAAAAAGCTCAATCTTAAATATTTGCCAAACGAAAACGGAGAATATTCACATAAATCACAAAGCGAACCCTAAACAAGGTTCGCTTTTTATGATAAAATAGGAGAATGAACGACTTTCAAAAGATTTTCGAAAAAAATTACAAAATGTTAAACGCAGAGCAGAAAGAAGCAGTCGACACAATCGATGGGCCAGTTTTGGTGATTGCTGGGCCAGGGACAGGAAAAACTCAATTGCTTTCAACACGAATTGCTAATATTTTGCAAAAAACCGACACAGCACCAGAGAATATCCTTGCAATGACCTTTACTGAAGCTGGAGCCTCGAATATGCGCGAGCGACTTTCGCGTTTTATTGGTATGGATTCTTTTAAAGTTGGCATTTTCACTTATCATGGTTTCGCAAATGAAATTATTCAAAATTATCGCGAATATTTTACAGATAAAAACCTTAACGAGGCCGCCGATGAATTAATCACGAAAGAGATTATAACAAAAATATCAAACGAATTGCCAAGCTCTTCAAAACTCAAAAAAATCCCTATTTCGAACATCGCCTCTACAATAAAAGAAATGAAAAATGCTTATATTTCGCCAGATGATTTGCGAAAAGTTGCGAAGGCAAACATTTCTGAGCAAGAAATTTTTAACGAGAGCATTAAAGGGTTACGCGTTAACGGGCGAACTTTTGCGCAGGTTCAGCCGTTTTATTCAGCAATTCGCGATAATTTAAAAAATTCAATCTCAAAAGATTTAAACGATACAAAGTTTAAAAGTAATCTATATTTTTATTTCGAAAAATTGAATGAAGCCTATCTTGAGGCAGAAGAAACTGGAAAATCAAAACCTTTGACAGATTGGAAGAATACTTTCCTTAATTTAAAAGATTTCGAAGATAATTTTCAAATCAGCGACACTTATGCGAATAAAAAACTACTTGAATTTGCTGATTTCTATGAAAAATTTAATAATGAAATGAAAAATCGTGGGCTTTATGATTTTAATGATATGATTCTGGAAGTTATCGAAACACTTGAAAACAACGATGATTTTCGGTTTACACTTCAAGAAAAATATCAATATTTATTATTAGACGAATACCAAGATACTAATGATTCGCAGGCAAAAATTATTGAACTGCTCACAAATAATCCTGTTATGGAGGGCAAGCCAAATGTCTTGGCGGTAGGCGATGACGACCAAGCAATCATGGCTTTTCAAGGTGCAAGTAAGTCGAACATGATTGATTTTTACAATCGTTTTGGCGAAAATACAAAAGTCATCAACTTAACTAAAAATTACCGCTCGCACGGTGATATCTTGACTGCTTCGAAAAATGTTGCAAATACGATTTCAGGGCGATTAACTAAAAACTTGCCAATTAAAATTGAGAAAGATATTTCGGCGGAAGGGAACTTCATCGACCGAGAAACTCAGCTTGAACGAACGAATTTCGAAAGTCAAATTGCAGAATTTTCTTGGGTCGCAGAAAAAATTTCGAATTTAATTCAAAACGGAGTTGCACCAAAAGAGATTGCAGTAATTGCGCCAAAGCACAAGATTCTGCAAGCTTTTGTGCCGTATTTAAAAAACCAAAATGTACCAATTTATTATGAGAAACGTGAAAATATTCTAAAAAATGAAATAATTTCGCAGCTAATTAAGATTTCGAAGCTATTTTTGGCAATTCGTGATAAAGACGAAGATAAAATGGCGAATCTTTTCCCTGAAGTTTTGAGTTTTGATTTTTGGCAAATTTCACCAGTTGAAGTTTGGAAAATGAGCTGGGCAGCCAAAGATAATCGTGATTTTTGGATTGAAGCAATATTGAAAAGCGAAGTTGAACAAATTCGAAATTTGGGTGAAATTTTAGTTACACTAGCTGAATTTTCACACGAAAAGACTTTTGAAGAGCTTTTTGATTATATTTTGGGTTCAAGAGAAATTCGCGAAGGCTTAAAATCACCAATTCGAGATTTTATTTCGCAAAAATCTGACGAAGAATTTTATGATACAATTTTAAACTTAACTATTTTGCGAGATAAACTGCGAGAATTTTCGAACGAAGAAAATAATAAACTTGATATTTTAATAAATTATGTTGAATTATGTGAAGAATTTGAAATTCAAATTTTAAGCACAAATCCGCACAATACAAGCGATAATGCAGTTCAAGTTATGACACCCTTCGTGGCAAAAGGCTTAGAATTTGAATATGCTTTTCTAATTTCACTCAATCAAGATAGCTGGAATTCTGCGAGAAAAGGTGGCGGAGGCGAAAATATCACAATGCCCGCAAACCTTAAATTTACAAATATCGAAGATGAGGGTGAAGACACGCGCAAACGCTTGATGTTTGTAGCAATGACGCGCGCTAAAACTCAACTTTATCTAACAAACCACAACAGTGATTTAACTGGAAAAACCAAAAAAACACTGTCATTTTTAGATGAGCGAGAAGAAGACGGAGTTTTAAAATCAAAAATTCTACCTGAAAAATGGCAAGAAGTTTCAAAAATCCAAAGAGAATCGCTTGAAGCTGATGAAATTGAAACAAACTGGCACGAATTTTATACCATCAAAAATGAAGAAATGCGGGAGCTTTTGAAGCCAAGAGTCAAAAACTACAAATTAAGCCCAACAGATTTAAACTCCTATACAAGCCTCCAATATAAAGGTCCTCAAACCTTTTTCGAAAACAAAATTTTATGTTTTCCTGAAGCTTATGGTCCAGCTCTAACGCTTGGAAATATCGTTCATGAAGGCTTTAACTACATTCAAGATGAAATTAATTCTGGCAATACACCAAATATTGACAACATTAAAAAATATGCTATTGAAAGATTTTCTAGATACCCGCTCTCAGAAAAAGACAAAGAAGAAATTTTAGAAAGATTTAATCAAATTTTTGAAAACTTTTTCGAGAATAAGTTAGATGAATTTAAACCTGGAAATATAGCTGAAAAAAACTTTAGCGGTGTTGGTGTAACGGTTGGAGATGCGGTTCTAACGGGAAAGATCGACCTAATTCGAATAGACCGCGAAAATAAAAAAATCACAGTCGTTGATTATAAGACCGGTTCAATTCCTTTTAATACTAAAACTAATAAATTTGATACAAATTCAACAAAAATTCACGAGTATACACAGCAGCTATATTTTTATAAAATTTTGATCGAAAATGCACCAGAATTTTCGGGTTACACGGTTGAAAAGGGAATTTTGGAGTTCATTGAGCCAGATAAACGCACTGAAAAAACTTATAATTTTGAAGTGATCTTTAAGCCTGAAGAAGAGGAACGGCTAAAAACTCTAATTCAAGCTGTTTGGGCAAAAATTAAATCATTTAATTTTGTGCTAGATGAAGAAAAATATTCGAAAGATATAAAAGGAACGCGAGCCTTTGAAGAAGATTTGATCAAGGATTTTAAGGATTCAGATAACTAATGAATAAAGATTTTTTTGAAAAAGATTATCTTTTAACCCGTGTCGATTTTGATAGAAATCAAAAACCACGTTGGAGGTTGGCAGATTTGGATTCTGGTGAGATTTTAAGTTTCTCACCAGAATTTGAAGAACCAATTTCAATAGAAATTGACCTTTCGAAACGATTTTGTATTGGTTGGCATAGTTTGGAAACGGGCGAGGATTTTGTCTGCCCAGAAAATTATGAACTTGACAAAAAATATGAACAATGTCAAAATTGTCAAAAGAGAACCGGCTTCAATCCAGCATTTTACAATGTAAAAGATGGAGAAATTTCAAAACAACAGATTGAGCGAAATTTGCAGCCGCATTTTGTTTATTTAGCATATTTTTCAGATGGAACTATTAAAGTTGGAATTAGTTTTGCAGGACGAGGAATTGCAAGATTACTTGAGCAGGGGGCAAGAGCCGCGTTGATTCTAGGTGAATTTTCGAGTGCAAATATTGCTCGAAATTATGAAGAGAAAATATCCAAAATGCCAGATTTTTGTGAAAATGTCAAGGCAAGTGCAAAATTAAAACTGCTTGAACAAGATTTTGTTTTTTCGAAAGCAGAAAAAGCACTTCTTAATGCTCGCAAAAAAATAGAAACCGCTCAAAAAGTAGTTTTCGAAAAGCAAGATCCAATAGATTTAAATAAATTTTATGCAAAAAATGGCGAAATTCCAAACGGAGAAATACTTGAAATACAAAATTGTCCACAAAATCAAAACGGTGAAACTTTGATTTTTTCAGGTATTCTAAAAGCTCAAGTTGGTTATATTTTACTTGCTGAACAACAAGGTGAAATTATTTCAATACCACTTAAAAAATTTACAGGGAGAAAAATTCGAATTTCACCAAAAATTATTGAACTTAATTTGCCAGAACGACAGGCTAGTTTGTTTGATTTTTAAGTAAAAAACTGATATCTACAGATGAATTTCAATATTTCACAGGGTTTAATTTTTTATTCAAAAAATTGATTTTGAATAATGATCATCGTGATATATATATCAATATTTCTGAAAAAACGAAGGTTAATTTTATT
>ERZ773263.2248-NODE-2248-length-10664-cov-17.461872_pt1 | contig 10664 bp, 2 predicted proteins | sample MGYA00511076_ERZ773263 | MGnify/ENA primary metagenome ERZ773263 (study PRJEB29015, sample SAMEA2738155) | human oral metagenome | biome: human oral; feature: human-associated habitat; material: saliva | place: China | collected 2195 ... | reverse complement strand
TATCGGGAGGCGCGGGCCCATTTTGTCGGCAGGAGACGGGGTAAGTGTGACAGTCAACAGTTCCTCGTTTTTCATTGTTATTGCAGGTAATGATTGATTAGAAAGGTGGCGTTGAGCAATGTGATGGCAGTGCGGAGATATCTTCCAGCAGGTACACGCTTAGACTTCCTGGGATTATGTGTGACAGACTGCGGTGTCATCATTCGACACGGTAGCCTCACGCATGCTTGTCAATACACGGAGAACTAGTGTCCCATCGAACTCACGTAGCCCTGTCGTTTGCGCTGGCCGGTGCCCTGGCCGCTGGCGCACTAAGCGCCCCCGCCGCACTCGCGGCGGAGACGGCCGTGGCCGCCCATCAGGGCAACGTGCGGGCCTCAGCATTTGTCAGCCCGAGCCGGGATGTCCCGACGCAACATCTGCGATTGTGGCCGGGAAGTACCGCGCTCGTTCCCGGACAAGCCGTCATGTTTGAGGCGCTGTCTGACACGTCACCGGTCGATCACTCCGAACTCACATGGACGTCGTCGGATACCTCGATCCTCGCCGTTGACGACAAAGGCTTCGTGACGGCCATCGGTGAGGGTGAGGCCACGATTAGTGTGAAGCGTCGCGCCGAGCCAACTGACGTCTCGGCCGTTCCCGTTCGGGTCCACGCTGTCTCCGAGGAGGCCGGAATCGAGCTGTCTGCCTCGTCGATGGTGTCCACCGTCGGCAGACCCATGTTCCTCAACGCGCTCCTGGCTCCCTCTCTGCGGGGCAGCCGCGTCGAGTGGGCGCTTAGCTCCGCATCGCTGGGTTCCATTGCTCCCGACGAGGGGGAACCTACGGCCATCTTCACTCCTTCCATGCAGGCGGGCGTCGGCACGCTGACCGCAACCGTGACGACCCCCGCGGGCGTTGTCAAGACCGTCACCGTGACAGTTGATGTCCTAGCAGACGATACGGGCGACTTTGTCATGGATGACAGCGGCGTTCTCATTGCGTACCGGGGAGTTGACGCCGAGGTAGACATCCCTGCGGGTGTGACCGCAATTGATTCGCGCGCTTTCTCCGACACAACCCTGCGTACGGTCCGTATCCCCGCAAGCGTCCGCCGCATCGACGATGAAGCGTTCTACGGAACCAGCCTGGAGGAGATCACTTTCCAGGATGATGAGGCCGCTCCCTCCGAACTCGCAGAGCTGGGCAGCCGCGTTTTCTCCAACACCAACGTCCAGACGCTCACTCTGCCGCGCTCCCTCGTCACCATCAACCGCGACGCCTTCGCTGACATGAGCAAGCTGACCTCCGTCCACCTGGGGCCGAAGGTCGCCGCGGACCAGCTCGTCGGCTCCTTCGCGAACACCCCCGAACTCACGCGTATCCAGGTCGACGCTGGCAACCCCAACTACGAGAGCCTCGACGGTGTGCTGTATACACGCGATCACACGCACCTGATCGCCTACCCGGCGGCCAAGAACGCGGGAGGGGCCTACACGGTCGCGAGTGGGACGACGGACATCGACGACCTCGCCTTCCTGGGAGCACAGGTCGAATCTGTGACGTTCCCCGACACCCTGCGTCGCGTCGGTGACCAGTCTTTCGAGGGAGCAGCCCTCACAACCCTCACGCTTCCCGACGGCTTCGAGACCATGGGGGCCTCGGCGTTCTGGCAGATGCCCGCGCTCGTCTCCGTCGACCTGGGTGGGGCCACGGGCGTGTCCACCAATGCTTTCCGCTACGATGCCGCGCTCAGCGAGGTCACCTTCCGGCCCGACCTGGGTCGTCTGACCTCCATCGGTGAGGGTGCATTCGTCGGTATCTCAACGCCGACAGTCACCATACCGGACACTGTGTCAACCATCGCCGAGGAGGCCTTCTCGAAGAACCCAGCCCTGACCTCGTTCCACGTCGGTGCATCCCTGAACTCCCTCGGAGACTACGCCCTAGGAGAGAACGACAACCTCGCCGCCCTCAGCGTCAGCCCCGCCAACGCCTCGTTCGTTGTCGATGACGGCGCGCTCTACCACAACGACTCGTCGGTGCGGACCCTGGTCCGCTATGCGCCCGCGAGTTCCGCCAGCGAGGCGACCGTGGCCGCGGGGACGACGGCGGTCGGGGCTGGAGCCTTCGAGAATGCCACGGCACTGCGGCGCGTCGTCCTGCCCGAGGGGCTGACCGCCATCGGCGACGAGGCCTTCGACGGCTGCGCGAACCTCGTCGATATGGTGATCCCGGCTTCCGTCGAGGTCGTCCGAGGGCTGACAGGCACCGGCCTGGACACCATTGAACTGGGGGCACAGGTGCGCGACCTGTCGCTGACCCCGCGAGGTGCCCGCAGCGTCCGTCACCTCATCGTGCGCGGAGGCATCGACGGCACCTTCTACAGTGAAGGAACATCGGAGGGCGGACGTCCCGAGAGCGCCTTCTTCGGAGAAGGGATGACCAGCTTCACCTTCTGGGGCGAGATGCCGCGCGTCCTGGTGCTTCCTGCTACCGCCACGAAGGTCGCCCTCGCCGAGGGAATGGCCCCTGAGCTCAAAGCGGACACGAGCATCTACGTGGCCTCCGCCGAGGGTACCTCCGCGTGGACTATCGCGACGGCCGCGATGGAGAGCGCGGGCTACGACGCTTCGCGCTTGTCGGTGTACGAGGCCCCGACGCTGGGCGTGTCTGGCACCGGCATCGCCGAGGCCGGGGCTGGGTACGCGCTCACGGTGTCCCCGGGGGTGCCCGCGACGGTGGAGATAACAGCAGGCGGCGGCGTGGCGACGGGGCGCGAAGCCCGCGTCGTGCGGGTCGGAGCGAACACAACCGAGACGCTCCTGCAGGACTGGACTGCCATGACGGATGTGGCGGAAGAGAAGGCGTCAACGCTCACCTACACGTTCACGCCGTCTCTGACTGACAGCAAGCTGCGCGTCGACGTCCGCGACGCATCAGGTATTCAACAGTCGGCCACGGTAAGTGTGACCGTGAACCGTGTCCTGCCCCCGCTGCCCCTGCCCGATCCGAACGACGATTCTGCTCCTGCGCCGGTGGAGGACCCGGATCACGCCGGTGCCAAGCCCTCGCCGGTCATCGACGATGATCCTCAGCCTGCTCCCACGCCGAGCCAGATACCTGTTCCTGCGCCGAGCCAGACGTCGATCCCCCAACAGCAGACGGGGGAGTGGGTCTGGGGTGCTCGTGGCTGGTGGTATCGCTACGCCGATGGCTCCTATCCGGTCGGTACAGCTGTGACTATCGGTGGTCGGGTTTACCGCTTCGATGCGGCTGGCTATATGCGCGTCGGCTGGGTTCGTGACAATGGTGCCTGGTACTACCACCTGCGTTCGGGCGTGCAGGCCAGTGGGTGGGTTCGCAGTGGCGGCTCGTGGTACTACCTGATGCCCGGCAGCGGAGCGATGTCCACCGGGTGGGTGAGCGACGGATGGGCCTGGTATCGGTTTGCCGACTCAGGTCAGTGGGTCGAGTAGTCGAGTGACCTAGCGCGAGGGCGTGGTCGACCGAGTGGTTGGCTGCGCCCTCGCGTTACTTTCATCCTATGTTCTTCAGTGTTTCACGTGTATCGAGCGGTGTTTTCTCGCGGGCTTAGTTGTGCGTATGTGCATTCTGAACAGCTGGGTGAAAAAGCCTATAACCTAACGTGTCACATGTTTGACATATGCTGAGAAAATATGACAAAAAGAGCGTCTATCAAGGGGTCAACATACTAGGCTTGAGCACGGATTACGCCACATAGCAGTGGGCGTTCCCCTCCACTAGTTCTCAACCAAGCGAGGTGTACATGTCCCATCGAACATTTTCAGCGGTCGCGCTGGCAACGACCGGCGTCCTGGCCCTGACCGCGCTGAGCGTGCCTGCGGCCACCGCCGCGGGCACCGGTGTGACCGGAGCTCTCCAGTCCGCAACAGTTGAAGCACCCAGCATCGGTGTGCCGACGACGAGGCTGGACGTGTGGCCGACTGCTACCGACCTGGCACTGGGCCAGAACGTCATCTTCGACGCCTCTTACGATTCAGGAAACTTCGATCCCGGCATCATCGTCTGGAAGTCTTCGGACGAGTCGGTTCTTACCGTCGACCAGGAAGGGCACGTCAGCGCGGTCGGTGTCGGTGAGGCGACGATCACCGTGACCGACAAGGATGATTCGAGCCTGACCTCCACGTCCACGGTTCAGGTCCGTGAGGTCCCCGAGGACGTGGGCATGGAGCTGTCCGTCCCCGAGGTGTCGGCCATCTTCAACCGGCAGGTCTACCTGCACGCGCTCCTCGCCCCCTCCCTCCAGGGAAGCGCAGTCACCTGGAGCATGGACCCCACCACTCTTGGGGCGTTCTATAGCCGTGACGATGCATCGTCGATCGACTTTCAGGGTGCTGAGCAGGCGGGAACCGGCACGCTAACCGCGACCGTCACGAGCGAGGCGGGGGTGACTAAGACTGTGACTGTGCCCGTGACGGTCCAGCCCGATCCTCGCGGCGACTTCATTACGGACGATGACGGCGTCCTCGTCCAGTACCAGGGAAAGAGTCAGGACGTTGAAATCCCCGAGGGTGTCACGGGCATCTCTTCCGGTGCTTTCCCGTCCCAGCTGACCAAGGTGTGGGTGCCCGCCAGTGTGCGCACCATCGACTACGAAGCCTTCAAAGGCACCAACCTGCAGGAAATTACCTTCCAGGATGACTCGGCCCACCCCTCCCAGCTCACAGCGATCTACGACGAAGCGTTCTCCAACACCCCTATCGAGACGCTGACGTTGCCTCGCTCTGTGCAGACGGTCGTCGGTGCCTTCGAGGGTATGGCGGGCCTGAAGACGCTCCACCTGGGACCCAATATCGGCCCGGGTCTCCTAGTTGGGGACTTCCAGTACACGCCGAGTCTGACGACCATCGACGTGGATCCGGACAACGCGAACTACACCAGTGACGAGGGCGTTTTGTACACGAAGGACCACTCGAGCCTCATCGCGTACCCGACGGCCAAGAACCCTGGAGGGAGCTACGCCGTCCTTGAGGGGACGACCACCATCGAACAGTCGGCTTTCGAGAACGCACAGGTTGCTACCGTGACGATGCCTTCTACGTTGCGGACGATCGGCTCGCAGGCATTTACGCATTCACACCTGACCTCGCTGACATTGCCCGACGGCTTCGAGAGTGCGGGGTATTGGGCATTCGCGTACGCGGAGAAGCTGACGAGCGTCGATATTGGAGGTGCCACGTCTCTGCCCGACGGTGCCTTCATATACGCTCGCAGCCTGGCCAGTGTGAACCTGCGTCCGGACCTCGGCAGGCTCACGATGCTCGACGGGAGTGCCCTGATGGGGACCGCCCTGACCTCTCTGACCCTGCCCGATAGTGTCACGTCCATTGGGCAGTGGTCTCTTGCGAGCAACACCTCCCTCACACAGCTGCACCTGGGAGCGGGCCTGTCATCCATTGGCTCCGGTGCTCTCAGCGGCGACACCGCCTTGGCAACCGTGACCGTGAACCCAGCCAATGCCTCGTTCTCTGAGGTAGACGGCGTCCTCTACACCAAGGACGGGGCCAGCCTGATCCTTTACCCGGCGTCCCGAGCTGGCAACGAGTACGAGGTGCCCGCCGGAACCACTGCGATTGGGTACCAAGCGTTCGACAGGGCCAGATCGCTTACCCGGGTCATCCTGCCCGAGGGGCTGACGACCATCGACTACTCGGCCTTCGAGGGGTGCACCAACCTGGTAGACATGACCTTCCCCGAGTCGCTCGAAGTCGTTCGCGGCATCCAGAACACCGGCCTAGACACCGTCATCCTCGGATCGAAGGTGCGTGAACTCTTCATGCCCACGCGCGAGAACCTGGCACCTCGCCACCTCATCGTGCGCGGCGGCGTGAATGGCAAATACTACACCGACGGAGAACCCTCCAACGGCCGTATCGAGAGCGCTTTCTTCGGCGAAGGTATGACGAAGGTGGACGTGCGCAGCAAGGGCCCCAAGGTCATCGTCCTGCCCTCGACCATCACTTCCTTCCAGCTCGACCCCTTCTCCTCGCCTGGCTATAAGACCGACGCGCAGGTCTACGTGGCAGCGGCCGAAGGATCTCCCGCATGGGAGGTCGCCAAGGCCGAACTCGTCAAGGAAGGTATCGACCTGTCCCACCTGCACGTCTACACTCCCGCCCAGCTCACGCTGAAGGGCCTTGACGCTACCAATGACGAGGCCGGGGGCGCGCTCGCGTGGAAGGACGCGTCGGTGAGTGTCACCGCCACCGTGAACGGTGGCGTGCCCGAGGGCCGAGAGCTGCGCGTCACCCAGGTCGGCGCGGATGGGACTGAGACCCTCGTCCAGGACTGGACGGCAATGAACGCGGGTGACGGGGACACCTCGACCCTAGCATTCTCGTGGACGCCCACCGAGGGCGCGCCGTCCTTGCGCGTTCAGACGCGCGACATCACGCACGTGAGCGCCGAGCAGACGACGGAAGCTCAACTCACGCCCGCGCGCGTGACGGGAGAATGGAGCCGCACGCTCTTCGGCTGGCGCTACGTCTATCCGAACGGCACGTATGTCAAGAGCCAAACCATCATGATCGACGGCAAGATCTACCGATTCGGCTCGGATGGCTTCATGCGCACGGGGTGGATCTACGACGAGGGCGCATGGCGCTACCACGACTCCTCCGGTGCCATGCAGACCGGCTGGGTGAATGTCGAGGGAGGTTGGTACTACCTGACGCCGGGAAGCGGCGCGATGGCCAAGGGCTGGCTGAAGGACGGTGGAACCTGGTACCACCTGAGCGTCAACACCGGACGCATGACCACAGGCTGGCTGCGCGGTGACGACGGGTGGTACTACCTGCGCCCCAGCGGTGCGATGGCCACCGGCTGGATCCAGATCGGGTGGACCTGGTACCAGTTCTCCGACAGTGGCAAGTGGATTCACTAGGATCCGGCGCATAATCCCAGCGTTTTCACAGGATGCTCCGGCTGTCTCCACAGACTCGGCACCTACAGTAGGTGTCATCGCATGGGAATATGGCGCGGGCCACACGGGTCCGGGATATGCCGACGAGCTACGTTTGAGGAGTCATCTGAGAGAACTCGCACTGTGTTGATGGGATGTGCCGAGGGGCCGACCGAAAGGTCGGCCCCTCGGCGTATCTGCGCGCGCTCGAGAGGCGCTTGGTGTGGGAGGACGACAGGAGCGTGACAAGCCGCGTCTCGGTTGCCGACAACGCATACTGCGCACGTGGGAAAAGCTCCCCATAATTGTGGAGGCGCTCTTAGTGCCAAGCTTGTCAAACACAGTCGTTAACGAAGTGAGACTCAGATGACCCACCGCAGAACGTCGGCACTCGCCCTGGTGGTCGCCGGCACCCTTGGCGTGACAACACTCGCCGTTCCGGCTGCGTTCGCAGCTGACGGGGGAGCGCATCCCCGCTCCGGCCCCACCCCTCCCAGCTCGGGGCAGCCCGCGAACCCCGCCCCAGCCTCGTCGAGTGACGAGCCAACCACGATCATCATCCAGCTCGAGGCCGGGGCTGAACGCGCGCAGACCCGGGAGCGGATCGCCGCCTCCGTCGCCGAAGCCGTCCCCTCCGCGAGCGTCACGACGCTGCGTGAGTACACCCACGCGCTCCAGGGCTTCGCGATCGAGGCACCCGCGGCCGCGCTTGCTGCTATCCAACGCACGGAGGGCGTCAAGACCGCCGCCGTTGCGCGCAGCGTCACGCCCATGGCCGAGAACGATGCTGCCCCCGCAGGTGCGCCCGTCCTGAAGAACGCGTCCGCGCTCGAAATGACCCGCGCCAACCAGGCCGCCCAAAAAGGCGACCACCAGGTTATCGAAGTCATCGACTCCGGCCTCGACACGAGCCACCCCGCCTTCTCCGGTGCCCTCGATGCCGCCTCCCTGCGCATGACGCAGGCGGACGTCGCCGCACTCGCGCCGAGCCTGCCCCACGCCACAGGGGGCACGTGGGTCAGCGACAAAATCCCCTTCGCCTACGACTACGCCGACAACGATGCCGACGTCGTCCCCGCTTCCGAAAAAGACCTGAACCACGGCACGCACGTCACCGCCATCGCAGCCGCTAACGGCGGCGAGGTACGCGGCAGCGCCCCAAACGCGCAGATCATTGTCGCCAAGGTCATCCAGGATGCCGACGGTGTCATGTCCGATGCCGCCATGCTCGCCGCCCTCGACGACGCCCTGGTCATCAAGCCCGACGTCATCAACATCTCGCTGGGCGACGACTCCGGCATGAGCAGCGAGGCCGGGACCATCTTCGCCGACGTCTATAAGGCGCTCGTGGACGCGGGCATCACCGTCAACGCCGCGTCCGGCAACGCCTTCTCCACCGCGTACGGCAACAACTCCGGGCAGAACAAGCCCTTTGCCTCCGACCCCGACACGGGCACTCTTGGCGAGCCGGCTTCCTATCGATCCACCCTGGCGGTCGCCTCGGTCGACGCGCAGGACACCTCGCCCTACGTCCTGCTCGGCGACCGTAAGATCCCCTACGGGATCGCCATCGACGGCAAGGGCAACCCGGTGCCCAGCCTGCGCGACATCCCCGAAAAGACCTACCGGATCGTGTATGAGCACTCCGGAGGCAGTGATGAGGTGCAACGCTACTGGAGCACAAACCGCTACGACCTGTCGGACGCCATCGTCCTCGAGGACAAGGGTGGCATGGATACCCGTCTTGACATCCCGATGACCGACGACCTCAAGGCCAGCTACCTGACGCAGGCCACCCCGCCGCCCGCCGCCCTCATCATCGCCGACACCGATGACGCGGGCGCGCCGTACCAGGCCATTCTGGAGTCCAGCCGCGAGATGCCGACGGTGACCATCACGAAGAAGGACAGTGACGCGATCCATGACGCGATACGCGACGCTGGGGGAGAAGACGTCTACCTGACTGTCACCCACTCCGGCATCGTCCTGTCCTCGAGCAACCCGACCGCCTCCGAATTTTCCGCGTGGGGCGTCACCCCCGACCTGCGCCTCAAGCCCGAGGTCGCGGCCCCCGGCGGCAACATCACCTCGGCGATCTTGAACGGCGAGTACGCGAGTTTGTCGGGCACCTCCATGGCCTCCCCGCACGTCGCGGGCATCAGCGCCCTCGTGCGCGAGCGCATCGCCTCCGACCCGCTCTTGAGCGGCATGGACGCTGCGCAGAAGAATGCGGTCGTCACGAACTTCCTCATGGGGACCGCCCACCCGCTCATCGACGTTGAGCTGGGTGACGGCACCTTCTACTCCCCGCGCAAGGTCGGCGCAGGACAGGTTGACGCGGTCGCCGCCACGACCTCGTCCGTGTACCCGACCGTGATCGGGGCCTCCGACCCCTCGCGGCCCAAGGCCGACCTGGGCGACGGCACGAAGGGCTGGACCTTCCAGGTGCAGCTGACGAACCTCGCGTCCGAGGCGCGCACCTACACGCTCGGCGGACAGGCCTTGTCCGAGGTCGTCGAAGAAGGCGTGTTCCTGGAACACTCGCAGAACTGGGCGGGGCAGGGTATTTCCCTGACCTTCTCCTCCGACTCCGTGACCGTTCCCGCGTCCTCCAGCGTCACCGTCACCGTCACCGTGACCCCCGAAGCCGAGTTCGCCTCGTACGCCGCCGAAAAAGCCCCCAAGGGGACATTCATCGACGGCGCTGTCACCTTCACGAGCACCGACGGGGCACCCGACCTGACCGTTCCCTACGTAGGCTTCTATGGCTCATGGGGCGCGCCCGCGATCTTTGACGAGAAGTGGTCCGACGAGGACACACATCCCGCGCACGTCTACCGCTCCGCGCTGATGGACACCGAGACCGAAATCCCGCTGGGCGGCCTGAACCCGCTGGCTGACAAGCAGGACTACAACGCGGTCGTCACGGTCGATCCGACCCGGCTCATCGCCTCGCGGTCGCAGGCCCCCGGAGCCCCCAACACCATCGCCCCACGCACGGGCATGCTGCGCGCCGTCCCACAGATGAGCGCCACCTACACGAACGAGGCCGGGGACACCGTCCGCTCGTACACGCTGAGCCGGGTGCGCAAGTCCCTCTACGACCTGGAAACCGGGTACACGAAGCCGGGCGAGTTCACCGGCGACGATCCCATCTTCGACGGGCTGGACGAGGCCGGGAAGGAACTGCCGGACGGACGCTACAGGCTAACCCTCGAGGCAGCCACGGATGGACCTTCGTCCACCACTCAGCAGATGAGCTACGACTTCACCCTCGACACCCGAGCGCCCGTCATCTCTTCTGCGGCGGTCGCGGGCGAGGGCGAGGCACGCACACTCTCCTTCGACGTTGCCGACTCCTCGCCGCTGGCCGGCGTCGAGCTGCGTGCCGATGCGGAGGGCACCTGGTACTACCGTCAGCTCCTCGAAGGCGACGGTGAGGTTCAGGCCGACGGAACGCACCGCTACCACGTCGAGGTTCCGGTCGCGGACCTGAATCGCGCGTGGGCCGAGAAAGGTAACGAAGGCGAGGCCCCCGTGTCCTCATACCTGGTTGCGTGGGACTGGGGACTGAACCCGGCCCAGCAGGCCGTGCACCTGGATGGCTCGGCGGCACCGGACCCTGCTCCGAACCCGGATCCGGCACCGAACCCGGGTCCCGCTCCGAATCCGAACCCGGCACCCGCGGAGGGCGAGTGGATGAGTGACGCGCGTGGTTGGTGGTATCGCCAGGCCG
>ERZ773263.2245-NODE-2245-length-10673-cov-6.007534_pt1 | contig 10673 bp, 10 predicted proteins | sample MGYA00511076_ERZ773263 | MGnify/ENA primary metagenome ERZ773263 (study PRJEB29015, sample SAMEA2738155) | human oral metagenome | biome: human oral; feature: human-associated habitat; material: saliva | place: China | collected 2195 ... | reverse complement strand
AGCCTCATGCCGCATGGCGCCGGAGACGTCCGCCACGCGCGGGCGGCGGCCCATAGGTCTTCGCAGCCGGGCGCAGGCCCTCGGGGCAGGCGACGGCTCGGGTCTGTGTCCAGGGCTCGGGTCTGTGTCCAGCAGGCTAAGGAAGCGCCGGAAAGTCAGACTTACTGCCACTCAGCGGTGAACATGTCGTGCGATACGTTCAGGGGTAGGTGGCAGCGCGGACCGCGCCAAGGCCCTGTGGGATAAGCGGATCACAGGTGATAGGTAACGTCACAGCAGAGGATGAGGTACCCAGCATGCCGGGACGGCGACATGAGATTAGTCACAGCGGCTCTGTGCCACCACAGCGTTCGTCTCAGCCCCATGTGTTATATTCGAGAATACGTAAAGGCGATGTGGACAGGAGCGAATAGCCCACAGCTCGGAGATGGTCCTCATGCAATTCCTCACGGAGTGCTTTGTTCTTGTCATGCTGGTCCTAGCGGCATATTGCGTGTCCGAGCTGCGTATGTGCCGTCGCGAGATCGACGCCCTCAAGGACTGGGTACGAAATCTCAACAGCCGAGTTGAGGTGGAGGAGATGAGGGCGCGCGGCGACCAGAGGGAGTCGGCGGCCGCACCTCCACAATATGGCGGCAACGAACAAGGCCCGCCCATCCCAGCGGCATGGCCCTACGCCAACGAGCCCGATGCCCCGAGTCCCTGGCCCTACGAGCACGGTGTCTCGAGTCCTTGGCCCAACGCAAACGCGCCCGTCGCACCAGCATCTTGGCCCTACGAGTCGGGCGCCTCGACGCCTCTCTCGCCTGCGCCCGAGCGCCCACCGGTACCCGGACGCCCACCTGCACCTATCTCCTCTTCCGGGCAACCTCCGGTACCCCCTGGCATGATGCCGGCTGCTCCGGCTACCTTCGCCGCAATGCCCGAGGACAGGGACCTCGCCGAGAGGTCCGATTCGCTCGAGGGAACGTTTGGCAGAAACGTCATAGGCCTCGCTGCCGTCCTCCTCGTCTTTCTCGGCCTCGTCTTCCTCGGTATCCTCGTGATCCCCACCCTTGGCAACGAGGTCCGCTGCGCGCTCATGTGGCTTCTCAGCCTCGTCTTGGCGTCTGCGGGACTGGCGGCGGCGCGACGCCGCGTGAGTGCCTTCTCGATATCCCTTCTGGGGGCGGGCATGGGCGCAATATTCATCTCTGTGCTCATGACCCACGTGTACTTTCGCTACCTTAGCGAGGTACCCGCCTTCGGCCTGATGCTCGCCTGGATGGCAGCCTGTATGGTGCTCGTGAGGAAGTTCGAGTCCACTGCGCTCTCCGTGCTGGTCCATATGGGGATGGTAATCTCGGTCTGCTTTTCCTACTCCTTTGGCTTCAGCGAGACACGCCTGCCCCTTGTTATCACGTACCAGACGCTGTCCTGCACCCTCGTCGTGGCGGGCAGCGTCCTGTGCCTGAGGCGGACGTACCGGTACGGGCTCCTGGTCTCGCTCGTGCTCACCCTGATTGCCAGCCTGTTCATGCGCGACTACTTTGGGGTGGGGGGCATGGGATCCCGTGACACGTCCCTGTCCACCCCAATCGCCGTGGCCTTCTTCCTGCAGTTCGCAGGCGCAAGCGTCCTCTCCCTGCTGCTGGCGCTCTCTGGAAAGGAGGGAGAGGAGCGGGACGTGACAACGACGCTGTACGCGATGGGCAAGCTTGCCTGGTTTGGCGTGCTTCTCGTAGACGTATGCGCCGTCGCACGCCAGCTGATCCTCCAAGCCAGCGGCCTCTCGGCGGGCACGGTGCCCCCTGGGAACGATGCGGCACGCGCAGTGATGCTCGCCGAGGCACACTCGACGCTCATCGGTATCGCCTGCCTAGCGGCAGGAGTCGCGTTGATCCTCTGGCTGATGCGCAAGCGCCTGGTGGATGCGGAACTCGGCAAGCTGTCCCTCTGCCTCTTGGGGGGCATGGCGGCGTTTCTTCTGTTGCTGCGATATCTCTCGACGCATCTATCGCTTTTGCCCCAGCCCAATCTCTCCTATGTGGTTCTTGTCGCCGTTTACTTCTATGTGCTTGCGTATGCGATGCACGATTCGGCGTATGCGTCGATCGGCGACGTCACCTTGGGCCTTGACGCCCTGCTGATGCTGACCTCCGGGTACGGTGAACTGGTTGAGCGAGCAGGCGTGGGCACCGCGTTTACCTATGTCGTGATGCTCACGGCATTGGCATACCTCTCGTGGCGCATTCGCTCGAGGGTTGTCGAGGCCCTTGGTGGGGATGTTGAGGCTCCCAGGCTCCGTCCCCGCATGCTCACCTGCCTGGCGGTGGCCGAGCTCTCGATACACATCATCGTGAACGCGGCAGGTTACCAGCATGCCCAAGAAATCGTCGCGGGGATTCTTGCCGTACTGCTTGTCGGCGTATATGCGTTTCAGGCGTGGAGACGAAGGGTGGCATCCGGCACGTTTTGGATGGGGGCGGCAGTCAACGAACTAGCTGTCTCCGCTTTGGTTAGCCTGTGGGCTCTCACGGGAGATGCCGCGGGCTTGTTGCCTGGCCGACCGAACTCACCGGATACCTATGCCTACGTCCCGTCCCTGATCATCCTGATGGCGCTCGTCGGCTTGCGCCTATGGGACTTCTTGTCCGAGAGGCCCCGACCGACGGAGGCGCTGCAAGTAGCGGAGGGTATAGTGTTCTCGCTGCTCGGGCTAGCGCTCACCCAATGCTCGACTGCACAGATGGACATTCCCTTCGCTGCCGGAATCGTCGTCATGGTGACGGCTCTCATCTGCATCATCGTCGGTTTCAAGGCACTCCTGAGGGCGCTGCGCCTGTACGGCCTGACGATCGTTATCGTCTGCGTCTTCAGGCTCGTGCTGGTGGATGCGGCGTTTCTCTCGCCTGTCGCCCGCGTGGTCTCGTTCGTCATCGGTGGTGCCATCTGCTTTGCCATCAGCGCGCTCTACTCTCGCGCGGAGCAGCGCATCAAGGGACGGGTAGACGAGGGGGACGAGTAGGGCACGATCCCCAAACCAGCCAGCGGTCGGCCCGGTCGCCACCCGGTCGCCTGTGAGACACTCGGTCGCCCCCGAAGCTCGAGAGCCGGCTCAGCGACGGACCACGATCCTTCTAGAGCTACCGGTTGGAAAGGACATGGCAAAAGCGGTCCCGCAAAGAAAACGTGTCTCGGTGCCTTCGGCCCCATGCGCAATGGCCTCGCCCCCATTACATCTGCTCGTGGAGGACATCATGTTGAATCTTTACCTGAATTTTTATCTGCGCCATCAACGTGCAGCTGCGACCACATGCCTTCTGCTCGGCGTCTTCTACGCAGCGGAGACACTCTGCATAGACGTCCTCTTTACCAAGAGCACCCCAAACGCCGCCAGGCTGCTCTTTGTTGGCTGCATGATCATGGGGGCTGTTTTGTTCCTTATCTCCCTCTTCCGCGCCCGGAGGGACTCTAGCCTTTGGCTTCCGGCTCACCTTTGCTCCATGATCGGCTTTGGGGTGGGTACGGGGCTAGCTGCAGGCACGACAGGCGCAATCGCCTGCGCCATGGCAGCGATAAACGGCATGTGTGCGCTTGCCGTCCTGCTGCTGCGTGTCGAACAGGATAGCTAAAGTGATGACAGGTGCCCGTGAGATCGAGGATGAGGGACCTTCTCCTCGCGAACGATCTTGTGGACGCGGCCTTTCTTGATACGCTGAGCTTGAAGGGTACGCATATCCATGCGGAGTGCCCTTATGGATAGCGTTCTGCATCCTATCCTCGATTGAGGAGGGGGCAGTCTTCCTTAGATACTGAACGAGCCCTTTGATGCCCTGGCACCCGACTGTCTGGCCTATGGTCAAGGGTGTTAACCCGTGGTCGAGTAGTCGAGCGGTAGCCTCCTTATACTCAGCTCACATTTGCCGCCGGGTGTGTTGGAGATACGCGGGACGCTTGGTCACGACAAGTCCGAGGCAGGCGATTGCGGGACAGGTGTGCTGCGGCAGCCATGCGATACCGCCGACCCCACTGGGAGGCTGGATTCGCCCAACGCCAACCCTCCCATCCCCCCCAGGCAGGAAACGTGCTCGTCTCTCAGCAGCCCCTCGATGGCGCAGGGCACGTCCTTTGCCGTGTGGCGGTAGCGAAAGCCGCACTTCTCCTGGACCCTCTTCGATCCTATGTTCCCGTCAAAGTAGCCGCACCAGATGCGAGCAAGTCCCAGGTCCGCGAACCCGTGCCGCACCAGCTCATGGACCGCCTCCAAAATCAGTGCTGGTGACGGCATGGGCCGTACGCATGCGGACCAACCGCTCGATCCTCTCCCTGTCCTTTGCGCTCAGCAGCACCGTCGTCTTCGATCCTGCCAAACCGTGCCTCCCGCCCTCGCCCTTCATCAACGGAGCTATACCACACTTACAGTTCAATTATTTTATGAATATTATACTAGGGCCCAGGTCATAGCGCTACATTTGGCAGAACCTTAGGATCATTCTTGAGATAGGAAACTAGAAATTCACTCCAATCTTTAGAGGACTCTTCACGGAATAACTCCTTAAGGAAGTCAATCATTATGGCTTGTCGCCTTTTAGCTTCAGCTCTCCCCGTCTCGGTTAACATCATTGATGGAACTCTCAACAATTTGTCGAAGAAGTGTTGGACACTGTGCTTGCTTGGATTATTCCGATATCCATCTGCAGAGAGGTTGTTCACTTCAGGCACTAGCAATTTATTGAAGAAAGGGATTTGCCTGGATATCCCATATTTATGAACTCTAAGAATGCCTTCGGCGCCAATAGCATCGCACATATCAGCATCGCTGACGACCATTCCTTCAATAGTGCTTGGACGGACTCCTTCATGGCGTTTGCTAAATCCAATGGTTCTTATGATCTGCAAGATCGTTTCGCACGCCTTGCTCCCTATGCCAGCATTTTCGAGAAATCGTTTTGCATTATTGGGTTCTTGAGATTTATTGGTGCCCACAAGTTTGTAGTCATCAACATCATGCAGAAGGCTCGCGAGCTCAACGATATCTGGATCAGCTCCCTCGCTATCTGCGAACAATAGCGCTAGCGTTCTCACGCGCAAAACATGATCCAGGCCATGTCCACTTCTGTCATCTAAGGTATCCTTAATAGAACTAATGAGAGAGTTCTCTATGCCAATATCAACGCTCATCTCAGCACCCTCTTCTTGCAAGCGGATAAGTCTATATAATAACGCCTGTTGAGTAGTCCTGCTCGACTCGGCGGCTGGACCCTCTTAGCGTAACATTCGTGCTTATCCATTAGGCTGGCATGTGGAGGCAGGAATGGCAGGGGGTCGGGCGGGGGATCTCGACGGGCCCAAGGGCACCGAGATAAAGCGTCTATGGGGGCAGGCGGTGCCCCTGCGAGAGGTCGTGGCGGCACGACCCAAAGACAGGGTGGCCGGAGAAGGTCTCGGGCCGTCTTCTGGGCAGGACCGCGCCAGAGAGGCTGACGTCGGACGCGGGCTAGCGTACCCGCAGTCCCCAACGTCGCCGGGACCGGCGCCCCTGACCTCGCCCAGTCGCTAACGGACGGCATGCAAGAGGGGTTTGCCCGCGCGCCATCATCGATGCTCCTTCTCGACCGAATATCTTCTGTTCCTGTTCGCCCCGAAGGAGGAGGCGAGTCCCTTGTCGACGAGGCGATTGAGCAGCTTCTGCGCACCGCGCTGCGACATCCCAAGCAAGTCAGCCACTTCGGAGCTCCTGACGGATTCCATTCCCTCCATGTGCGAGAGCGCCTTCCGTTCCGACGCGGAAAGGTTATCGGAACTCTTTCCGCCATTATCGGAACTCTTAGCATGGTTATCGGAACTGCTGGGGGTTCCACCGGGCATTTCATTGCTCGAATCAGCCGAGTCACGAAGGAAAACCCCGATCTCCGAATGCGCTTGCGCATCGGCGTCCGCAGCGCCCGCGACGAGGAGCGAGAGCACCTTCTCCTGCCGCTCCACAAGGTTGACGCAGAAGAACGCGGCGAACGGGTATGGGTCATCGCCCTCCTGAAAGGCACGTATGGCGGCGATGTAGCGCGCCCTTGACTCCGCCTGTATGTTCACAGGCTCGAAGCCCGAGGACATGAGTAGGTAGTTGCTTATGAGCCTACCCGTGCGCCCGTTGGCGTTCACGAACGGGTGGATGCTCTCGAACTCAAGATGGAACAGCGCCGCAACGATGGCAGGATGCCGATTCGTGTTCGCGCACATCTCGACCAGGTCTGCCATCCGCTCGGGCACGTATGTGCTCGGCGCGGGCTGGAAGCTGGTCCCGGTAATCTCGACCTCGATCTTGCGGTATACGCCCCTCGTCGCCAGGTCCTTAGCCTCGGCGAACACGAACTCGTGGACGCGCTTGATGAGCGCTTCTGAAAGCGATGCGCACCCGGGCACCACGGAGTGCAGAAACCTGAGCGCGGCGAACCCGCCCTCAGCCTGCCTGATGTCGTTTTCCAGGCCGTCCACCTGAACGCCGTCGTAGAGCAACGCCGTGTCGCCGAGAGACAGCGTGCTGCCCTCGATGTTGTTCGAGTTGTAGGTGGACTCGATTGCCCACGACTCCATGATGCGATCGTATGCATCGGGCTGCACCGCCTTCGCCTCGTCGACCCTTTCCTGGAGCTCGTCTATCCGAGCGAGCACAGGATGAAGTGTTTCCAGCTGCTTGAAGCTCATAGATGCTCCTCGTCTTTAAACACGAAGATTGCCGATTCACCGTTTGCAACAGTATATAATTTGCAGCAAGCAAATATATTGCAAACTGCAAAGGAACGGGGCAGGACCATGTCGTACAGCGAGCTCGTGAAGAGTAATGCGGACGAGACCGACATCCGCAGCTACCTCACAGGGGGAAAGCAGGTGGCAGTCACCTTCCGCATCCCCGAGAACCTCCGAGAGAGCGCGAAGGAAGCCGCGGAGCTGCGCGGCATGAGCTTCTCCGCATTCATGCGCATGTGCATGATGGATGAGCTCTCGAAGAAGGTGCTCTAGCATGGCCGCTTTGACAGAGGAAACCACCAAACTTCGCTACATCACGCTGGCTCTCCAGAAGGCAGGCTGAGACCCGGAGCATATCTCCTGCGAGAATTACTTCTTCACCAACGGCAAGATCACCATCGACGGCGGCGTTGGCAAGCGCGTCAACAAGGGCAACAAGACCGGCTACCAGCTCTGCTGGCCACATATGAACCAGCCACTTGCCGTGATCGAGGCGAAGAACTACCAGAAGATCGTCGGCCACGGCATGCGGCAGGCAATCGACTACGCGATGATCCTCGACGTCAACTTCACCTACAGCTCAAACGGCCACGCCTTCCTCGAGCACGGCATGGCCACAGGCACGTGACAGTCGTCGCCGACCACGACCGAGGGCGCGGACGCCCCGGCGCCGAGGGGGCGCGCGACTGATCTTGCCGTAAAACCCAAGGCAGAAGAGCGCTCTCGGGCAACATCCAGCCATGAGTTGACCCGGCCCATATCGAAAGCGGCATGAATGCGGCACATCTCTGCCACGACAAAACCGGCGTCCGTCGGAACACGTGGAAACCCAACCGCACAGGCGCGCCGCTCACAGACCGGGAGTCTTCTTGGGCAGTTGATGCCGGAAGACCTCCGGAAATCGAGAGCGCGGACTAGACGCAGCAAGCTGAGCCGGCGAAACGTCTTCCCGAAACCGAGCGCCTGCGGGAAGGCCGGGCATCCGAAGGGCTATCTCGCTATCCGGTACGCCCGTGCCGGGCTGTGCCTGGCCTCGCCCTCGATGGTGATCTCGACGAGCCCTTGGCCGAGAAGCCTCTTCAGTCGGTACGAGACGGTGCTGCGAGGCATCCCGGTCTCGCGCACTATGTCAACCGTGCGCGCGGTCCCGAGCCTGGCGATGCACTCGACGACGGGGTCGCCCTCCGGGGTATGACCGTGTTCCTCGCGAGAGTTCGCATCCGCTTCGTATACCCCGCCGCGTTCGAACGTGAGGGAGAACAGAGATGGCCTGTCTACCGCCCTCGGCGGCGCCATGCCGGCAGCGGCAAGCTCGGCCTCCATCAGCTGGAACCCGGTACCCCGGTTCTCGGCCACGTAGCCGCCCTCCCCATAGGGCGTCGTCTCGAGCAGCAGTGCAAGATGCTGGTTGCGCGTCGAGGAAGCGCCGGGCTCGTCGAGCAGGTCAACCGTGACGGCGCCGTAGAGTCCACCCGGGTTGAGCACCTCGAGGCGATCCGCGTACATGTTCACCTGGACTTGACTGCCACGCCCAAGCGGCGAGTAGTCGCGATGCATGAGCGCGTTGCACACGGCCTCCCTCACTGCGGCCTCCGGGTAGTCGGGGACGTCGCGGCGCAGGGCCCCGTCGAGAACCCCGCCCACGCGCATGTTGCGGCGCACGGCGGCGACTGTGTCCAGGAGCACGGCGGGGATGGGGCCTGCCATGCTCTCCGAGTCGACGTACTTCACTCCGAGCTCGCCGGCCTTCTTCTCGCCTGGGTAGCACGCGAAGGTCACGCTGAGCCTGGGGAAGTGCTTCTGCGGGTACCTCCCGAGCGCGAGGAGGCCGGCGAGCGTAGGATGCGTCGCACCGTCCTTACCGGTCCCGACGATGCGGAGATCCGCCATGGCGTCCTCGTCGGAGAGGCCCGCGAACACGCGCGGGTGAAGTGCCCGCTGCCTTGAGAGGATCCCAGCGAGCAGGTCGGCGTCGAGGTCGTCAACGGACGCCTCCTCGATGACCTCGGCATCGTGGTGCGGTTGGGTCCGCTCCTCGACGAGCCGGTCGATCTCGTACTGCGTGAGGTGCCTGTCGCCGTCGCCAGTCCGTATGAACGACCCCTTGTACATGCCCCGATCGGTCACATAGCACGGCTTGGAGGATGGCGGGAACTCCGGTATGTCGGCGACGACCACGGGCATGCCCTCGGAGACCGCGATCCTGACGTCCGCGCGGACCGGGGGAGTGAGCCTGTCCGCGCACGCCCCGGCGAGCGCGTCGGAGATTCTGGACGCATCGAAGCCGGCCACGGGGGCGAACCCCTCGCTTTCGGAAAGCCCGAGTACCACCACGCCGCCGGAGGCGTTTGCGAATGCCGAGACAGACTCCACGATAGATGCGGGGAGCTTGCCCACCGAGGCCTTCACCTCTATGTCCTGAGAGTCCGTTCCGGAGATACGCAAGCTCTTGATGGCTTTCGCCAACTCTTCGTCCGTTATCACTATGAGCCTCCCGAGTCGTTCCAAACATGCGCCTGCCGGCATGAGGTGTGGTTCGCGACTACACTGTCTAAATTTACTGTCCAAGTGTACAATATATTTGGACAGTTGGACAGCTCAATTTTCTCGGACGTTCTGTCATGCCCCAAACAATCTCATGAAGCGGAAGGTGGCGCACACGAGAAACCTCGCGAACGCCCCGATGAGCTTAGCCAGCGTCTTCATGGTCGAATTCCTCCATCCAATCGCCTTCCTCTTGCGCCGTACGACAATCGCCCGATGTCGCGTGGCTGGCTGAGCCACCGTTTGTCCTCCTTTCTGTCCCGACGGGGCAAACGACACGAGTCCGGTGGCCTTGTGTCGCCTGCTGACATGCCGGAGACACTACAACAGGAACAACAGCAAGCGAGTACACCTCATGGGATAAAGAGATTCGATCCATACGTATGTATCGGAATCGGGGCCGTCTGGCCCCCAGTCCTGCCGCATGGGCGTATTTTGCGCGGCTGCGGGAAGATCTCATCATGGTATCTTCTCGAAAGCGTGAACCTAGTCATATTCCCAGTAAAGATGTAGTCCCAATATCGATGGAAATATGCAAAAGGAATGGGATTGAAAGATTTCAAATCGTATCTGAAAGAGGGGATGGGGCTTCTCGTCACCGACGGGAAGTGGTCGGGAGCAGGCGATCTGCCGCTATTCCTGGCCAAGGCTGAGCTACCGTCTGTGTTCCTGCAACAGGGTGGGCTTCATCGCGGCGGAGGTAGAGTGGGAGGCATCCCCTCCCGAGCTCAAGAGGATGGCCTCCCAGGTTTCGGCACGAGCGGGCATGCCAGTCGCGATAGTCGCGCAGATCGACGCAAGGCAGCGCAAGGCCCTCGTCTCCCAGGGATTCCCGTTCGTCGTGCCGGGCAGACAGGCGTTCCTCCCGATGCTCGGCTTCGTGGCGAGCACGGTGACCGGCGTGCGGCCGGGCGGCCTGCCGTCGTAGTCGATGTTCGCGACGCCCGCCTGCGACAGCCGCAGGTGGGCGTTACGCAGCAGCCTCGCAACGTGCGCGTTCTCCGCCTCCTGGTATGCGTAGTCGACGACCACGCGCAGGCGGTCGTCGAGGGGCAGGGCCGCGAAGGACGCGTCGGACTCGAGTATCTCCACCACCTCGATCATCGAGGGCACCCCGGGCTCGCGCAGCTTCCCCTTGGTCTCGGGGCCGGGCATCACTCGCCGCCTCCCCCGTAGTAGCCGGCGCCGCAGACGTAGCCACCCTCGGGGCCGCCCTCGTCGCCACCGCCATCCCCTGCGGCGCCGCTGGCGAGCGCGGAGCGGACGAGGCGGCACCTCGGGTGCTCCGACCTCTCGAGCGCGTAGCCGCACGCGGCCTCGAGGGAGGCCTCTCCGTACCTCTCGGGCAGGTCGGGCACCGCGAGCGCGGGGTCGTGGCCCTGCTCCCTTATCTGCGCGTCGGC
>ERZ773263.2242-NODE-2242-length-10675-cov-3.169680_pt1 | contig 10675 bp, 16 predicted proteins | sample MGYA00511076_ERZ773263 | MGnify/ENA primary metagenome ERZ773263 (study PRJEB29015, sample SAMEA2738155) | human oral metagenome | biome: human oral; feature: human-associated habitat; material: saliva | place: China | collected 2195 ... | reverse complement strand
GCCGGGAATGAACATGTCGGTTGGCAGGTGGGTTTTCATCTCGCCTCCGTCCTTGAGAGGGTGGTGCCATAGGTTTCCAAGTCGTGTAGCCGGTAGCGCACCGGACGCCTATCCTGCCTGCCTTGCGGTGGCGGATTGCCGAGCTTCGTGTACTTCGGTCCACCGCCGCGACTCCGCCAATTCGCAAGGGTTCGAGGACTCACGCCAAGAAACTTCGCGGCCTGAAGCGGGGTCAACAGGCGCTCAGGCATCAAGTGCGGCCTCCAACGTCCGCTCTCCAAGCCTCCGATGCAACAATGCCAAGCCTTTGCGGGTGATCTTGACGGTCGGCGCGAAAGCGAAGATACTGCCGTCCTTATGCTGTCCGTGCGATCTTGACTCGACCACGACCAGATGCCCGGCCTTCACACGTTCCGAAGCCGCCCACCATGTTCCGGCATGCCGATACACCCAACCATGCTGACTGAGCCATTCACGCAATTCCTTCTCGCCGATAGGCGTGCCTGCGTTCGAGCGCAGTTTCGCCGCTTCCCTGACCAGCAAGGCATCGGGCACGTTGGTGAAATCATCCAACGCCTTCGCCTTCGGCTCCAATTCCCTGACTTGGTTTTCGGCTTCGGTTCGCTTGGCTCGTTCCTCTTTCAGGTCGGTGAGCAGTTTGATGCCGAAATCCGGGTTGGCGAGAATCCGATCAATGGTGGCTTCGGTGGCGTAGGCGCCATGCTTGCGAATGGACGGCAACACTTCATGAGTCACCCAACGCTGAAACTCCTTGGCTTCCGGCTTGCGGCTTCTCATAATGAGCTTGTACAGGCCGGGTTCGCTGATGATAAGGGGTGCTCGTCCAGGCTGATTCCAAACCTCCGGATTACGGAGGTTTGTAATTTCGTCTTCATCAAGCGCATCACGAAGATGATTTGTGTCGATGTTGAGAATGTCGCATGCATCCTTGCCAAAGAACCACGGGTCTCCCTGTTCGTCGGTAAGTCCGCGAAACTGGTTGCCTTTGAAATTGAACTGTTGAATGTCCTTCATATCTCTTTCCTTTCGACGTTGGTGGCGTTCGCGCAGATCGGCTTCTCGCGGCAGACAATGAACAAAAACTGCCGCTAACCGTCTTCGTTCTTGGCTGTGGTGAATCCTGAAAACCACGGTCAAGTGGCGTTGACGCGAACACCTGGTGCTCTGCACGGGATTCGAACCCGTATCACCCCCGCCCTTTAAAAGCTGTGGGGTTTTGTCGGTTTTTAAGACCGCCGCGTATGCCATTCCGCCAGCAGAGCAAGTGCGGTTGAAACCGCAGTGAAAGTCAGTCCTCGTCATCCTCTTCGGCTCGTTCGGACTGGGCCGCCAAGTAGATGACCGAGCCGAAGAGGATCACCGCCGCCGTGATAGTCCAGCCGAGGGATTGTGCGGTGGCCCACGACAGGAGCAAGGTGCCGGTGATGCAGGCAAGGGCCGTCGCCAGTAGGGTGCCGGTATTCGCCTTCATGGCTAGTCCTCCTCTTCGATATGCTCGGATGGCAGAATCACTTCACCGAGCGGTACCAGCGGGAAAGCGTCGGGGCCGAGTTCCGAGCAGAGAAACTGATCTTCCGAGTAAACGCGCGATAGTGATTCAGAGTTGTCGAACATCGCCCACTCTCCGTCGTCGTACCGCCTCAGTACCGTATGCCGCTGTGTCAGATAGAAGCCTGGCTTGTCTGGCAGTTTCAGCGTGGGAGTGGCAAGTGCATGAAGTTTGTCATTGAGCCTTTGCACGGTGTCTTTGAGCATCCTTATACGGGTTTCCAGCTCATCTATGGTTTCAATCAACTCTTCGTTGGTCATGACTAGTCCTCGGCTTCTTCGATGTTGCTTACGCTGAGGTATTCTTCGACAGAATCGTCAGTGTCGATCACGTCTTCGATGCCGACGAAGGTGTAGTCCTTGAGTGCCTTGAGGATGTTCTCTTCGGTAGGTTCCCCGTACTTGTCGTCATCCCAGCTGAGCACGGTGAAGTCGTTGGCAATCTTGCGGGATTCCACGTTTGCGGTGATGGTTCTAATCATTTCGCATTCCCCTTTGCTTTCGGGTAGTTGGAGGCGATGTGGTTCCATGCGCGAATGGCTTCTTTGAGGTCTTTGTGCGGGGTGATGATGTGGAACCCGCGGATTTTGCCTCGTGGCGCACAGTCCTTGCATCCGCAGAACCAGCTTCGGTAGATTTCGTGGTAGAGCGGATTGTAGGCTACCGTGAGCGGCTTGAAGATGATTCGCCGACTGCCGCATGTGGGACACGGCGCGGGTTTGCGCCATTTGCGGAAGCGGGTGTGTGCCAGTCGTTCGCAGGTGGTTTCCGCGAAACTGATGATCTGCCATGTCATCGTGTGGCTCCTACTCGTTCCTGCATCCAATGCGCGAGGGTTTCGAACTGTGCGGATGTGAGGTTGACGATGGTGGGTTTGCCGCCGTCGAGGATGTGGATGTTGAGACTGCCGTCTTTGCCGGCCCAGAAATTGACCAGCGCATGCTCTTCGGACATGAAGTGGATGTCGCCTGGATCGATCATCCGGTTTTGTGCCGGCGGTTCGGGCGGATTATCGAGAATGTTCGTCATGCCGTCGCCTCCATGTCTCCGACTGCCTTGATTTGGCTGACTTCGCCGGGTTGGAAGCCGAATGCCTTGTAGAGGCCGACCATCATGAGTGGCGTGCATTCGTTGGTTTTCTTGGCTCGTGCTAGGACGCTTTCGCTGACTCCGATTGCTCCGGCGAAGGCTTCGTCGGTCTTGAGTCCGCTCATGCGCTTGGCTCTATCGAGGAAGCCGTCTCGGAAGAGCATCTTGTAATCCGCCATCACATTCCTTTCATTTTGAAACATTTCGTTTTTCAACCTGAAAATGAATATACCACATTGAAAGGTTTCTTTTCAACTCGAAACACCACGCGGCGTGTTGACATGAAACGTTTTTTATTTCATAATGAAAAGCATGGATAAGATAACCTATTTCAAACAGTTAACGGGAGACGCCGCGATCAACGAGATCAGCGTCAAGACCGGCCTAAGCGTTTCAACGCTCTGGCGTCAATACAACAAGGGCTGCGACTTCAACGCCGAAGCCCTCATCATCATCGCCCGCGCATATGAGGGCAATCCGGTTGAAGCGCTCGTTCAGTTCGGCTTCCTTACCAACGAGGAAGCGAAGCACGGTGAAACCAATGGATTGCTCCGCGACGCTTCCAACGACGAGCTGCTGCAAGAGCTCGCACGAAGGCTGAAGACCGAAGCGGACGCCGACTGGGCAAACAGTCCGATCGTCTACCGCGAGGAATTCGGCATGGCCGCGAACGATGACCCCAACGCGAGATTGGAGGCCGAGACGCCGGAAGAGTGAGCGAGACACGTCACGAAACCGACGGAAGCATAGAAAAAATACGTTTTCGCCGGTTTTTATATCGTTTTCGCGCAAAAAAAGAGAAGGAAAAATGAAGCGCATCACCATCGATGCATTGGAACGGCAGGCTGAAGCCATGCACGTGAAAGTGCTGGAAGCCGACATGCCAGGAACGACATGCGGATTGTATTGCGACCGGCTGCGCACGATATGGCTGGCCGACTGGCTCAATGATCGGCAACGATTGTGCACACTGTGCCACGAGCTGGTGCACGCCAGCTATCGCGACGTCGGCCGTGGCACGCAATTCAGCCGGAAATGCGAGCGTAGAGCCAGACGCGAGACGGCCCTGACATTGATAGACCCACTGTCCTATGGCGTGGCGGAGAGTGTCTGGGACGCCAATTCGTGGCAGATGGCCAGTGACCTCGGCGTGACCATGCAAGTGCTCGGAGACTATCAACAGATATTGTCCGAGCATGTCTGCATTGTCTGAGGGGTAGAATCAAGGGTGGCATTCATCCTATTGGAGAGAAGGGAAGTCACATATGGTAATCGAGAAGGATTGGAAGGCGCTTATCGGCAATGCCTGCTGGAGCTGGATATTGGCGTGGATACCGCTGATTCCACTGGCCATCATCATCGCCACCACGTCGTACCGATTCGATGGCAAGGACACGCTGACCTACAGTCACGGTCTTATCACAAAGAAAGAGGAGAACGTCGATTTGCGCAGGGTGAAGCGTATTGACGCTTCGGATTCACCATTCTCCGGTGGCAAGCTGACGATTCTTGAGAACAACGGCCACCTCGCGAAGTTCAAGTATGTGAAGCACGCGCGTCAAGTGGCCGAGCAGCTGCGTGTGATGGTCGATGATGCGAGTCGTGCGCGTGGTGACGTGCAGAATCGAATCATCGCATAGCGTCATCAATGCTCCTTGCCCCGCTTCGGCGGGGCTTTTCTTATATTCCACGTGCCGATTCTTTATTCTTACCCTTATAAAAAGAATGTTAAAACTAGTACGTCTTATATATGTATAACGTTGGTAATACCGAAATAGCGGTTTTCCATTACTCCCGTTATATCTAGTGTATAAATTTGACTATATGCTAGAGTGGTATTATAGTTCAAAGCATTAAATAAAAAAGCCCGCGCGGTTGGTCAGAACCACGCGGGCGAGGAAAACCTAGGATGATTCTCCATGCACCAGAATACCGCGAGGCATGGAGGGAAAGACGATGAAACCGATGGGATACAAGAACACCGACGCCTTCTACGAGCTCGCCAGCAAAGGACGCCTCGCCTACCAGCGAGGTGACAACATCGGAGTCTACGCCATGGCCCAGCTCGTTCTCGCCTACATGTGCGACCGGACCTACGATTGGGACCGCGACCACAACCAGCCGCCAGAGAAGCTACGCAGGGCCGGTGCGCCATGCCGCTACTACGCACTCGGCTGGCGCGCATTCTCTGACGATCATGGGATGGTGATGCTCACGCCGAAGCAGGCCATGAGCGAAGACGCCGACAAGATCATGCACAAGCGCGAGCTGAACGCAAAGAAGCAATTCAGCGACGCCGCCATATGGCTCCAGGAGCGCGGCATCATCAAGAAGCTGGAACCGGCATCGCTCGGCAAGAACGCCGGCTTCCTCCTGCTGCTTGGTGACGATAAGGAGAACAGGGCTGTGGAGAGGTGGGCGCGCCAATGCCTCACCCTGCCGATGATCTAGTAGAACCACACGCACACGACACCGGGGATGGCCTAGTCAGCGATCCTTCGTCTTGCTTTTCTCGCCATCCCTATCGCGATATGCATCGTTAAACGGGAAAAGACTACGGGTTATCACCCAAAGAATACCTATGATCTCCACGAACGTCGAAGTCATCCAAGCGACCATCACATTCGACGGCACCGCATGATTGAACCAGAAAGAGAAGAACACATAGCCAAACACGACAACATTCGTAACGACCAGCTGCCAGGTCACAAACTTCAGAGATTTTGTCGCGACCTCATCACGAAGCTTGTTCGACTGCTCTTCCCTATCGGCCTTCAGCTTTTCGATATGAAGCCGTATCGCGGCCATTGACTCAGCGTCAACCTCCGGAATACGATCCCCGCCGTCCGGTTGGCGTTCGTTTCCATCGTCCGAATCCCGCACCTGCCGGGATTCAAGCTTCTCGGCCTCACGCTGAGCAGCCGCCACATCCTCCGGAATCGGCTGGCACTTTCCATCGGCATCGCTCATCGGCTAATCAACCCCAAGTTCACCAGTCGGTGGCCAAAAGCCGCATCCGACACCCCAAGCCGTTTCTGTATGCTATCGAGACTGTCCCCTCGCGCCCACGCCATCCTGATATAGCGAGCAGGCATAATCAACTCAGCAGCGAACGAATTGGCCCACCTCTCAACCGGGTCAGTACCACGAGTTGACAATTCACCACGATACTCAACGTAGCCGAACTCGCCACCATCGTCACGATGCAGCCAATAATGGCCTATCTCATGCGCGAGAGTGAACTTCTGCCTTTCCTGCGAGTCATTCGAATTAACGTAGATCCTTACGACTTCCCCGTTTTTCTTAAGAATGAACCCGCCGACATTGTTCTCCAATGGAGCACGCACGACTTCCAAACCAAATTGCTCCGCAATCTTCTCCGGATCAACCGGCACGGTCAGATGCCCATCAGATGAACTCACCGTCTCCAAACGTGCTCTGACGGCCTCTTGGAAGGGATCTTTCACGATTGCACCTCCCACACACAGTCATTCACGATCATCCATTAGCTATATCCTCATAATATACGTGGACAAGCGTGGATATATCGCGTCCTAAGCCATCGGCACATTCATCTCACATCAACCCAACAGTGATTCGTGCCCACATTTTGCCCACGTTCCAGCGGTAAAAGCCGTGATTTAGCGGTAATTACAGTGAATTACCACGATTAACGGATAGGCGGGGAGCCATTGGAAAACCAAGGAAAACCGCCATCTACGACAACAACCGGATCAGGACGGCAGGTATTCTGCAAGTACATGAACATGCCGAGTACCACGAGCAGCAGCGCGCCGTACACCGGCACCCAATGTGCCGCGATCAGCGACGCCATGAGCACCGCATGCGCGCAATAGATCGGGCGGATATGCGTCAGCGGTTCCACTCCTCTGCCCCGGTCCGCGAGCTTGCCGCCGTATAGGTTGCTCCACAGGCAGGCTGCGCCGAAAATCACCAGTCCGACACTCAAATACCGTTCCGGCACATGCACCTCGTCGCGCATGATCGGCGTCAGGTACGTGTAGAACACGTAGCTCGCGGCCGCACCGAACACCACATCGAGCACGCCGAGCTGGATGCGCCGGTCGAAGAACAGGCGAAACTGTGGCAGGAAGCCGATCTTCACGATATGGCTGTTGCGCGGCAATACGATGACCATCAGCACGATGAGCTCGACAGTGAGCACGTTGACCAGATGGAACGCCCAACGCCAGCCGAACACGTTCGCCACCCATGTGCCGACCGGTACCCCCACGACGGATGCGATGGAGAAGCCGGAGAACACCCATGCGATGAATTTCGTGCGATATCGTTCCGTCGTCACATCGGGAGCGTACGTCATGGCAATGGCCACAAGCGTACCGGAGACGAGTGCGATGAGGATTCGCGCGATGACGAGCACGCCATAGTTGGGCGCGAACGCGCACAGCACGTTGCCGAGCAGGAAGACGCCGACCAGCGTCAGATGCGTGGCGAAGCGCGGGAAGCGCGCCGACAAGGCCGAGCCGAGCGGCGTGACCGGTGCGTAGACAAGCGCGAATAACGAAACCAGATTACCGACGGTCACTTCGGATACCTTCAGTCCGGCCGCGATATCCGGCAGGATGCCGACCATGATGAACTCGCTCATGCCCAGCATGAAGCTCAAGGCCACGAGAATCGTCACCGGAAGATTGAAAAATCGGTCCTTCTTCACGTTGTGCGTCATACGTCACTCTCTCGTCAATCGTTCTGCATATCACGAAACGATTGCCAACTTTAGACGGGCCCTGCACCCTTTCCACCCTTTCGACGCATCCGAATTCCACATGCTGACTATGTTCATTCAACTTACGAAATCGACCCTAGGCTGGCGCGCTACAATATGGCACAATGACAAGCACAAAACGTCGCAAACGTAACCCTCGGCGCAGACTCCCCCATCTCAGGTCCTTGCGCAACACCTGGAAAAAGGCTGGCCTCAGGAAACGAGTCGGTATGCTCTGCAGGACGCTGCTTGTCATCATCATCGCAATCGCCTTGGTCGTGGGTCTGGTGCGCTTCGTCAGCTGGCGTGTGGAAGTCGGACAGGCCGAGAAGACGCAGAATCAGCTGCAGGCGCAATACGATTTCAATCCCGGCAACATCATCTCCGACGGGCAGTTCTTCAACGGCAACGCTTTGAGCGAAGCACAGGTCCGATCCTTCATCGAGGAGCAGGGAGCGGCATGTTCGGGCGAACGGTGCCTCAAGACCATGACCTTCGATACCGAATCACAGTCGGCCAACGAATACTGCGAGGCATACGAAGGCGGCAAGAACGAAAGCGCCGCGGCGATCATCTACAAATCAGGCAAGGCCTGCGGGGTAAGCCAGAAAGTGCTGCTCACCGTACTGCAGAAGGAGCAGCATCTGCTCACCGCCACCGACCCGAGCGACTTCCAGTACAAGTCTGCGATGGGCCTGAGTTGCCCGGACGATGCGAACTGCGATCCGGAATATGCGGGATTCTTCAAACAGGTGTACGGCGCAGCCAAGCGATACCAGTACTACGTGCAGCATGAAGACGATTACGGCTACCATGCCGGCGCTCTCAACTACATCCAGTACCATCCGAATGCCGAATGCGGCGGCACGAACGTGTATATCGGAAACAAGGCGACCGCACTGCTGTACATCTACACGCCATATCAGCCGAATACGGCCGCATTGGAGGCAGGGGCCGGAGAAGGCGACGCCTGTTCGTCATATGGCAACCGTAATTTCGCCATCATCTATTCGAGCTGGTTCGGCAATCCGCGCGGCTAGGTCTTCCGAACGGGAGGCGGCGCACGAGGACCGCATGCAAAAGGTCCGTCATCCAAGCCGATTGGATGACGGACCTCCTCGATCAAACGCCTACGGTCGTAAACGCGAGCCGCCCGGCAATCACAGCTTCGGCAGATACTTCTTCAGCTCGTACGGCGTGACCTGCTGACGATATTCCTCCCACTCCTGACGCTTGTTGCGCAGGAAATACTCGAAGGCATGCTCGCCGAGCACTCCGGCCACGAAATCGGACTTCTCCATGATCTTCAACGCCTCGTCAAGTGACTCCGGCAACGGCTGAATGCCCATGGCCTGACGTTCGGCATCGGTGAGCTCCCACACGTCGTCGCTGGTCGGCTCGCCCAACTGCATCTGCTTATCGACGCCGTCAAGGCCTGCGGCCAACAGCACAGAATACGCCAGATACGGATTGGCGACCGGATCGAGCGCACGGAACTCCATACGTGCGGAGTTGCCCTTGCCCGGCTTGTATTGCGGGATGCGAAGCAGAGCGGAACGGTTGTTGTGTCCCCAGCAGATGTAGCTCGGCGCCTCGGCGCCGCCCCACAGTCGCTTGTAGGAGTTGACGTATTGGTCGGTGACCGCGCAGATTTCCGCCGCATGGTACAGGATGCCGGCGGCGAACTGGCGGGCGGTCATGGACATGTTGAATTCCTGACCGGCCTCATAGAACGCGTTGGCGTCGCCTTCGAACAGGCTCAGGTGCGTGTGCATGCCGGAGCCCGGAGCGTCGGAGAACGGTTTCGGCATGAAGCTGGCGTGGATGCCGCGCTCCAGCGAAATCTCCTTGACCACGGTACGGAAGGTCATGATGTTGTCGGCCGTGGTGAGCGCATCCGCATACCGCAAATCGATCTCATTCTGACCGGGACCCGCCTCATGATGCGAGTATTCCACCGAAATGCCCATCTGCTCGAGCATGTTCACGGTGGCACGACGGAAGTCCATGCCTGGACTGCGCGGCACGTGATCGAAATATCCGCCTTCGTCGATCGGCGTCGGCGACTTGGACCAATCGTCCTGCTTCTCGAACAGGTAGAACTCGATTTCCGGATGCACGTAGAAGGTAAAGCCCCGCTCCTTGGCCTTGGCCAAGGCCTGCTTGAGGACATGACGCGGATCTCCCAGCGACGGCTCTCCATCAGGGGTGAGCACGTCACAGAACATGCGCGCGGTACCCTGCGGACCGCCGCGCCATGGAAGAATCTGGAAGGTGGACGGGTCAGGCTTGACGATCATATCGTCTTCGGACACGCGCGTCAGACCTTCCACCGCGGAACCGTCGAATCCGAGCCCCTCCTCGAATGCGGCCTCAAGTTCCGCAGGTGCGATGGCAACGGATTTCAATGTTCCCAGCACATCCGTGAACCACAGGCGAATGAAGCGCACGTCGCGTTCCTCGACGGTGCGCAGCGCAAACTCTTGCTGTTTATCCATAATGCATCATCGTTCCATGCGCATGTTACGAACATCGTTAACACGCGCCGTGCCGCTCCTACTCCTTGATGGCAAGCGTGGCGAGCTGCGCCACGAAAAGCCCTTCGTCACGCGTGACGATCTGCGCACGGCCCGGCACGGCCCTCACCGGCTTGACCCTGCCGATCAGCTGGCCTTCGTTCGGATCGCCCGACAACAGGATGCCGGGCATGCCAAGATCCTGGAACGACTGCAATACCGGATCATACATGGCACGGCTCGCGCCGCCGGTACGCCTGGTCACAATGACATGCAGCCCCAGATCGCCGGCCTGCGCCAGAAGCGGCACCAACGCACGCAATGGATTGCTTCGACTGGTCGCGACCAAATCATAGTCATCCACCAGCACATAGACTTCCGAGCCCGTCCACCATGAACGATTGCGCAATTGCTCGGCGGTCACGTCCGGCCCCGGAATGCGGGTCGACAGGAAATCCGCGAGCTCCGCAAGCTGTTCCGTGGCCATCGTGTCGTTGGTCAGGTATGCTCCCATATGCGAGTCCGGAATCTGGGCGAGGTTGGCGCGCCGATAATCCACCATGAAGATTTTCGCCTTGCCATCCGGGTATCCACGCACGATCTCGTTGATCACCAATCGCAGGAACGTGGACTTGCCGGAGCCGGAATCCCCGAACAGGTAGCAGTGCGGCTCCCTATGCAGATCCAACACCACCGGAGCGAGGGCGTTTTCATTGATGCCGATGACCATCCTGCCATGGGTGAGACTTTCGGA
>ERZ773263.2234-NODE-2234-length-10712-cov-5.175847_pt1 | contig 10712 bp, 6 predicted proteins | sample MGYA00511076_ERZ773263 | MGnify/ENA primary metagenome ERZ773263 (study PRJEB29015, sample SAMEA2738155) | human oral metagenome | biome: human oral; feature: human-associated habitat; material: saliva | place: China | collected 2195 ... | reverse complement strand
GGCCAAAAACGGATTGGCAACCATCATCTCAAAAAAGTGTCCGAGGGTTATCATTTAGTACCTTTCAAACCACTTTCATAACGGGACAATGATAATCGAAATATCGTTTAACCATGTTTAAAAACATTTGAATAGCAAAATCAGCGCAAGTTGTTTCTTAGGCTTAGTCATCTCTCTTATAAAAATTAAGAGTTACCCAAATTATTAAGAAAGCTTCTTGATGATAGCTGCAGTAATTTGAGCAGAACGCTCAGAAGACTCACGCTCAAACGTCAAATAATCAACGCTTGAAGTAGTGCCGGGCTTATCAGACATGAGTCTAATTACTACAAAAGGCGTATGGTTAAGCCAAGCAACCTGAGCAATTGAAGCGCCTTCCATCTCGCAGCAATCAGCACCAAACGTTGTGTAAATATGGTCAGCAAGTTCTGATGAACTTACAAACTGATCTCCTGAGGCAACACGACCAGAAATAACCTGCAACTCAGGAGCTACTTCCTGCACTGACGTAATAGCATGCTCAACAAGACTCTCATCTGCTTTAAACGAGAAAACCGGGAGGCCCGGGATTTGACCAGCTGCATAATTAAGAGGACCAACGTTCATGTCGTGTTGAACTAAATCAGAGGAAATAACAATATCCCCTACCCGCAGTTCAGGACTAAGAAGTCCTGCAATACCAGTATTTATAACATGCGTTACAGCAAACGTATCGATCAGAATCTGCGTGCATGCCGCAGCGTTGACCTTGCCGATTCCCGACTGAACAACAACTACAGGAACTTCTCCCAAAAGACCTTCAACAAATTGCATGTGAGCCTGCTCATAAGTGCGCTCAATAGTCATCTGCTCTTTTAGCAATGCAATCTCTGGTTCCATGGCTCCAATAATTCCAATTTTCATGTTAGGCTCCTACTCCTGCAAGCCAACTGGAACCAGCCAGGGCTCTTACAATTTTATCTCGTACACTCATATCATTCGCGTCATCTTTAATGTGTACGTGAATAATAACGGTAATGCCAGTGTCAGCAATGCTTGCAGCCTCAACCTCAATAGGAAATGTTCTATCAAGCTGAGACGCAACGGTTTCTTTAATTGTTTCGATAATTTCTTGAGTTACTACGTCTAAATCTGCCGATGGTTTAAGCACAATGGTTACGGGAACCTCAGTGACATCCCACCTAGTACGATGTACAAGTGCTGTTTTATTGAGCACAGAGTTAGGAATGATATCCACTTTACCGCCGCGATCACGCACAATAGTGGAGCGCCAGTTCATGTCGATGACCTCGCCAGAAATGTTTCCGATGCTTACCTGATCTCCTGGCTTAACCACACCTCCCAGCATAAGGCCCAAACCGCCTACCAGGTTAGAAATGGTGTCCTGTAGACCAAAGGAAAAAGCAATTGATGTGACTCCCAAAGCAGTTACAAACGCTGTTGGTTGAATGCCAAAAACAGGCTGCAATACGGCGAGAATAGCAAATGCCCAGATAATTCCACGAATTATGTTGACAAAAATAGAAGCCGAGGGCAGTTTAGATGAATCCAAGGCCTTTTTTGAAAGCTTTACAGCAAAATGCTCAATCAAAAATGCAATGAAAAACACCACTACAAAAATAACTGCCTTGAAAATAAAATCTTGTGGAGTGAGGTCCAAAATCAAACCGTCATGCATCAACATCATGGCTATCCCTCAATTTTGACTATCGGAGCAAAGCCCTTCATAAGCTTCTTTGTCTTATTAGTACGCGTAAATTTAACCTCAATAGTATCGCCTTGAACTGCTAAAACAATGCCTGGACCAAAGGTCTTGTGAGAGACCTGATCTCCCACAGCAAAACTTGCAGAAGCACGAACTGGATCTTTCTGAATAGGAGCTGGACGTGGGGTTTGAGAGCCTCCGGTAGAGCGCGTGCGGGAACCAAAAACGTTTCCACCATAGACCTCTGAACCACGCCCAGAGCCAAAGGTACCATGTCGATCTCCACGCTTTGCCCAGCCAACGCCAGAAAAGCCTGCAGAACCAACACCAATAGCTTTAACATGCTCTTGAGGAATTTCTCCGACAAAACGCGATACTGGATTTGCCTGAACAGAACCATACGTTCTTCTCGTAGATGCATACGTCAAATAAAGACGTTTGCGCGCACGCGTAATAGCAACATACGCAAGCCTACGCTCTTCTTCTAACTGAGCTGCCTCTGCCTCATAATTTGCGTGTGGGAAGATACCCTCTTCCATACCAGCAACAAATACTGCTGGGAATTCCAAACCCTTTGCAGAATGAATAGTCATGAGCGTTACCGCAGAGGTAGAACCATCCATACTATCCAGGTCTGATCGAAGCGCCAGCCATTCCATAAATGCAGGGAGCTTCTCCGCCACAACCTGAGGATGTAGATTCTCTTCCTGAGAAGTAGGAGTTGGCGAAACAGCAACACCAGAAAGCGTACCAGTGGCAGCATCAAAACCAGTAGCATTCAATGAAGCGGCATCTTGTGCGTCAAGTACTCCCGCTTCTCTGAGCTGCTGTAAACTCTCAAGCGTCTCTTCAACATCATCGTGAGACTCGTCAAACTCTGCCGCGACGCCAAAGAACTCTCGAATGTTCTCGATACGTCCATCAGCCTCAATGGTATGTTCTGCTTCAAGCGCACGAATGAGACCCGAACGATCAATGATTGCCTCAACAACCTCGTCAAGCTCGCCGTCAATATGACGACCATGCTCAATAGCAGACGTAAACTCTACCAATGCATTTCTTACTTTTGCGGTAAGAAGACTCTCCTCCATCACACATGCTTCACATGCCGAGAAAAACGACAAGCCATTATGCAGTGCGTATGTCTGAATCTTCTGAATGCTGGTTGCACCAATACCACGACGAGGTGTATTAATAACGCGCATCGCAGCCATATCATCATCAGGGTTTACGACAACCTTAAGGTATGCCATAACGTCTCTAATCTCTGCACGATCAAAGAATCGAGTGCCGCCGACAATCTTATAAGGAACACCGGCTCTCAGCAGCATATCCTCGAGAATACGAGACTGTGCGTTAGTACGATAGAACACGGCAATGCTATCGTATGACATGCCCTTATCATGCAGTTTTTCTATCTCAGAACCAATCCATGCACCCTCATCACGCTCATCAGATGCTTGATACACCTGGATTTTCTCGCCATCACCTTCATCGGTGAAAAGGCGCTTTGGCTTACGGTGAGAATTATGCGCAACAACAGCGTTGGCAGCAGCCAGAATATGACCAGTTGAGCGATAGTTTTGCTCCAACTTAACAACAACTGCTTCCTCATAGTCTTTCTCAAACGCCAAGATATTTTTAATATCTGCGCCACGCCATGAATAGATGGACTGGTCATCATCGCCAACAACCATAAGGTTGCGATACTTAGACGCCAAGAGCTTGGTAATTGCGTATTGGACACCGTTAGTATCTTGATACTCGTCAACGTTAATGTAGCGAAAACGCTCCTGATACTTGGCAAGCACGTCAGGATACTTAGAGAGCAGCTCAAACGCCTTAATGAGAAGGTCATCAAAGTCCATAGCGTTGGCCTTATCCAAGCGCGTCTGGAGCGCACGATACACGCGAGCCACCACATGATCCATAGGACTTGCCGCCTGAGCTTCAACATCATCGGGGTACAAAAGCGCGTTTTTAGCAGCAGAAATCTTAGAACGAATAGAATTGAGTGGGAACTGACGAACGTCAATATCCAAATCAGACAAAATGGCCTTTACCAGGCGCTTTGAATCGTCATCATCGTAGATAGCAAAATTGGGACCATAACCAAGACGATCGCCATCTTCTCTGAGCAGACGAACGCACATAGCGTGGAACGTACAGACCCACATGCCACGAATATTGTTAGGTAGCAGTGCCTCAAGACGCTCACGCATCTCTGCTGCAGCCTTGTTAGTAAACGTAATAGCAAGAACCTGCCAAGGACGAACGCCTTCATCGGCAATCATATGCGCAATTCTAAATGTCAAAACGCGAGTCTTACCCGAACCAGCTCCTGCAAGAACCAAAAGTGGTCCTTGAGTTGTCATAACTGCCTGGTGCTGGGCAGGATTCAAACCTTCAAGATCAATCTGCATTACGCCATCCTTGTGTTAATCGTTCTTAGACTAAAAGTGTACCCCGATAACCAGACATTAATTGTGCAAGTTTTTATTAGCTCCATAATAAGAAAGCGCGGCGAGAAACTCACCGCGCTTGAACACATATGTTGTAGCGTTTGTCAGTAAAAACTACTTAACCAGCAGAAAATATGCAATTACTGCAATACCCAAGATAATTCGGTAAACACCAAAAGGCTTGAAATCGTGCTTGCGGACATATCCCATGAGTGCACGAACCATAACAAGAGACACGATAAAGGCAACTAGGCAACCAACACTCAAAATAAGTGCCTCAGGAGTAGTGAAGGTATTTCCCTTCATAAAGTAGCGCACAAGCCTTAAAGCAGAAGCGCCAGCCATAGTTGGAATGGCCAAGAAGAATGTAAACTCAGCGGCAACTGCTCTAGAGCAACCAAGTGCCAAACCGCCAAGAATAGTTGCGCCAGACCTCGAAGTACCTGGAACAATTGCAAGTACCTGAAAAACTCCAATACCAAGCGCAGTCTTCCAGTCTAGATTATCAATATCTTTTACGCGGGCAAGATCGTCGGCAGAAGAAGCCTTAAGGGATGCGCCAGCATCTGGACGCATGTGCTTTCCGCGAGGTGCCTCAACCTTTACCGTTGCGGCGACCTTCTCGCGATGTAGCTCAAGCAAAATAAAGATAATGCCGTAGAAGATAAGAGTTGCGGCGATAACAAAAGGACTTCCAAGATGCTCTTCAATAAAATCGTTGAGCGGCAGGCCAATCGCTGCAGCAGGAACGCAACTAACCACCACTTTTGCCCAGAGCTTCCAGGTAGAGCGCTTCTCTTCCCTAGATTTCTTTGGCGAGAAGGGATTGAGCTTGTGGAAAAATCCTACACAGACAGCAAGAATAGCGCCAAGCTGAATAACTACCAGAAACATATTCCAAAAATCTTCAGAGACATTGAGTGGTAGAAACTGATTAAGCAGCAACATATGACCTGTTGATGAGATAGGTAGCCACTCGGTAATACCCTCAACTACGCCAAATAACGCTGATTTAAGCGCTTCAATCCACAAAATTGCCGACTCCACTAAAACCTCCTTGGGGACTGATTACGAACCTATTGTACGCAATCCGTTTGCCCTTTCTTTTTCTACCGTTCACGATTTTACCTAACGACTTTACTACTTTAAAAGTGCCTTGTTTTCTGCAAAGTTGGCATTTGAAGCCAAAAACAGGTAGAATTGACACCCTTGCACGAGCGGAGAGAAGCGATTATGCGTATTTTTGAGGTCAAGTGTTATCTGACCTTACGCTTAAAGCTAGTAATAAGCGGATAGCACAAAATGCGTACTAATCGGAAGCCCCAATCGCGGAGGTCGATTTGAACAAATGTATGCGTCACAGACGCTTACCTTCATGCTCCAACCTTATGACAGCACTTCTCGCAACGGTGCTTGTTGTTAATACCTTTTTGTTTGGCGTTTCAAGAGCTCAGGCAGAGACTCTTGAAGAGCTCCAGGCCAAGGTAGAGCAGACAAATTCTGATTACAATGCTGCCAACCAGCGCGTAGCTGATCTACAAAAACAGATTGCAGATAATGAGGCACGCATTGCAGAAATTGAACAGCAACTCCCAGAGCAACGTATTAGAGCTGCAGAGTCTATTAGAGCTATGTACCGTATGCAGCAAGGCTCCATGGGAATTATTGATCTACTTTTATCAGCAGATAACTTTAATGATTTGATTGCTGTTGTTCAGTATCTTGAAATTATCCAAAACAAAAATTCAGATGCTATCAACCACCTGGTTGACCTAAGCAAGGAGCTTTCTAATACTCAGTCATCTTTAAATACACAGATGGCAGAGGCAGAAGAACAGAAGAAGGCTGCTGAAGATGCCATGAACGCGGCAATTGCATCAAGAGAGCAGCTACAGGCAGAGCAAGCTCAACAAGCAGCAGCAGAAGCAGCCGCTGCTGCAGAAGCACTCAAAGAAGCTTCTGCTGAATCAACCTTTACCAATGCTTCTGGTAACACCACTGAGGTCACTACTCCATCAACTCCTTCAGCAGAAAATGTTGACTGGTCAAACGATAAGACCAACTTTGTAAGCTCTTGGGGCGCACGAATTGATGCATATCTTTCTGGCTCTCCTCTTGCCGGCTATGGTTCAACCTTTGCTGAGGCTGCATGGGCCTACGGTGTAGATCCACGTTTTTCACCTGCTATTTCTGCAGTTGAGAGTACAAAGGGAAGGTATAACTTCCTCCCCTACAACGCATGGGGTTGGGGCTCTTCAAGCTGGAGTAGCTGGGAAGAAGCTATCTGGGATCACACAGCTGGTCTTGCTGCTGGTTACGGCGGAAGGCTTTCTGTTTCTGGCGCTGCAAAGTACAACCCAGCAAATCCGAACGGCTGGTACTCTGCAGTTCTTACGCAGATGGAACTTATTTAAGTCTCTGGTTACACAACCTCTAAAAAATGTTAAAACCCCGTAGTTTAACTGCGGGGTTTTGTTGTCGGGTGCAGAGGAACTTGTAGGTTAGGTTGAGCTTGAAGTGGACGGGTTTCTCGCCAGACGGAAAAGCGTTGCATACGCGGCTAAGCGGTGAGCACGACCATCGCAAGAATGAGAATAAAGCCGATAAGGTCGGCGATGCTAAAGGTGGTTCCAAGCACCAATACCGTGGTAATAGTTGCCATAAGGGGCTCGACGGTACCAAGAAGGACGGCTCTGAGCGAACCTGCGTCCTTAACGCCCTGCAGGTAGAGGCCGTACGCCAAGAAGGTTCCCACAAACACACCAATAGCTACGAGCAAAACGCCAAAGGCGTCCAGCTGAGGCATATGATTCCAAGGCTGATAAAACACGGCAATAAGCATGCCAGAAAACAGAAACGCTAATCCGTTAACAGTAAAGCTACCCCACTTCTCCATCAGAGGCTTGGGTAAAATAGAAAGAGCTGCCTGAGCAAAGGCACACATAACACCCCAAAAAATACCTGCAGTTGGTAGATCGAGCTTGCCAGGATTTCCTCCTGTTACCAAGAGATAGGTACCAATAAGTGCCAAAACAATGCCAAGAATCTCACGGCGTCGAGGCCAACGCCTGCCCACCACGCAAACAAAGGCCAAAACGCCCAACATACCCAGCGACTGCATGATAGTTGCAGTTCCAGAATTAGTAGCATTAACTGCATAAATGTAAGCAACTTGCGAGAAAAGAATGGCAAACAGACTGACTACAAAAATTTTTGCCAGCTCTTTTGGACGCTGAATAACGGTCATGAGATTTTTTCTATCAAACGCAAAAGCAGTTCCCAAGAATAACCAACAAGCACAGAGCTCGCGAATATCAATCAGCCACATAGGATCAACATGATAGGTATCTAACAGGTATTTTGCAGCTGTTCCAAATGCACCCCAGGAAGCTCCGCCAATCAAGACAAACAGCATTCCTCGGTAAATTTTCTTTTTGTTATCAGGTGTTATTTCAGCATCATCACTGCCAAGTACTTCATCTTCTACTGCAGCCTTTACACCGTCTGCAATTTTAGAGGGCTCCACACCACTCTCATTAGAAATGAAATCATTCATCTGGGTATAAATCTTTCATTACAAAATACGGATACAAGCGTCACTTTTTCTATGTCACGGTAGTATCACAATAACAAAAAATCCTCCTTGTCCTGATCCGTATAGGGTTTCAAGTCTCTAAATGGTTCTGAAAGGAACAAGGTGGTCCAAAAACGGCATTACTACTCACGTAAGTTTTCGTATAGATTGGCAGCTTATGACATCCAAGTATTCACAGATGGACAGCGCGTTTTCTGTTGGCACGCTTCACGCAAAAGACAAAAGCTTTGAAGTAATCTCGGCCGAGTGGGTTAATGAAATTTCTGGCTATGCCTATATCTTCAAGCACGTTCCCACAGGTGGACGCCTTATGTGGTTTGCCTGCGACGACGACAATCGTTCATTTGCCATTGCATTTAAGACGCCTCCTGCAGATCATACGGGCGTCTTCCACATCTTGGAACACTCGGTTCTCTGCGGATCCGATGCCTATCCTGTTAAGGAGCCTTTTGTTAACCTGCTCAAAACCTCTATGCAAACATTCTTGAACGCGATGACCTACCCTGACAAAACGGTTTACCCTGTGGCCAGCACTAACGTAGCCGACCTGGAAAACCTTATGAGCGTGTACCTAGACGCTGTCTTGCACCCTGCAATCTATAAACGCAAGCGCATTTTTGAACAGGAAGGCTGGCACCTAGAAGCTGATGATCAGGGAAATCTGAGTTATAACGGTGTTGTCTTCAACGAGATGAAGGGCGCACTCTCTGATCCTGATCGCGTGCTCTACGATTCTGTCAGCGAAGCTCTCTTCCCTGTCACTGCCTACGGTAAAGAGTCCGGCGGCAAGCCTCGCGCAATCCCTGAGCTCACCTATGAGAACTTCCTGGACACCCACGCTCGCCACTATGACCTCTCTAACAGCTACACATTCCTTTATGGCGACCTTGATTGCGAGCGTGAGCTCTCTTTCATTGCCCAAAGGTTTGCAACTGCCGAGAAACGCGATGCAGGTGCTCCAAATCCGCTTAACCTACAGGCACCCGTGCTGCCCAAGCCTTGCCAGATCCGCATGAATACCACAGCCGACAACTCTAGCGTTGGCCTTGGCTACGTACTTGGAACACCAGACCAACGCAACAAAATGATGGCAGCAGACATCCTGTTTGATACCCTCATGGGCTCCAATGAATCTCCGCTCAAGCGAGCAATTCTTGACGCAGAGCTAGGCGATGACTTTAGCTACTACCTTTCCGATGATCTTGCACAACCTATGCTTTTCTTACAGCTCAAAGGTCTTAAAAAAGGTGCAGCTCAAAAGTTCCGTGAGCTTGTAGAATCAACCTGCCAAAAAATTGCTACCGAAGGCATTAATCAAAAGAAGCTCAATGCTTCCATTGCACTTGCAGAGTTTAACCTGCGCGAAAATGATCAGCCTTACTCAAACGGTATTGAATACACGCTGCGTTCGCTTTCAAGCTGGCTCTACGACGATGCGCGCCCTCTAGACTACATCCACTACGAGGACGCCATTGCTTACGTCAAAGAACTTGCAGCTCAAGGGGGCTTTGAGAGGTTGTTACTAGAGCTTATCTGCAATAGCAAACATGCAGCTCAGGTCGAGCTTGTTCCCACAGACGAGGGAGACGCTCAAGAAGAGTCCGCCGAGCTAGAGCAACTTCGCTCTACACTTACTGATAAAGACGTCGAGAAGATTCGTGCAGCAGTTGAGGCACTCCGTCTGGAGCAAGAAACACCTGATGCTCCAGCAGATCTTGCCAAACTGCCGTCCCTCTCGCTCAGTGATATTGGTGCAGGTAGAGAGCGCCCGGCTGGCTTTAAGGTTAAAGCTCCCCTGCCTTGCGTTGCACACGAGCTGGACACTCACGGCATTGACTATGTCTACCATTATTTTGATTTGACTCACGCGGTTACCTTTGAAGAACTGCCGCTTGTTGGCGTTCTTACTGAGGTGCTGGGCAAGCTTGATACAACTGCACATACCGCATCTGAGCTGGATATTCTTATTGAGAGTAACCTTGGTCATCTCTCGTTCTTCACAGATATCTACGATCAAGATACGCTTGACCAGGCACACCCTGCTTTTATTGTTGCAGCTAGTGCACTTGCCGAGAAAACCAAAGGACTTGCAAGTATTCCTTCTGAGGTCTGGTCTAGCACTCGTTTTGATGACTTAAACCGTCTAAAGAACATCCTGACTCAGCGCCGCATTGCACAAGAGCAATACTTTGTAAATGCTGGTCATACAGCCGCACAAAATAAGGCTTTGACCTCGTATTCTGCTGCTAGTCGCGTAAATGATACGCTGGCGGGCGTTGGCTTCTACGAGTACCTAAAAAACCTGCTTTCCAACTGGGATCAGCGTGCTCCTCAGCTTGCAAAAGACTTAGATGCACTTACCCGCAAGATTTTCCGCGCAGATAACGTTACCGTCAGCTTTACCGGCTCCACGCAAAGCAGAGACGCATTCTGGAAAGTGGCAGGAGATTTCAACCTCAAGAAGGGTAATGAATCGCAAGCCGACGGCACAAGGTCAACACTTGTTGTCCCTGAGGGTAAGCTGCAACGCATGGCATACATCATTCCATCAAATGTCTCTTACGTTGGTCTTTCCTATCCAAACGTTGCCCATGCAACCAATGAACAGCAGGGTAACTGGCTTATTGCTACCAGAGTTTTGGGTCTTGACTACCTGTGGAATGAGGTCCGCGTTAAGGGCGGCGCTTATGGCGTCATGTTCAGAAACTCCATCGCTGGCTTGCAGAGTTTTGTCTCCTATCGAGACCCCTCGCTTGATGCGACCCTTGACCGCTATGTTGGTGCGGGTAGTTGGCTCTCTAAATGGACTCCAGACCAGGACGAGTTTGAAGGCTACGTAGTTGCCTCTGTCGCTGGTGTTGACGCTCCTGTTCCCGCTCGCATGCTTGCTCGCAGACAGGACGTTGAGTACTTCAACCATCGTGACCCAGAGCGTCTTCTTAAACTTCGC
>ERZ773263.2232-NODE-2232-length-10717-cov-9.179610_pt1 | contig 10717 bp, 12 predicted proteins | sample MGYA00511076_ERZ773263 | MGnify/ENA primary metagenome ERZ773263 (study PRJEB29015, sample SAMEA2738155) | human oral metagenome | biome: human oral; feature: human-associated habitat; material: saliva | place: China | collected 2195 ... | reverse complement strand
GAGCGCTTGCCTTACAAGCAAGATGTCGGCAGTTCGATCCTGTCATCGCCCACCAAAAAAGAAATTGAACGGTATATTCATTGAATATACCGTTCAATTTCTTTTTATATACAAAACTATGTACATGTCGATGCAAGAAGCCTCTGCCATATTATAACAGAGGCTTCTTGTTTATTTTTCATAGCGTCTGGGCATACGCTTGTTGCCGACAACCATGGTTCGGCTGAGGGTTTGGTAGGCCATGTTCGTAAAGAAGAGAAAGCCGAATAAAAAGACAAGGCCGTAGTCCCAGGTAAGTTCCGTTGACCGGCTATATAAGTAAAGGCAGGTACCGGTGAAAAGGAGACTGATATATAAGGCTATGACCGCGCATTGGGTTCGTTGACCACGATCGCGATAGGTGTAGAAATCTTTGTATTTAACTTTAAAAAATAAGGATGAAATGATAAGGATGAAAGCCGTGGCGACCATACCGTAAAGCGGTAGTGAGAAGAAAAACTCACACAATAAGAGGAGAGCGAGAATTAAAGTCCAAAGAAAAATGCCGATTTGCAGATGCAAATCCTGTTTTGAATCGTGTATATGGTCACGGTGTCGTTGACTCATGAGGGTAACTCCTTTCGAAACAAGGTACATTGATGACATTATACCATAGGTCATCGTTGTTACGTCAGTTTTTCGGATTTTTACCGGACCATAGGCTATTCCTATGATTACATGCGAAAAATATATGATGTAAAAAGAAAGAAAGACAACCAATTTATGATATACTATTTTGCAAATATGTGAAATGTGTAACAAAATATGCGAAAGGAGTATAGTTAAATGTCATTTGTAAAAGACAGAATTTCGCGACGGCAATTTCTTAAAGGAGCCGTGGCGACGGCTGCCGTAGCAGTAGCCGGGCCGAAGCTGATTGAAGCCGGATACAGACCTTTTTCGGCAGATTCCTTGGAGGTTTGGTCTTGCGGGGGCTTAGCGGAATCTTTTTTAGATGCCAATGAAATTTATGAAAAGAAAACGGGGCATAATATTCAATATACGGGGGCTATTGCCGGCGTGCTGGGAAAATATATCCTTACGGGCAAAGGACAGACGGAAGTCTTCGGAATCCGAGGCCTTGAAGCGGCACAAAAGATGCGTCAAAAAGGATTTAGCCTCGGGTTTAAGCCACTGTGTATGAGTGACTACGGTATTTATGTACCCAAGGGAAATCCGGCAGGAATTCGGGATTTACAGGATTTGGCCGAGCCCGGAGTACGGCTCATGTTACCCTTGGAGGCATCGCCTCCCGGCAGCGGGTCTGTTAAAGGCGTTATGAAAAAGTCGGGATTGACTGAAAAAATGATGAACAATATGGTTGTAAAAGAAACCTGCGTCATCAAGATGATGTGCGGGCTTGTTGACGGCAAAGGGGATGCTACCATTGCCGAAAAAAGATTGTCCACACATCCTCGCTTTAGGGATAAGGTAGAATATATTCCTCTTCCCTTGGAAGCTCTTCCGCCGGGGCCTCTTGTGTTCACTGTAAATACGATGAAGTTCGTTAAAGACAAGGCGTTGGCGAATGACTTTGTTGAATTTCTTCTTTCCGATGAAGGGCAGGCGGCTTTTGAAAGAAACGGTTTCTCGTCTGTCCATTCGGCACGAGGCTTAGACTTAATAGAAAGGTTCGGCGTAAAAGATGTCCAATAATACAAGTGCACAGAAAAAAGAATTCTACTTACCGAAATTACGGCATTTGGTACAGCTTATATTCTTGGCCGTCATGGGTAAGTGGATATACTACGGAATTTTCCGATGTCCCTTCATCGTCCCCTTTGTCAACTGTGAACGATGTCCCGTAGTCACCTGTTGGGGGCGTATTACAGCCTACTTCTTCGGATTCTGGTTATTCATTCCTCTGTTGGCTATCTTCCTGGGACGAGCTTTTTGCGGCTGGCTTTGCCCGAGCGGTTTTGTTAATCAAATGCTCGGTAAGGTAGCAATTACGAAGCTGAAGATACGCAACAAAAAGATGAGATGGGCTCAGTTGGGGATGGTTGTTACGATTTTAATCGGACTGGGTGTATATTTCATTTATGACAACCCGCGCGTTATGATACCTATTCGTACGAGTGATGAATACTTTAACTCGCTTATTATGTCCATTCGCTTTGCCGATTGGTATTGGGCTGTTCGTACGGTTATCGTCGTAGCACTTATTGCGGCATCGCTCATTATTTCGAATTTCTGGTGTCGGTTTATTTGTCCTGTCGGCGGGGCCATGGAATTGATACGCAAGATTTCCATATTCCGCATATTCAAGACTGATGCCTGTGACAACTGTGATGCTTGCCTGCGTAAGTGTGATATGGGTACGCGTCCTGACGAAATGAACTGTACGAACTGCGGGGATTGCTTGAATGTTTGCCGTAAGAACGCTATTAAATTCGGGCGGAAAGGTAAACAGTAATAAAAATTATCAATACGCATCTATTTATTATTATCCATAATTAATTACCTGTTAATTATGGATAATTTTTTATAAATGATATGAGAAAAAAGAAAGTAAAAGGTGATACAATAATAGGGACCTTAATATTATTCTTTATTAAGAAGGAGTACAAAGTATGGAGTTTTTGAAAGACAAAATTTCGCGACGGCAGTTCTTAAAGGGTGCTGTAGCGACGGCTGCCGTAGCGGCGGCCGGGCCTAAGCTGATCTCCGCCGGGTATACACCTTTTAAATCCGATTCGCTAGAGGTGTGGACTTGCGGCGGCTTATCGGAAGCTTTTTTGCAAATCAACGATGCATATGAAGCCAAAACAGGCCATAACATTCAGTACACCGGTGCTTTTGCGGGGGCGTTGGGTAAATCTCTGTTAACCTTAAAAGGACAAACGGAGATGTTCGGAGCACGCGGTTTGGAACTGGCCCAAAATTTACGTAAAAAGGGAATCAGTCTTCGTTTTAAACCCCTTTGCTTTACGGACTATGTTCTTGTAGTTCCGAAGGAAAATCCGGCAGGTATTCGCGACTTGCAGGATTTAGCGGAACCGGGGGTTCGTGTCATGTTGCCGTTAGGGGCTTCACCTCCGGGCAGTGCTTCCGTCCAGGGGATTCTGAAGAAGTCGGGTCTTACGGATCCTGTCATGCAGAATATGACGGTTAACGAAACGTGTGTCATTAAGATGATGTGCGGCCTCGTAGAAGGAAAAGGCGATGCTTCCATTATTGAAAAACGTTTGACTACACACGACCGCTTTAAGGATAAAATTGAGTACATGCCTATTGATCCGAAGTTTATTCCGCCGGCACCGCTTACCTTTACGCTCAATGTAATGAAGTATGTAAAAGATGAAAAGTTGGCTGAAGACTATTCGGATTTCGTCCGTTCCGACGGTCAGGAAATACTGGAAAGAAACGGCTTCACATCCGTCCACTCGGCACGAGGCTTAGACTTAATAGAAAGGTTCGGCGTAAAAGATGTCCAATAATACAAGTGCACAGAAAAAAGAATTCTACTTACCGAAATTACGGCATTTGGTACAGCTTATATTCTTGGCCGTCATGGGTAAGTGGATATACTACGGAATTTTCCGATGTCCCTTCATCGTCCCCTTTGTCAACTGTGAACGATGTCCCGTAGTCACCTGTTGGGGGCGTATTACAGCCTACTTCTTCGGATTCTGGTTATTCATTCCTCTGTTGGCTATCTTCCTGGGACGAGCTTTTTGCGGCTGGCTTTGCCCGAGCGGTTTTGTTAATCAAATGCTCGGTAAGGTAGCAATTACGAAGCTGAAGATACGCAACAAAAAGATGAGATGGGCTCAGTTGGGGATGGTTGTTACGATTTTAATCGGACTGGGTGTATATTTCATTTATGACAACCCGCGCGTTATGATACCTATTCGTACGAGTGATGAATACTTTAACTCGCTTATTATGTCCATTCGCTTTGCCGATTGGTATTGGGCTGTTCGTACGGTTATCGTCGTAGCACTTATTGCGGCATCGCTCATTATTTCGAATTTCTGGTGTCGGTTTATTTGTCCTGTCGGCGGGGCCATGGAATTGATACGCAAGATTTCCATATTCCGCATATTCAAGACTGATGCCTGTGACAACTGTGATGCTTGCCTGCGTAAGTGTGATATGGGTACGCGTCCTGACGAAATGAACTGCACGAACTGCGGGGATTGCTTGAATGTTTGCCATAAGAACGCTATTAAATTCGGGCGGAAAGGTAAACAGTAATGGACGTACATACACAAAGCTTTTTAAATAATCATCCCTGCTTCAACAAAGGGGCTTCGGTTAATTGGGGGCGGGTTCACTTACCGGTGGCTCCGAATTGCAATATTCAATGTAACTTCTGCAATCGTATGTACGACTGCGCTAATGAAAATCGTCCCGGCGTTACTCAGAAGGTGTACACTCCTGATGAAGCCGTGGCTTATTTGGAAAAACTTTTTAAGGACAGACAGGATATTTCGGTTATCGGCATTGCCGGACCGGGGGATCCCATGTGTGATGCCGATAAGACCTTGCCGACATTTGAAAAGTGCCGTGCTCGGTTCCCGCACCTCATGCTGTGTCTTTCCACCAACGGCTTGGCCTTACCCGAACATGTAGATGACATCGTGCGTATCGGAGTCAGTCATGTGACAGTAACGGTCAATGCCGTTACTCCCTCTGTGGGCGGTAAAGTTTATGCTTGGGTTCGTTACAACGGCAAAACTTATACGGGCGAAGAAGGAGCTGCCATTTTACTGGCTCGTCAAGATGAAGGGATTCGCAAGCTGAAGGAAGCGGGTATGATCGTCAAGATTAATACGGTCGTCATTCCCGGAATTAATATGGATCATGTACCGCAAATTGCCGCTAAGGCTAAAGAATGGAAGGCCGATATTATGAATTGTATGGCCATGATCCCTGTGCATGACACTCCCTTTGCCGGCATTGAAACACCGTCTAAGGAAGATATACACCGAGTACGGCAATTTATCAGCGGTTCGATGAAACAAATGACGCATTGCAGTCGTTGTCGTGCCGATGCTTGCGGTAAATTGGGCTGTGAATAAAAAAAGACCTGCCTTATACAGCAGGTCTTAATGCGGCTTAGCCGCAGATTTCGCGCAGGGCTTTCACGGCCGTGTCAACTTCATCTTCCGTATTGAAATATCCAAAGGAGAAACGGACTGTTCCGCCCGGAAAGGTTCCCAAGGTTTTATGAGCTGACGGGGCACAGTGGAGGCCGACGCGGGTGAGGATTCCATATTCGGACTCAAGCTTGAAGGCCACTGCCGAATTATCCATTTCTTTAGCAGCAACAGATACGACGGCCGTACGGTCCTGTAAATCCCTTTTGCCGGCAATGGTCAGTTTCGACAGGTCGGAGATTCCGTCTAAGAAACGAGCCGTAAGAGCCATTTCTTTATGATGGATATTTTCCATGCCTTCCGCTTTGATAAAGTCAAGGGCTGCATGAAGGCCTATGATTCCGGGTAGGTTTAAAGTACCCGATTCGAAACGGTCGGGAAGAAAGTCCGGCATTTCTTCCGTATGTGAAAGGCTCCCCGTGCCGCCGGCGATGAGAGGGGTCATGATTGTCGCCAACGAGTCGGGAATAACCATGCCGCCTGTACCCTGTGGACCTAGAAGTCCCTTGTGTCCGGTGAAGCATAAGATGTCGATGTTCATGTCCTTCATATTGATAGGTACCGTACCGGCTGTTTGTGCCGAGTCGACGATGAAAAGCAGGCCGTGTTTACGACAAAAGGCCCCGACTTCTTTTAAGGGCATTACGGTGCCGCAGACGTTGGATGCATGGGTCATGATGACGGCTTTCGTATTTTCTTTGATGAAGTTGTCAAGACCTTCGAGAATGAGTGACCCGTCGGATTGACAGGGCAGACGATCAAAGGTCAGGCCCTCTTTTTCCATCTGGACAAGAGGCCGCATGACAGCATTATGTTCCATGGACGATACGAGAATGTGATCGCCTTTTTTGAGTAACCCCTTAATGGCCATGTTGAGGCTCATCGTGACATTTTGTGTGAAGATGACATTCTTCACATCGTCGCCGCCGAACATTTCTTTTAGCCAAAGTCGGGTCAGGTAGACTGTTTCTTCCGTGTCGTAAGCAGGAGCGTACGAGCCTCGATTAATATTGACGCCGCTTTCACTGATGAAACGGCTCATGGCTTCGGGAACACTCTTCGGTTTGGGGAAAGTCGTAGCCCCGTTATCAAGGTATATTCTTTGCATTTTCTGTCTCCTATGGATGAAATGACTTGCTCCGTTCAGTATAGTCGACATCCGGTCGTTTTACAAATGTTCGTTTTAAGTAAATCGATAGGGGGTTTTAATACAGAAATAATTTATTAATGCAGAACGGTGCATGGGTTCAGTTTGAGAGGAGGATTTATTTTGGGTTTAGCACATGAAAAACGCGCTATTATCATTGCCGGTTTAATCATCGGCGCCATTGCGGGATTTTTGGTCCTGGCAGGGAATCCCGCGAACATGGGTTTTTGTATTGCTTGCTTTATTCGTGATACTGTAGGCGGACTCGGGTTGCACCGGGCGGCACCGGTACAGTATATTCGTCCGGAAATCATCGGTCTTGTTTTAGGTGCGTTCTTATTATCTTTTATTCGCGGCGAACATCAGGCTAAGGGCGGCAGCGCTCCCATGACGCGTTTCATTCTCGGCTTTTTCGTTATGATCGGTTGCCTCATGTTCCTCGGTTGCCCCTTCCGCTTGATTCTGCGTCTTGCCGGCGGCGACTGGAATGCTATTTTAGGCTTTGTCGGTTTTGCAGTCGGCATCGGTGCGGGTACCTTTTTCTTGAAGAGAGGGTATTCGTTAAAGCGTACGTATAGCCTTCCCAAGTTTGATACGGCGGTTATGCCGGTTCTTATGGTAGGATTGTTGATTCTCGTCGTAGCGGCTCCGGCTTTTATTTTCTTCAGTGAAAAAGGGCCCGGTTCGGTACACGCTTTTTGGGCCGTATCTCTTATTGCCGGAATTGTCGTCGGCGGTTTGGCACAATACACACGCCTTTGCATGGTTGGCGGTATTCGTGATATAATCTTATTCCATGAAACGAAATTGTTGATGGGCTTCGTTGCTGTTTTTGTAGCGGCATTTCTCGTTAACCTCGCTTTCGGTAACTTCCATCCCGGCTTTGCTAATCAGCCTATTGCCCATACGGACGGCTTGTGGAACTTCCTCGGCATGGCTTTGGCAGGTTTTTGCAGTATTTTGCTTGGCGGTTGCCCCATGCGTCAGCTTATTATGACGGGTGAAGGTAATACGGACTCGGCCATTACGGTTTTGGGTCTTGTTATCGGTGCGGCATTTGCTCATAATTTCGGTCTTGCCGCAAGTGGCAACGGACCTACGTTCAATGGTGAAGTAGCTGTTATTTTGGGCTTTGTCGTGGCTTTGATTATTGCCGTTGTCAATACGCGTAAACAGGGTGCATAAGGAGGAATCGTGATGATAGATGCTAGAGGATATTCTTGCCCCGAGCCGGTAATTATGGCTCAAAAGGCATTGGCGACACAGGAACAGGAATATGAAATGTTGGTAGACTCTCGGACGGCTATGGAAAACGTAACTCGTTATGTATCCCATAACGGGTATACGGTTGTTTCGACAGCTGAAGGAGACGACTACAAACTTGTCTTCAAGAAAAAATAGTATGTAAGGTCGGTGTAATCATGAAATTTATCGCTACTTTTTATTCGCATTTCGGTGCTATTCGTTTTAAAAACGAAGCCCATCCGTCGGTGACGTCTATCGAATTGATGCCCGTGCCGCGAAACCTGAGCTCGTCTTGCGGCACCTGTGCCCGCTTTGAGGCACCTGACGACTACACCTATTCAGGCGATGAAAGTGGTGAAGTCGAACAAGTAGTCCGGGAAACGGAATCCGGATTTGAAAAGATTTACAGTTCGATGTAAAGGATGATTACAGTGAGTGATAAAGTAAAATTAACAGAAATGGCGTCCTGCTCCGGTTGAGGCGCAAAAATCGGTGCCGGTGTACTGGCACAAATGTTGAACGGCATTCCTCGACATCAAGATGATCGACTTATTGTAGGGTACGATAAGAGTGATGATGCATCTGTCTATGTTGTGCGGGATGATTTGGCCATTGTTCAGTCGGTGGATTTTTTCCCGCCTATTGTCGATGATCCGTATATGTTCGGACAAATTGCGGCGGCCAATTCATTGAGCGATATTTTTGCCATGGGAGCCGATCCCAAATTGGCAATGAATGTCATGGCCATTAACTCGGCTATGGGTCAAGATGCGGTTCGGGAAATCTTACAAGGCGGCTATAGCAAGGCTTATGAAGCGGGTGTATTGATTACGGGCGGTCATACGATTGAAGATAAGGAACCGAAGTACGGCTTATCCGTAACGGGGTTTATGCATCCGAAGGATTTGCTCAGCAACTCGTCGGCTCGTGAAGGGGATGTCCTCTTGTTGACCAAACCTTTGGGTGTCGGTATCTTAACGACGGCGGCTAAGGTAGGGCTCGTGGACGAACCCTTGGAACAGCAGCTTTATAAGGAAATGGCGGAACTGAATAAGTACGGCCGCGATATTATGATGAAGTATGATGTGCACAGCTGTACCGACATTACGGGCTTCGGTCTTATGGGACATGCCTATGAAATGGCGTCCGGTAGCGGCATGACTATTCATCTTGATATGAACAACATGCCCTATCATAAAGAAGCGATTGAAATGGCAAAACAGGGATTTATTCCTGCAGGCGCTTATCGTAATCGTGATTATACGGACGGTCATGTACGTACTGACGGGCCGATTAGTGAAGCGGAACTGGATATTCTCCACGATCCGCAGACTTCGGGCGGTTTGATGATTGCCGTCAGTGAAAAGGATGCGCCGGCATTGGAAAAGGAACTGAGTGATAACTTGCCGTGCGGTAAAATCATCGGCTACGTAACGGCGAAAGAAGATACGGATTTAATAGTCCGAAAATAATTTATAAAAACAGACAGGCATGCATGGGCTGGCCTGTCTGTTTTTTTTAGAAAGCAAATCCTCGACAGGTAAATTCGTTGAGGATTCACAAGGCGGCTGTTATAATAGAGAGGTATTATAAACTCATATACAGAAAAAGGAGAGGTTTGACGTGATTGAACGCTATACCAATGAATTAATGGGCAATATTTGGAGCGAACAAAATGAATGGGATACGCTGAAGCAGGTAGAGATTCTTGCCAGCGAAGCCCAAGCGGAACTGGGCAATATTCCCAAGGAAGCGGCTGCACAGATTCGGGAAAAAGCCGCTTTTTCCGTTGACCGTATTCATGAAATCGAAGCGGAAACGCACCATGATATTGCCGCTTTCGTCTCTAATCTTTCCGAGAACATAGGAGAAGCCGGTAAATATGTGCATTTGGGGTTGACTTCAACGGACGTAAAAGATACGGCTCTGGGATACATGTTGAAACAAGCTTCCGAAATTCTTTTGGCCGACTTGGAAGCCTTTCGTGATGTTTTGCGTCGTCGTGCCGTTGAATTTAAATATACACCGACTATCGGTCGTACCCACGGTATTCATGCCGAAGCTACGACTTTCGGTTTGAAACTGTGCATGTGGTTGGCCGAAACGGAACGCAATATTGAACGCATGAAACGAGCTAAGGATGTTGTTTCTGTTGGTAAGATTTCCGGAGCCGTCGGTACTTATGCCGATGTAGATCCCTTTGTGGAAGAGTATGTGTGCAAGAAGTTGGGTATTACGCCGTCGCCCATTTCCACACAAACTTTGCAACGGGATCGTCATGCCGAATTCGTGACCACCTTGGCTGTTATTGCCAGCTCCATCGACAAGTTCGCAACGGAAATTCGTCACTTACAGAGAACGGAAGTACGCGAAGCCGAAGAATATTTTAGCCCTAAACAAAAGGGGTCATCCATTATGCCTCATAAGCGGAATCCTATTACGTGTGAACGCATGTGCGGCTTGGCTCGCGTTATTCGCGGCAACGCACAGGCTGCCTTGGAAGATGTAGCATTGTGGCATGAACGGGATATTTCCCACTCTTCCGTAGAACGCATTATCTTGCCGGACAGTACGATTGCACTTGACTATATGTTGACAACGTTTACTCGTGTTGTCGATAAGCTGATTGTCTATCCTGAAAAGATGATGGAAGATCTACAATTGACAGGCGGACTGATTTATAGCCCCATTCTTTTAAATACCCTTGTTGAAAAAGGTGCCGTTCGTGAACAGGCTTATCGCTGGGTGCAACGTAATGCTATGAAACGTTGGCTTGAAGGGGAAGACTTCTTGGAAAACCTGAAAAAAGATAAAGATATTGCGACCGTTATGACGCATGAAGAAATTGAAGCTTGCTTTGACGTAAAGAAGATGCTCAGTCACGTTGACACGATTTTTGCTCGATTCGGGTTATAAGTGATACGATAAATCCGGCGACTGAAGAAAAAGATCGGGGAGATTAACATGTATTTTGATAATGCCGCAACAACAGCTCATAAACCGGAAGAGGTAGCCAGAGCCGTATATGAAGCACTGGCAGAAAAGGAATACGGAAATCCGTCACGGGGAGCGCATGACTATGCTATACGAGCTTATAAGGTCGTATTGTCCGCTAAAGAGAGTGTAAAGCAACTGGTACACGCCGGCCCTGCATACGATGTAGCCTTTACGCATAACTCGA
>ERZ773263.2231-NODE-2231-length-10718-cov-17.009097_pt1 | contig 10718 bp, 10 predicted proteins | sample MGYA00511076_ERZ773263 | MGnify/ENA primary metagenome ERZ773263 (study PRJEB29015, sample SAMEA2738155) | human oral metagenome | biome: human oral; feature: human-associated habitat; material: saliva | place: China | collected 2195 ... | reverse complement strand
GGGGCCGAAGGTCGCCAAGGGGCGGGTGCGCTGGGAGGCCACGGCCCGGGAGGCGGCCAAGCAGGCGCGCCGCGCCCGCGTGCCCGAGGTGGCCGAGCCGCTCCGCACAGCAGGCCTCGCAGCGTGGGCGAGGGATGTGCGCGCCGATGGGGGAGTGGTGCTCGTCCTGCACGAGGAGGCGACCGCTCCCATCAACGGCGTGGAGTTGCCCAGCGCCGGTGTGGTGGGCGTCGTTGTCGGCCCTGAGGGCGGGATCAGCGCCGAGGAGGTCTCGGCGCTGGAAGAGGCTGGCGCGGTAACGGCGCGGCTCGGCCCGCATGTCATGCGCACGGCCTCGGCTGGCCCCGTTGCCCTGGCCATCCTCGCCCAGCGCGCCGGCCTGTGGTCCTAGTAGCACGCTCATCGGCGAGCGACCTCGACTTTTCGTTGCAATGACGGTGGCGTGGCGGCGAGGCCGAAGCTCCCGTGCGCATTTGCCCGCCGAATGCGCACGGGAGGAATCCTGCGATCGAGCGATCCGCATGATTCCAACGATGATCTCGACCGCGGAGGGCCCTGAGCGTGCCGATTTTGGACTGCGGTCATTGACCAGGGCGCCGCGCCTCGCTGGTCGGCGTCGATGGGGCATACTGCGGGCATGCTGATGACGGTGGCGTGGCCTGCGAGGAGTCGACGATGAGCCCGCGCGGGCGCAGGCCCGCTGGCAGCCCGGATGCCCGCGAGGCGATCCTCGTCGCGGCCCGCAACGCCTTCGCGCGCGACGGCTACCACACCTCGCTGCGCGGCATCGCCCGGGAGGCCGGCGTCGATCCCGCCCTCGTCCACCACTACTTCAAGGACCGCGCCGAGCTCTTCGCCGAGGCCGTCGTCGCCTCAGCGGCAGGGGCGAGCGCCGTCGATATCTCCGAGCGCGCCGAGGCTGTCGCGCATCTCGCCCCCGAGGAGCTGGGGGAGGGGATCGTCCGGTCCTTCGTGGGACTCTGGGACGGGATGGGGCCCGACCGCTTCGCCGCCGTCATCCGCGCCGCCATGAGCAGTGACGAGAGCCTGGCGCCCTTCCGCGAGTTCGTCACCACCGGAATCCTGGGGCGGATCGTGGGCAAGCTGGCGCCCGACCAGCCCGAGCTGCGTGGCCAGCTCATCGCCAGCCAGCTCATCGGTTTCGGGATGGCCCGCTGGATGGCCCGCATGGAGGGGATCGCCCAGCTCGACATCGAAGAGGCAGTGGCGCTCGTCGGCCCGACGATCCAGCGCTACGCCACCGGGGAGCTACCCCGGTCGGGCGACTGACGGGTTACGGCGAGCGCTGAACCACGACCTCTTGACGGGGCGGCGCCGCGCTCGTATATTCATCACATGATGAAAAACGAGAATGCCTCGTCAGAGGCCCCCGACGACCCCCAGCGGGTGGTCGAGCGGATCTCAGTGACGATCGAGCGCTATGGCGCGGACTCCGAGACCGATGTTGTCGCCGAGGGTTCGGCATCGAGCGTCCAGGGAGCGACGCCAGCCGGGGCGGTATCGCCCACTGCCGAGGTCGCCTCTGCGCCGATGCCGGTGCCGGCGTCGGGGCCCGCGGAGCCCCCGGCTCCCAGGCCCGCCGTGCGCGCCAGCGGCCTTGTGGTCACACGCGGCGGCAACGAGATCCTCCACGGGATCGATCTCGACCTGGCCCACGGCTCGGTCACCGGCCTCCTCGGGCCGTCGGGCTGCGGGAAGACGACGCTCATGCGGTCGATCGTCGGCGTTCAGCGGTACTCGGGGAGCCTGCAGGTCTTGGAGAGCACCCCCGGCAGCAAACCGCTGCGCGGCCGCATCGGCTACCTCACCCAGGAGGCCTCGGTCTACCCGGACCTCAGCGCCCGCCAGAACGTCGCCTACTTCGCCCGCCTTGCCGGGGCGCGCGCCAGGGGCGTCGATGAGGTCCTGGAGGAGGTCGGCATCGCTGACATCTCCGGACGGTTGGTGAGCACCTTCTCCGGCGGTCAGCGCAACCGGGTCTCGCTGGCCTGCGCGCTCGTCGGCGCGCCGGAGCTCCTCGTGCTTGATGAGCCGACGGTCGGCCTCGACCCGGTGACCCGCGAGGACCTGTGGGCGGCCTTCCGCCGCATCGCCGAGGGCGGCACGACGATTCTCGTCTCCAGCCACGTCATGGATGAGGCATTCCGCTGCGACGGCGTCCTGCTCATGCGGGAGGGACGCATCCTCGCCTCCACCACCGCGCCCGAGCTCCTGGCCAGTACTGGCGCCGAGACGCTCGACGACGCCTTCCTCACCATCATCCGCGAGGCCGAGTCGGCAGAGAAGGCTGGGCCGGCCAGTAGCGCCAGCGCCGCGAGCAAGGAGACGAACTGATGAATCCGCGCACCTACACCGCAACCGTCAAGCGGGTCCTCCTCCAACTGCTCAATGACAAGCGCACGATCGCTCTCATCATGGCGGTCCCCGCGTTGCTGGTGACGCTCCTGTACTTCGTCTACAAGGACTATCCGGGTGGGGACGTGCTCTTCGACCGCGTTGCCGTGCAGATGATCGCGATCCTGCCGATGTCCGTCATGTTCCTCATCACGAGCATCACCATGCTGAAGGAGCGGGTGGGCGGAACACTGGAGCGCCTGTGGACGACGCCGATGCGCCGCGCCGACCTCGTCTTGGGCTACGCGACGGCGTTCACCCTGGTCGCCGTGGGGCAGGCCCTCGTGCTCTCGGCCGTGTGCGCCTGGGCGCTGGGGGTGACGATCGCCGGGAACTGGGGGTGGATCATCCTGACGGCCCTGCTGGACGCCTTCGTGGGGGTGGCGATCGGCCTGCTCATCTCGGCGCTGTCGAGCACGGAGTTCCAGGCGGTGCAGTTCATGCCGCTTATCGTCGGTATGCAGATCTTCCTGTGCGGGATGCTCGTTCCCCGCAGCCAGCTGCCCTCAGGGCTCGAAGAGGCGAGCCTGGTTATGCCGATGAGCTGGGCGGTCAACGCCGTGGGCGAGGTGCAGGCGGGATCGGCGGTGACGCAGGGCCTTGTCATGGACATGGTGGTGCTGGCGGCCATCGGCCTCGTGGTGCTGGCGGCCGCTCCGCTGACCATGCCTCGCAAGACCCGCTGAGGCGGGCTGGCGACAAAGTTGCTTGTATTGACGAAAATATAAGTTATATAGTTAAGCATGCTTCACGCCTGTGCCATCCTCATGGACATCGTTCGCTCTCGTGAACTGCCAGACCGCGTTGGTGCGCAGCGGCGCATCGAGGAAACCCTGGCCGTGGCTTCTCAAGGGCTTGGCCTGCTGGCGAAGCCGTATGCCTCGGTTGGCGACGAGTTCCAGTCGGTCGCGCCAACGCTCGGCGGAGCTCTTGTTCTAACGGAGCGGGTTCAGTTGCTGCTCCCGGACGGCCTCATGCTGCGCTATGGGATTGGTGAGGGGGAGATTCAGAACATCGGGGGCGATGCCGCACGCGTGTTGCAAGACGGCAGTGCGTGGTGGCGGGCGAGGGAGGCCATCGACCACGCCCATGAGGTCCAGGATGCGGGGGCGGAGTACCTGCTCACCTGCTACCGCGGTGGAAGCGATGAGGAGGAGCAAGCGCTGGTGAATGCCCTGCTCACGTTGCGCGATCACTCTTTAGCGGGCCTTGGTGGACGCCAGCGGCGGATGCTGGCGGGGCTCACCTCGGGGCAGACTCAGGCGCGGGTGGCCGCCGAGATCGGGGTGAGTCAAGCCGCTGTGTCACAGTTTGTGGTGTCGAAGGGGGCGGCCCTCCTCGCAGCGCACCGGTTGCTCGTCGTGGCAGCCGCGACGGTGGAGGCGGAGCGATGATCTCACTGGTCGTCTTCCTCGTTGGAGCCTCATCGATTGTCTCGTCACTGGCCGGGCGTGTGAGGGGTAGTCGCACTTCTGCTGTCCGCATCCTCCTGCGCGTCCTTGTGATCCTGACTGGGTGCGTGCTTGCTGCGCGCCCACTCCATGTGGGGGCGGTGGGCGTGCTCATCAGCGCATGCCTGCCGGCCGCCTGGATCGGATCGGAGGTACTTGAGCGGGTCGGGCCTGGGCGCTCCCAGGCTACGGCAGTGCTTCATGTGGCTCGCTGCGGCATCGGGATTGGCGCTCTGGCACTGCTGTGCGTCATGGGTCCGCATGGCGAGGAAGGCCGAGGCGCCCTCGCCGTCGCGTGGATAGGCGTCCTCCTGTTCATGACAGAGCCAGCGAACCAGGTGGTCAATGCCGTCCTGGTACTGGCCGGGGTGCCCGCATCTGAGGGGGTGGCGCCGAGGAAGAGGGAGAGGGCTGGCGATAGTGGTTAAAGCGCTGATCATGCTCTGCGTGGTGGGCACTGGATTGGTGCGCTGGAGCGGCTTCTCCTCATACTTCTGGCGATGGCTGGTGCAGAGATTCCGGCAGCGGTCATCGTCGCTGCCAAAGGGGTGGTCCGCTTCCCCGAGATCTCCAAGCCGGGAGGTCGTGCTGCCGAAGTCTTCCTCATCGGTTCGATGACCTCATGGACCCTCGCAGTGCTCGGGATCGCGCTTCTACGCGCGCTATAAGCGTCGCGGTGATTTCTGGGCCGGTACCACCGCCGTCGTCGTGACAGGTCTGGCCGGCTTGGTGTTGCGGTTCGGTCACGAGAGTCGAGCAGCATGGTCCTGGCACCCTCTGCCGGGCCGGGCTCTGCGATGATGCGCGTGCGCGAGACGGCTCCCCACCGCCGCGCTCCCTACCCATTTCTCTGGGGGCGGTGCTGCCTCCGAAGGAGTCCCTATGAGCGGTGACGAGCTCCAACTGATCAGTGACGGTTCTGGCTTGGCGGTGATCGGCGACGCCGGAGCGGTCGACCGCTTCCTCACCGAGAAGGGCCTGGCTGGCCGCCCGATGAACCTGTCCCGGATCGCCCCGGCGCTTGGCCAGTTGGGATTGGCTGTGCAGGCCGGCGGCGTGATCGCGCAGAGCTCCGGGCGATGGGTGAAGCTGTCGGCGGAGTCTGCGAAGGCCCTCACGAACAAGGACTACAAGCTCGTGACCAGCAGACAGAACGGCCTGGCGATGGGCGTACTGCGCGGCGAGGGCGGCCGCTTCGCCAAGAATCTCCAGTTCGAGTCCGACTCACTGACTCGGCTCAGCCCCGCCGCGGTAGCGGGGCTCGGCGCCGTCATGACCCAGATGGCGATCCAGAAGATCCTTGAGGACATCCAGGAGTTCCTGAAGGTGATCGACGAGAAGGTCGATGACCTCATCCAGATGCAGAAGGACGCCGCGCTGGCCGGGTTGATCGGGGTGGGCAAGACCATCCGTGACGCCCTGATGGCCCGCGAGGAGGTTGGCAAGGTCGCGGCGGTGACATGGTCGAAGATCGACGACGCGCCACAGACGATCGCCACGGGCGAGGCCTTCGCCCTTCGCCGGCTCGCCGTCCTCACCGAGAAAGTGGAGAAGAAGGGAAAAGTCGCCGAGGTCGCCAAGATCGCTGCGGACGTCGAGAAGGAGGCCTGCGAGTGGCTGGTGGTGCTCGCCAGGTGCGCCGCGCTCCAGGACGCCTGCGACGTGCTGGAGATCGACCGCGTTCTTGAGGCGCATCCCGAGGATGTTGAGGAGCACCGCCGCGCTCTGGCCCTGGCTCGCGATACTCGCCGCAAAGAGGTCAGGGAAGCGGCCGAGGGGCTCCTCAGCCGCCTCAACGAGGTCGCGAGCCTGAGCGATCGCTCGGTGGTGGCACATCCGAAGGCCGCACAGCGAGTGATCGACATGCGCAATCGGGTCGCTGACGTCTTCGAGGCCGCGTTGCGCAGCATGGACATCGACGCGGATTACGCGCTGATGGAGCCCAGGACATGGAGGCAGGCCGTCAGGGGCATGAGGCAGGAGGCCGTTCAGGCGGCCGCAGAGCTTAAAAACGTCGCCGTGGAGAGCGGGCGGCGCGCGGTTGACAGCGGCCTCGACGCCACCGCTGGAGTGCTCACCGCAGCCGCGTTCCGCGCGGAACAGGCTCGCCCTTCCTACCGGGAGGGCTTAGAGTCCGCTCGCGACGCCGATGACTCGCCGCAGATTGAGCCGTAAGGACTTGCTTCCGTCGCCGACTTCGTCCCTTTGATGCCGACTTCGGTGGGTAAGGGGACGAAGTCGGCATCAAAGGGACGAACGCGTGGCGCTGTCGGCGGATCGGGGAGGCTAGCCTGGGCGCATGTGGATCGTGTTCGCCTGCGGGTCGGCGCTGTTCGCCGGGCTGACGGCGGTACTCGCCAAGGCGGGCATCCGGGAGATCGACTCCACCCTGGCCACCGCCCTGCGCACGCCCGTCGTGCTGGTGGCGGCCTGCGCCATGGTGCTCATCCGGGGCTCGCAGTCCCAGATCGCGAGCATTGACGCCGCCACCCTCGGCTGGCTCATCGCCTCGGGGCTGGCCACAGGCGCCTCGTGGCTCTGCTACTTCAAGGCACTCCAGCTCGGCGAGGCCTCGAAGGTCGCGCCGATCGACAAGCTGAGCACGGTGCTCACGGTGCTGCTCGCCGTGCTTCTCCTGGGCGAGTCGTTAACGGTGATCGGGGGAGTGGGCGTGGTCCTCATGGTCGCGGGGACGCTGCTCATGCTGGACCGTTCCGATGCCGTGACCCTCGCCCCTAGGCGTGCCGGCTCCCGGGGATGGCTGCTCTACGCGCTGGGGTCAGCGGTGTTCGCGGCGCTGACGGCGATCCTCGGCAAGCTCGGGATCGTCGGCGTTGAGTCGAACCTGGGGACGGCGATCCGCACAGCGGTGGTCCTGGTGATGGCCTGGGCGATGGTAGCCGTCAGCGGACGACGGCGCCCGCTGCCCTCCCTGCCCCGGCGCGAGGTCATGCTGGTGCTTGCCTCAGGCTTGACGACCGGGGCCTCATGGCTCTGCTTCTACAGGGCGCTGCAGGATGGCCCCGCCAGTGTCATCGTTCCGATCGACAAGCTGAGCATCCTCGTGACCGTCGCGTTCTCCGTCCTCATCCTGCGCGAGCGCCTGAGCCGGCGCTACCTCGCGGGCCTCGCCCTGCTGACACTCGGCACCCTCGCGATGGTGCTGTAGTGGCATCAGCTTGGCCCACATCTGCTGCTTCTATCGCTGGCGAACCTCTGTCCACCTAATTTTCACAGTCGCTTTCGCTGCCACAGGTACCTGGAGAGTCAACGATCTCGTCATCGATTTCGTTCCACCATTCTGCCCCATCGCGGTTGTCGTTTTGGATTATGTCAATGCTTTTGGTGATCCGTTGTGATTTTGCGACTTCAATCCCGTCGGTTACGCCGACAATCCTGAAAAATTCCTGGCTATTAGTGGAGAAGCACGCAAGTGCTTGATCTCGCCTGGCCGTGTCCCCGCTAGTCAGGGGCTCCACTAGCTTCAATTGATCGTGTTTCGGGAACAATTGGAGTCCCAACTTGTCTCTAGGAGTGAAAATGGCGACTCTTGAAGGTGATGGCGAATAGACAACTCCCTCGGAGTCGACGAGTGATAATTTTATTCGGTAAGCATGAATTCCGGATTCTCTATCTTCTTCGGCGGCATCTTCTGGTGGGGAGAATATGATTTTTATTAGAGCACTTCCGTTGGAAGGTACCTCGTGGCACAAAGGGAATTCTTGTTGTTCTCCGGGGGTTGGGTCGACCGCTAAACGCACTTTGTAACACATGCCTGGCTCCACCGCACCCTCGGAGACGCACCTGCCTAGGTAGGCGTAGTCCTCATATGTGATGATGCCTCGCACAAGTTCGGTGGGCAGTTCTCCTTGAGTGTTGCTAAGACGTAATTGAACGCCTCCTGGAACGATGTTGCCGTCTCTCGTCTTTTTTGAGCTGTATACAACTATGTCATCGATTTTTGTATGCGCGCGCTTTTCATGTATGAAAGTTTTGTATACTTCAACGCCTCCGGCGGTCAATGCTCCTACCCCTCCAAGCGCCCCTAGTCCTGACAATATAGTTTCTCGTCGCGATGGCTTTCCTTTATGGTTCAGCGTCTGTTCCAAGGTGTCGATTTTTTTGTCGATACGATCGTGTAATTTGTCGACGCGGTCAATGGATTCGCTCAGCCTGTTGAGGTTCTGTCGAAACTTTCTCATGGCGTTCCTTGCTTTGCTTGCGCTATTGTGTAGGGTTGTGTGCTTTTGTTATGATCCGCAATGTGGTGAATAACATATTCGATAGCGGGTGAGGTGGACTTGGTTTGTTAGGCTTTCAAAGCTATTCCTTTGAGAGTGTCGTCTATGCGTCGCAGATGTTCTCCTACCTGCTGCGACGCGGGGGTTCGCGGCGCTGCGCAACGCGGCGAGGGTATCACCGGGCCGCTGCAGTTCGGGCGGGCTTACCAGGCCCGTCATTCCCTCCGTCGACTTCGTCCCTTTGATACCGACTTCGGTGGGTAAGGGTACGAAGTCGGCGTCAAAGGTACGAAGTCGACGAGCAGGCGTGGAACGGCGGGCGGGTAGGCATGCGTAAGGCGCGCGCAGGAGGCTCGCTCTGCGCCGTCGGGCCGCGCTTGCCCGCCCCGGTAGGATCAGCGGCGATGACCAACGCGCCCATCGACCCAGTAGCGGCCCCGCACACGCCGCAGACCACCTCGCCAGCCTCCGCCAGCCCTGCCACCCGCGCCCTCGGCCGGCACTCCGCCGCCCCCGCCTTCACTCCCAGCGCCCCCGCCGCGGTCACCCGCACCCTCGTCCTGCCCCCGGACCTCGCCCTCGTCTCCCTCCTCGGCGTGCGCGACGAGGTCCTGCGCGCCATCGAGAAGGGCTTCCCCGCCGCGGACATCCTCGTGCGCGAGACCGAGATCCGCGTGACCGGCGAGCCCGGCGTCGTCGACACCGTCATCCTCCTGCTCTCCGAGCTCATCGACGTCGCCCGCGCAGGCACACCGCTCACCGCCGACGCCGTCGAGCGCGCCATCGGCCTCCTCGCCGCCGCCACCCACCCCGCCGACATCCTCGCTGAGGACGTCCTCACGGCCCGGGGCCGCACCATCCGCGCCAAGTCGCTCGGCCAGAAGAAGTACGTCGACGCCATCGAGGACGCCACCATCACCTTCGGCATCGGCCCGGCCGGGACCGGCAAGACCTACCTCGCCATGGCCAAGGCCGTTGACGCCCTCGCCCGCCACCAGGTCTCCCGCATCATCCTCACCCGCCCCGCCGTCGAGGCAGGCGAGAACCTCGGCTTCCTGCCCGGCACCCTCACCGACAAGATCGACCCCTACCTGCGCCCCCTCTACGACGCCCTCCACGACATGCTCGAGCCCGAGGCCCTGCCCAAGCTCATGGCCGCCGGCACCATCGAGGTCGCGCCACTGGCCTACATGCGCGGCCGCACCCTCAACGACTCCTTCATCATCCTGGACGAAGCCCAAAACACGACGGTCGGCCAGATGAAAATGTTTCTCACGCGCCTGGGCTTCGGCTCCAAGGTCGTCGTCACGGGCGACGCCTCGCAGGTCGACCTGCCGGGCAGCCAGACCTCCGGCCTGTCCGTCGTCGAAAACATCCTGGGCGACATCGACGACATCGAATTCTGCCGCCTGACCAGCGCCGACGTCGTGCGCCACGAGCTGGTCGGTGCCATCATCGACGCCTACCAGCGCTACGACGATCGAAACGCCGCGCGCCGCGCGCGCACCCGCAGCCACAACACCGCACGCAGGGAGTACACGTCATGACCGAGGTCATCAACGAGACCGACTACGAGATCAACGAAGCCGAGTTTTCCGCGCTGGCCGACTACGTGCTCGACCAGATGCACGTCAGCTCCGACGCGGAAGTCAACATCATCTTCATCGACCCCGAGCCGATGGAAGACCTGCACGTGCGCTGGCTCGACCTGCCCGGCCCGACCGACGTCATGAGCTTCCCCATGGACGAGCTGCGCCCCGGCACAGCCGAACGCCCCACGCCCCCCGGCATGCTCGGCGACATCTGCATCTGCCCGGCGATCGCCTCCCGCCAGGCCGCAGAATCCGGCCACAGCGCCGCCGAAGAAATGCTGCTCCTGGCCACGCACGGCATGCTGCACCTCCTCGGCTACGACCACGCGACCGACGCCGAACGTGAGGTCATGTTTGCCCTCCAGCGCAAGCTCCTGCTGACCTTCCTGGCCACCCGATGACCCTCACCGTCCCCCTGGAGGCGGCCCCGGCCTCGCCAATCATGGGCGTGCCCTCCGTGGCCCTCCTGATCCTGGCGGTCATCGCCCTGGCATTCGCGTCCATCGCGCAGAGCGTCGAGCAGGCGATCCAGCGCCTGACCCTCGCCGGCGTCGAAGACCTCATCGAGGAAGAGCACAGGAACGCGCGCATCCTCTACGGCCTCGTCGAACACCGTCGGCGCACCCTGCTGTCGCTGCGCGCCTTCCGTACCTTCTGGCAGGTCGTCTACGCCGTCACGGGCACCATCGTCCTGGTGGACACACGCCTGCCCTGGTGGGCGGTCGCCCTCATCGCGGTGTCCGTCATCGCAGTGATCCAGCTGATTTTCGTCTCCTTCCTGCCCGCCCAGTGGGGCGCGCGCAACCCCGAAGGAATCGCGTTGGTCGGGACCGGGCTGGCTGATCGCCTCGCGCGCCTCAGCCACGTCGCGGACCCGCTGCTGACCCGCGTACGCTCCTCACGCCCCGCCCCCGAACCCACCGAAGCGCAGGCGCGCGCCGAACTGATCTCCGACCTGCGCGAAATCGTCGACGAGGTCGGCGAACCCGAGAGCTTCGAGGAAGAGGACCGCGACATGG
>ERZ773263.2230-NODE-2230-length-10718-cov-55.213261_pt1 | contig 10718 bp, 10 predicted proteins | sample MGYA00511076_ERZ773263 | MGnify/ENA primary metagenome ERZ773263 (study PRJEB29015, sample SAMEA2738155) | human oral metagenome | biome: human oral; feature: human-associated habitat; material: saliva | place: China | collected 2195 ... | reverse complement strand
CACCTGAAATCCCTGCCCCATCCGAAGTCAATTCTGTCTGGTAATTCAGTGGCATACGCTCGATATCCTCCCGAATCTCTGCCAACTCGACCGCCCGCAAGATATCCTCTTGAGTCGTTCCCTCCTTTGCTCCCAAAAGAAGATTCTCCAAAATCGTTCCGTTAAAGACATAGGGCTGTTGAGGAAGATAGTTGATATACTGGCGCAAGGCCTTTTTATCAATCTGATTGAGATTGACACCACCCAGACTAATCTCTCCCTGACTTGGATCATAAAAATTAACCATCATCTTGGCCAAGGTCGTCTTACCTGACCCTGAAATTCCCACAAAAGCCACTTTAGAACCTTGGGGAATAGTCAAATTGATATCCGACAAGACATCTCGACCATAGCCATACTTGTAATGAACCTGCTTGAAGGCCATATCTCCCTTCATCAAGCTCAAGTCCTCGACCGTTTTCTTCTCCTCAAACTCAGAAGCTACCAGATAAACTTCATTTAGACGGTTATTGGCAACCTGCGCTGTCTGAAGCTTGGTTTGCAGATTGATGATATTTTCCAAAGGATTGGTAAAGTAAACAAGCAAGGTATTATAGGTAATCAACTGCCCCAAACTCATCTTGCCATCCATGACCAGAACAGCCCCCATCCAGAGAATACCGACATTGAGCAAGAGATGGGCAACTTTTTTCAGAGCCTTTTGTTGACTCTCTGCCCGACTATAGGTAAAGGATTTTTTCAGATAATCCACAAATTCCTTGTCAATCTTTTGATAGCGTGAACTTTCGCTGGTCAAGGACTTGATAGTCTCAATACCATTGATGTCCTCGATGATAGAAGAAGACAGAACCGCATTGGCTTCCATGGTGTCTCGATTCATCTTTTCAAACGGCTTCATAAAAGCAAAGATAATCACTGTGTAGATAGGAAGTGCCAATAAGGTCATGAAAAAGAGATTGGTATTTTGTGAAAATAAAACAAGGGAAATAATGACAACCGTTGACACATCTAGGAAAATCGAAAGAATGGTCGAAGCCAGTGCATCGATGATACTGTTAGCATCCGTGAAACGAGACACGATTTCCCCTGTCCTGCGTGTCGCAAAGAAGGACATAGGCAGGTGAAAAACATGCTTGATATAGGACAAAATCACATCAATCGACAAGCGTTGCCCCAAAACAAGTAAGAGATACTCCTGAGCGTAAGACAAGATCTGCTGGAGGATATAGACGATAACCAACCCAATAGAAATAATCCCCAGTGTCGAACGCATCTGATCTGGCACATAGGTATCAATGATAGACTGCAGATAATAAGAACCCACAATGTTAATCAAAGTTACCAAGAGTGTTGCCAAAACGATATTGGCAATCAAGCCACGCTGCTTCACTAATATAGGGATAAAAGAGAGCAGGCCATTCTTTTGATCCTTATGAGGCTTGTAGTCTGGACTAGGTGCCATAAAAAGGGTCACTCCTGTCCATTCTTCCGCAAAACGCTCACGTGGCAGTTTGGTCAATTTCACCCCAGAATCCGGATCGGCAATATGAATGCTATCCTTATCCTGCCCAGTCACCACATAGTAGTGGAGCAATTTTCCTTCCTTAAGAACATGAGTAACAAAAGGAAAAGTCAAATCTGGCAAGTCAAAGAGCGTCATATCCGCCTTAATGGCCCGCGTCTCAAAGCCAATCTCCTCTGCCACCTTGACCAATCCCAAAGCCGTCGTCCCATCCATAGTCGTCTTGGCCAATTCTCGCAAGTGAGCCAAAGAATAATAGCTACCATAGTAGCCAAAAACCATAGCCAATGAAGCTACACCGCAGTCCATCTGATCCACCTGCGGACGATAGTGACGTTTCCCAAATTTCATATTCATCTCCTTTTCCTAAACTCATCTGATAACAACTATCTTACCCCAATCCCCAAACAAAAACTGGACTTCCTTCCCAAATGCGCCTATCTCCCTCCCAACTGCACTTTTTGGATAAAAAATAGGCAGAACAAGCGTCCTACCTAAAATATATATTTATTTCTTTTTCTTCCTAATTCTTTTGTCAATCATATACAACACGATAATCGAAAACAGCGGTGGTACAATATAACTCTTTTCACTCATTGTCAGCTGAAATCCCAGAGTTGCAAGTATCTTAAAGATGAAAATATTCATCAAAAATAGAAAAACAAATACTAAAAGATAACTTAAAACCTTCTTCATTCCTTTTCTTCAACTCTCCTAATTTCTACACCTATTTTATCAAAAATATATGTAAAACTCCAAATAAACACCTCAACTGCACTTTTGGCAAAAAATAGGCAGAACAAACGTCCTACCTACTAAAAATATGCTATTGAAAGGAAAATGATTTTTTTCGGACACCCTAGGCAAGCTTGGAACAAATAAATCATTGATAGTAACCTTTACGACATCCTATTTAAAGTTAATTCAATTTCTAATGTCCCCGCTATTCATAAGCCACCTCTGGTATGACCTATTCAGAGTCAGAATAGATTATACCGTTCTAAATTACGATTCATAGTTACTCCTTTTTTTGATTCGTTACTATAAGACACCTATTCCCTATAGAGCGTCTACTGCCTCAAATTTATCCATTCTTTTTTTCTTTACTTCTATATAAAAGAATGAATACCATCACAAATAATGCAATCGTTGGTATATTGAAACTATCAAACCAAGTAGGTAAAGATACTTTATTCATATCAGCTACTAATCTGATGATGATATAAGACATTGAACTAAGTAATACCATAATTTCAGGCCAAACTTTCAGTATTGATTTAACAAATTTCATATTAAACTCCAATGTGATGCATTCTTAGATTCTAGCCTAGCTATTTTCAGCACAGACTAACAAGTCATTCTTAACTGTTTACTCTACTCGCTTTTTATTGACCTTATATCCTAGATAAAAGAGCCCAAATAAAACGGGGTAAATTTCTGGATAAAATAGGGTATTGATTGGATTTCTCAAAATCAAATACGTTGCGATGTAGATTATGAGCGATACGATAAAATAACCCTCAGCAAAACCTAATAAGAATTGTTTCATAAGAAACTCCTAATTACCTGACAAGAGTGCTCGAGTTGTCAGAATAGCTCCACCAGTATATACAAATCCTTTAACAAAACCAGCGGCAATAGGGATAAGGAGAGGTAATGCTCCCCCTTGAATTTCCTGCAAGTCTGTATTAGTCATTTTTTCAAATTTTAAAATAGATTTTTCCATAGCAATTTCTCCTTTAATTTTTACCACTTACCTGTCACATAATGATAACCTGCAATTCCCACTGCAGCAACTCCACCAGCAATTTTGGCTGCCGTCACAGGATTAGCGATTACCCAAGCTACAAGAGGAATTGCTCCCCCATCTACATTCATCAACTCTTCTTCTGTAAGAGCTACAAAGTTCTGTTCCATTTTGTCAAAATTTGTCATCTTTTTTCTCCTTTATTTCTATTTTTTAGTTTACGATTTCTGTATCTTAAACCATTTTAAAAACCAGAATAGATAAATTACTGAATTCCTTTTCTTCTCACTTATCTATTTGAGAAGTGATTTAAAATGAACAGGTAAATTTCATTTATTTTAAATACCATTTGATAAACCATGGCAATAAGATTGGTAAATACATCGCGTAGTCTCCTTCCTTTTCGTCTCACTTATTTATTCGAAAAATAATTCGAAAATGTACAACTAAATTAAATTTATTTGAAAAATAATTTAGTAAACCACGGATAAAAAATTGGTAGATACATGAAGCAAACTCCTTTCTTTTTCCTCTTACTTATCTATTCGAAAAAAATTTCGAAAATGAACAACTAAATTAAATTTATTTGAAAAATAATTTAGTAAACCATGAATAGAAAATTGGTAGATACATGAACTAGGCTCCTTCCTTTTCCTCTTACTTATCTATTCGAAAAAAATTTCGAAAATGTACAACTAAATTAAATTTATTTGAAAAATAATTTAGTAAACCATGGATACAAGATTGGTAAATACATGAACCATACTCCTTCCTTTTCCCTCTTACTTATCTATTCGAAAAAGAAGTCAAAAAAATAAGAATATCAGAAAATTTTCCGACATTCTTATTGATAAACTCATCCAAGTCTAACAGATATTAGACATTGAGATGTTTTTTAAGGGTTCTTCTGGCTGTTCGCGATACGGGGAAATGCAAGCCTTCTAACAGGGTCACTTCTGTGGCAGTCATCTCTTCAATTGCCTGTAAACTGACTAAAGTATTGCGATTGGCATAGACAAAGTAATCTTTTTCAGCCTTGGCAGCGATATCCTTGAGACTGCCATAAATGGTCTTGATAGAATGATTGGCATAATAAACCTTGATACGGTGGGATTCCACTGAGGTTTCAAAAGCTAAAATCTCATGGTAGGGCAGAGTAAAGCCCCGTCTTCCCTCAAAACTATAAGTAAAGAGGCGCATATTTTCCCTCTTGTCCACTGCCAGTACATAGTCCAGACAGCGCTCCAACTGATGACGGTAATCTTCCTCTGGCTGATCCTTGGAAATAAAATCCAAGGCAGACAAGTGGTAGCGAAAAGCTAGTGGCAAGGCCTCCGAGTGCGTGGACACAAAAACAATGCTTGTAAAGGGATCTCGCTCCCGAACCTGTTGAGCAACCTGAAAGCCCCGTTCACGCTCTCCATCAATCTCTAAATCCAATAAATAGAGTTGGTAATGATCAAAATACTGAGAATACTTTTCAACATCTCCATAGCTTTTGGCAATATCAATTTCCAATCTCAAATTGCGAGAGCGACCGATATCTAGTAAAGTCTGCTCTATCCGTCCTTGCTGGACTCTATCGTCTTCCAAAACTAAAATTCTCATTCCTCTCCCCCTCGTTTCTCATCCTTAAATGGCAATTCTAAATCTTGTCTAAAAGTCGTCTCTCCTAGCTGGGTATCTAAGTTTAAATCATAATGAAAAACCATATCCTCCAAGGTCGCTAAACCCAGTCCACTGTGGTTTCCCTTGGTAGAGTAACCCTTTTGACTGAGAATGCTGGGATTTAGTTCTTCTTTCTTACGAGTGTTTTCAATGATAAAACGGACACTCCTATCACCTGCCAATAAAGCAACCCGAATCTGCGGATTTTCAGCCTCGCTCGCTGCCTCTAAGGCATTTGTCGTGAGGATAGAGAGGATACGAATAGCCTCCAACATCGGCAAAGCCAGCTCTTCGACAACCCCCACCGTCTCCAAACTAAAATGAATTCCCTGATTATCTGCCACAATCATGGCTTTTGCCAAGGTATTACGAATGGCTATGTCATGGATATTATGAAGATTAAAAGCCGTGTAATCTGCCTTCCTCAGCTTTTCATTGGTCTTTAGAAAGACATCTTGATAAATGGTAGAAACTTCAGTCATATCTTGATTCGCTATGGCAGGCTCCATACTGGCGACAATCCCTGCAAAATCATGACGAAAACCGCGAACCTCATCATAGAGATGACCTAGCTTATCCACCATCCCTTGCAAGGAACGATTTTCATCTTCCTGTCTCTGAATGGTCTGCTCATCACGATAAACCTGCTCCAAATGCTTGATGTAAAAGAGCCAAGAGAAAAAGAGAATGAAAATCAAGAGAGAAATGGTCGTATCAAAACGAACGTAGAAAGGATTACATCCTCCAGACATGATGGATGAAAACAGTCTGAAACCAAACAATAAGGATAAGATCCACATACTTTTCGTCACTAACGATTGAAATTTATCTAAAAATAATATATTGAAATCAATTCCCCATCGTCTTAAAATGACAACAGACAAAAACAACGAAATCAAACTAAATACAGAATCAAATCCACTATGCAAGAAATCAGATAGTTCAGAGTAGTCAAATATCAATCGTATTATAAATGTCAAAACCAAATATCGAATACTTTGATAAAACATAAATAGATAAAGGGCAAGAAAGAGAGCTTCCTTCTTCTTTTTCTTTAACACAATCCAAAATATTATATAAAAGAATAATAAATTGGCAACATGCAAGAAACTCGGAAAAACGAAGGTAGCAAATAGATGAAAAACTACCCAAAGAAATATAGAGCGTTTGTCATAAAATGCTTTAGAGAGTTGACTACCTAGATAAATCGGAGGAGCTAAAATATTGATTAAAATCAATATAAACACTAAAAATTCAAGTAATATAATCATAAATCTGTTTAGTTAACACATTTTAATCAAAATACTATCTTGGATCTGGGAGTAGATGTAGCCAATGGTAAATATCTTCAAAAATCCCTCCACCATTCACTTCCTCCAATACCTCTGGGGTTAACTCTTCAAATTGTTCTAATTCTACAAATGTATTTTTCATTTCCATGACAGACTCCTTTTCATACTTTTATATCCTCTCTAACCCCTTATAAATCCACAAAAGGCTTTAGTTTCCTTTTAAAATACAAGAAATCTAAAGCCTCCTGAAAATGGTATATTGGTTAGAGTGTTAATAATTAGTTGTGAAGATATTATTTTTATTTAACCACAACCACTTTATAATATTCGTTTGAGTGTGGAGATTCAATTTTAATTTTTTCACCATATAAACCATCAATTTCTTTATCAAGATAATCTGAAACTCCTGATGGCAAGCGTTTCATCTTAAGAATTTCACCAGATTGACCCGCATAGGCTAGGATATGATGGTGTGTAGTGGTTGCTCCATCATCAATTAATACAAAGTAACCTGTTTTGAGCTTACCTTGCTCATTTTCTAAATAGTATAGTTTATTGTTATTGATTGTGAAACTGGTAGCTCCAAGACGAAGTCGTGCACCTGGATTTTCTAAATAGACATCATTGCCAACTTTTTTAATCTCTGAATAGGTGGTCATTGCGGGGATATTAACCACACGATGTCCATTTTCATCAAAGTAGTAGCGATTTGGTAAGTTTTGGAAGTTCTGTACAACTGCCTTAGGATCAATTTCTTGTCCTTCATCTTTATTATCTACCAGAGCTAAGGTTGTATTTGAAACCTCATCTCCATATTTATTAGAAAACTTCTTGAACTCTGGTCGGATATACCAAGCATTTTTTTCAATAATAACATCGTCACCTTTAGCATTTAGCAAATATTCTTGCCCATCTCCAAGTTTGACAATATCATGAATATTGTATCCAGCATCTTTTCTATTTGCTAGATAGCCATCCTTACCAATGACATAACTTTCCCCATCACTGGCTGGGACAGCTCTGTCTGCGACCATAGCACCTGATTTTTCAAAGTAAGACCATTTACCATTTGCAGTCGCCCATCCTGTTGCCATAGCGCCACTGCCTTTTAGGTAGTACCAAGTAGATCCTTCTTTGTACCAACCTGTACGCATAGCACCACTATCTGCTAGTGAGTACCAGGTGTTGCCTTCCTTGTACCAACCTGTGCGCATAGCACCACTATCTGCTAGTGAGTACCATGTATCACCGTCTTTGAGCCAGCCTGTCTGCATGTTACCAGAACCGTCAAAGTGATACCAAGAGCCAGCATTTTGTACCCATTTATCCTTAGCGATACTGCCATCTTGAGAAAGATTCCAGTCAGCACCATTTTTAACCCAAGTATCTGCAGCTTGTGCTTGATTGATTGACAAAAGCAGACCAGCACCTGCAAGCAAACCAAGTGTAAGTAGTTTAGATTTTTTCATAGTTATTTCCTCCTATTCTGTAGTGAAATGAACATGACTTCCTAGTATACAAAGCTGTTCGCTTTTTCGTTTTACTATGTGAAATAGTTTATTTCACAACAGAAACATTGCCTGTTGAACTATCATATCGAACAGTTTCTCCATAAAAACCGGAAATTCCTTTTTCAATATAATCACGGAAATCATTAGGCAAAACTTTCATCTTCACGATTTCACCAGATTCATCTGCATAGCCCAAAATATGGTGATCTTTAGATAATAATCCGTCCATAAACATTGTAAAATATCCAGTTACAAGTTTACCATTATGATCATTGGCAACTCTTAGATAAAGTTTATTGTCATTAATTGTTAATCCAGATGAATCTAGACTAATAACTGGACTTGAGTTTTTAAGATAAAGTTCAGCCCCAACTTTTTGAATAGGGAAGTGAGTAGTGAATTCTGGTAGATTCGCAACCTTACGTCCATCTGCTCCAAAGTAATACTTATTTGGTAAGTTTTGGAAATTCTTTATGACAGCTTTAGGATCAATTTCTTCCCCTGGTTTTTTATTATCAGTAATTGCATCTAAAGTATTTCGTTTTATATCGCCAATCTTTTGATAAGAAAAACGTTCAACAATAGGTTTGATATACCAGGCATTCTTTTCGATAACAACTCCATCTTTCTTATGAACAAGGTGATAGTCATAACCATCAGACAAAGTAACGATATCTGTAATAACTGTATCATCAAAAGGATCTTGTTCAACTTCACTTGGAAGTCTGGTTAACATATAACCATCCTTACCAATGACATAACTTTCTCCATCACTGGCTGGAACAGCTCTATCTGCTACCATAGCACCTGATCTTTCAAAGTAAGACCATTTACCATTTGCAGTAGCCCATCCTGTTGCCATAGCACCACTGCCTTTGAGGTAATACCATGTAGACCCTTCTTGGTACCAACCTGTACGCATGGCGCCACTATCTGCAAGTGAGTACCAGGTGCTACCTTCCTTGTACCAGCCAGTACGCATAGCGCCACTGTCTGCGAGCGAATACCATGTATTCCCATCTTTGAGCCAGCCTGTCTGCATGTTACCAGTACTGTCGAAGTGATACCAAGAGCCAGCATTTTGCACCCATTTATCCTTAGCTAGACTGCCATCTTGTGAAAGATTCCAGTCAGCACCATTTTTAACCCAAGTATCTGCAGCCTGTACTTGATTGATAGACAATAGTAGGCCAGCACCTGCAAGCAGACCAAGTGTAAGTAGTTTAGATTTTTTCATAGTCGTTTCCTCCTAAAATAGATAAATCCAAAGTAAGAAAATCAAATAGAAACGAAGTCAAAATAGATGTCAGGTTCATGAACCTGAACCATAAGACCTCCTAACATTTCCAAGAATATAAGATAGAGACTAGTTTATCAAAAGTACATAGCCATCACCTTCCCACAACTATAAAATAAATTCTTTTTTATATCTACATTATAGTCCTGTAAAAAAGGAAAGTCAATTAAAATTGTAACTATCTTAACATTTTTGTTCTAGCAGAAACTCATTGATATTTTCATTTGATCTTCATTTCTTATCTCCTTTTTGGAGATTGATTTTTTCTGACTCTATTATATCCCTTATTTCTCCTCAGATTTCTACTGTCCCTAGAAAGACTAAATCTGTTCCTAAACGGTCATTTGAACCAAATAAAAATTCCAAAGCAAACGCCTTGGAACTCCGATTTCTATTTTGCTTGAATGATTTTAACCACATCTCCTACACTTTGCAGTTGGTCAATTTCCTCATCACTGATTTCGATATTAAATTCATCTTCCAGAGTCAAGATAAACTCCATCAAGTCAACTGAGTCAGCATCCAAATCGTCTTTCAGACTCAAGACTTCGGTCACGACAAAGTCCTCTCCCTGTCGCTCTTGGATAATGGTCACAATACGGTCAAAAATTTCTTTTTCTGTCATCTCTTTTATTCTCCTGAAAATTCACGCGCAGTCTGGGCAACTACGTCTGTTTCTAGCATGGTACGAATCTGGCGGATTGTACTATACACAGCCTTGGCATCGCTTGAGCCATGAGTCTTGACAACAGGTGCCTTGACACCAAACAAGACTGCTCCACCAACATCTGAGTAGTTGAGCTGTTTTTTCAAATCTCTGAGGCTGTCCTTTAGAAGGAGGGCACCTAGTTTCGCTCGAAGACCACCACCTGTAATAGCTGTCTTGAGCAAGCCCATGATTCCCATGGCTGTCCCTTCAATGGATTTGAGCACAGCGTTTCCCGTGAAACCATCTGCGACAACAACATCCGCAACGCCATTCATCAAATCACGCGCTTCCACATTTCCGATAAAGTTCAAACTTTCATCAGCTGCTAGTAATTCATAGGTTTCCTTACGAAGCGGATCGCCCTTGCTACTCTCTGTTCCATTGTTGAGCAAACCAACACGTGGTTGCGCAATGCCACGAACATTTTTAGCATAGAAGGAGCCTAGAACCGCGTATTGATGGAGGTGCTGGGCTGTATTTTCTGCATTAGCACCGAGGTCTAGCATGTCAAAACCTTTCCCATCTACAGTCGGCAAGGTTGACATAAGCCCAGGACGATCGATGTTCTTGATACGACCCACGATGAAGAATCCTGCAGCCAACAAAGCACCTGTATTCCCAGCCGATAGGACAGCATCTGCGCCACCCTCTTTGACAGCCTTGGCCGCCAATACCATACTGGCATTTTTCTTCTTTCGAATAGCTCTCGTAGGTTCATCGTCTGAATCAATCTTTTCATCTGTATGGATTATGCTGACGCGCTCTGTGGCTGTCAGATATTGCTTGATTTTAGCTTCATCTCCGTAGAGTTGAACCTCGATATCTGAAAAGTCAGCTAGGGCTTGATTGACACCCTCAACGATGGCTTGAGGTGCGTAATCGCCCCCCATGGCATCTACTGCGATTTTTTTCATTTCTTTTCCTCTTTTAGTAATTGTCCCCAGTCTGCTAGGGAATCAATAAATTTCTTTG
>ERZ773263.2229-NODE-2229-length-10726-cov-19.138319_pt1 | contig 10726 bp, 6 predicted proteins | sample MGYA00511076_ERZ773263 | MGnify/ENA primary metagenome ERZ773263 (study PRJEB29015, sample SAMEA2738155) | human oral metagenome | biome: human oral; feature: human-associated habitat; material: saliva | place: China | collected 2195 ... | reverse complement strand
GTTATCGGTGGTGGTATCATGATTGCCCTTGCCTTCTTGATTGATGGTGCTATGGGTGTGCCAAATGATAGCCTCGGAAATCTTGGATCTTACCATGAACTTGCTTCTATGTTCATGAAAATCGGTGGTGCAGCCTTTGGTTTGATGCTTCCAGTATTTGCAGGATATGTTGCTTACTCAATCGCTGAAAAACCAGGTTTGGTAGCAGGTTTCGTAGCTGGTGCTATCGCCAAAGAAGGTTTTGCCTTTGGTAAAATCCCTTACGCACAAGGTGGTGAAGCAACTTCAGCACTTGCAGGAGTATCATCAGGTTTCCTTGGAGCCCTTGTTGGTGGATTTATCGCAGGTGCCTTGGTACTCTTGGTTAAGAAATACGTGAAGGTTCCTCGCTCCCTTGAAGGTGCTAAATCAATCCTACTCTTGCCACTTCTTGGAACAATCTTGACAGGATTTGTCATGCTGGCTGTAAATATCCCAATGGCAGCTATTAACACTGCTATGAACGACTTCCTTGGCGGTCTTGGAGGCGGATCAGCTGTCCTTCTTGGTATCGTTCTTGGAGGAATGATGGCTGTCGATATGGGTGGACCTGTCAATAAAGCAGCATATGTCTTTGGTACTGGTACTCTTGCAGCAACAGTGTCAACAGGTGGTTCAGTAGCGATGGCAGCAGTTATGGCAGGAGGAATGGTTCCACCACTTGCAATCTTTGTCGCAACACTTCTCTTCAAAAATAAATTTACAAAAGAAGAACGTAACTCAGGTTTGACGAACATCGTTATGGGATTGTCATTCATCACTGAAGGTGCGATTCCATTTGGTGCAGCTGACCCAGCTCGTGCTATTCCAAGCTTTATCCTTGGTTCAGCAGTAGCAGGTGGACTTGTTGGTCTTGCAAATATCAAACTCATGGCACCACATGGAGGAATCTTCGTTATCGCCCTTACAACAAATGCCCTTCTTTACCTTGTCTTTGTCTTGATTGGAGCACTTGTTAGTGGTGTGGTTTATGGTTACCTTCGTAAACCATTAGAAAAATAATTACAATAGATTCAAATGACTGAACACGAAAATGGTCAGTCATTTTTTTAACCCCTCGAAAAGTTCATGAAATATGGTATAATAGAAGCATGGCAAACAAGAATACAAGTAAAACAAGACGTAGACCGTCTAAAGCAGAATTAGAAAGAAAACAAGCGATTCAACGAATGTTGATTTCCTTAGCTTTGGCTATTTGTTTAATTTTTGCAGCTCTCAAATGGGGAGCAGTCGGAATCACTGTTTATAACCTAATCCGCTTACTCGTGGGGAGTTTGGCTTATCTAGCTATTTTTTCTCTGCTAATCTATCTATTTTTATTTAAGTGGATTCATAAACAAGAAGGCTTGTTAGCAGGTTTCTTCTTTATTTTTGCAGGCTTGTTGCTCATCTTTCAAGCTTATCTAGTCTGGAAATTTAGCATGGCAAATGCTGTTTTCCAAGGGACAGCTGGACAAATTTTTAAAGATTTAACCAGCTTTCAAGTAACTAGTTTTGCAGGTGGAGGTTTGCTAGGGGTTGTACTCTATATTCCAGTAGCTTTTTTGTTCTCCAATATTGGGACCTATTTCATCGGAGCAATCTTAGTCTTAATCGGTGCACTTTTGATCAGTCCATGGTCAATCTACGATATCGCTGATTTTCTCTCAGCTCGATTTGCTATCTGGATGGAGCGCCATGAGCAGAAAAAACAAGAACGCTTTATCAAGCGTGAAGAAGAAAAGGCACGAAGAGAGGCAGAAGAACAAGCAAGACTTGATAAAGAAAGAGAAGAGCAGGCTTTGCTTGATATGCCTCCTGTAGATTTGGAAACTGGAGAAATATTATCAGAAGAGCCACTGCACGATTTTCCTCCACTTCCAGAGGAAGAATGGGTAGAGCCTGAGATTATTCTCCCTCAATCCGAGTATGAATATCCTGAAGAAGCCTACCTTCCTGAGGAAGAAGTTTTACCTGAAGAGGAAGAGGATGACGAAGAAGTAGAAGTCGATTTTTCTGCTAAAAAAGCCTTAGAGTATAAACTCCCAAGCTTGCAACTTTTCGCGCCAGATAAGCCAAAAGACCAGTCTAAAGAAAAGAAAATCGTACGGGAGAATATCAAGATTTTGGAAGAAACCTTCGCGAGCTTTGGTATTAAGGTAACGGTTGAAAGAGCAGAAATTGGACCATCTGTTACCAAGTACGAAGTAAAACCTGCTGTAGGTGTTCGTGTCAATCGCATTTCCAACCTAGCAGATGACTTGGCTCTGGCTTTGGCTGCCAAGGATGTCCGTATTGAGGCTCCGATTCCTGGAAAATCTTTGGTCGGTATCGAAGTGCCAAACTCTGAAATTGCAACGGTATCCTTCCGTGAACTTTGGGAACAATCACAAACAAAACCTGAAAATCTATTAGAAATTCCTCTTGGAAAAGCCGTCAATGGTACAGCTCGTAGTTTTGATTTGGCTAAAATGCCTCACTTGTTAGTGGCTGGTTCTACAGGTTCTGGTAAATCTGTTGCAGTTAACGGAATCATCGCAAGTATCCTCATGAAGGCTCGTCCAGATCAGGTTAAGTTTATGATGGTCGATCCAAAGATGGTTGAGCTTTCAGTCTATAATGATATTCCTCATCTCTTGATTCCAGTTGTGACCAACCCTCGTAAGGCCAGCAAGGCTTTGCAAAAAGTTGTTGATGAGATGGAAAACCGCTATGAACTCTTTGCCAAAGTCGGAGTTCGAAATATCGCTGGGTTCAATGCTAAGGTTGAGGAGTTTAATGCACAATCTGAGTATAAACAAGTACCTCTACCTTTCATCGTCGTGATTGTGGATGAGCTTGCTGACCTCATGATGGTTGCCAGCAAGGAAGTGGAAGATGCCATTATCCGTCTCGGACAAAAGGCGCGTGCAGCTGGTATTCACATGATACTTGCAACCCAACGTCCATCGGTTGATGTTATCTCTGGTTTGATTAAGGCAAATGTGCCGTCTCGTGTGGCTTTTGCAGTTTCTTCGGGTACGGACTCACGTACGATCTTGGATGAAAACGGTGCTGAGAAATTGCTTGGACGAGGAGATATGCTCTTTAAGCCAATCGATGAAAATCATCCTGTTCGTCTCCAAGGTTCCTTTATATCAGATGACGATGTTGAGCGTATTGTGAACTTCATCAAGGCGCAAGCAGATGCTGATTACGATGAAAGCTTTGACCCAGGAGAAGTGTCTGAGACAGAAGGGGATTTTAGCTCTAGCGATGATGTCGGAGATCCGCTCTTTGAAGAAGCGAAAGCTCTTGTCATCGAAACACAAAAAGCAAGTGCATCCATGATTCAACGCCGTCTTTCAGTCGGTTTTAACCGAGCAACTCGATTGATGGAAGAATTAGAGATGGCTGGAGTTATTGGTCCTGCTGAAGGAACAAAACCTCGAAAAGTCTTACAACAATAAAAAATAGCTTCTTTCCGAAATCGGAGAGAAGCTATTTTGTTATGGATTTGCTTTATTATCTGTGGCAGCTGTATCAGATTGAGTAGCTCCTTCAGTCTGATTTTGTTGAACATTGTTAGGAGCTTGAGTAGTCTCTTCTGATTGAACATTATTGTTTTTATCGTCAACTCCACTATTTGCAGAATTAGTATCTTGGTTACTTCCTTGATTCTGAGCAGGCGCGTTCGATTGAGCAGGGCTTTCCTTTTGAATTTCCTTGATAATGGTTGTTTGCGTAACAGGACTAGTATCTGCTTTCTTTTGTTCATTGGACTTCATTGCATTGCTAATGGTAATTGTCGCAGTGATAATTCCCAACATACTACCGATTAAGGTTAAGGTTTTCTGAAAAGCAGATAAACCTTGCTTGATGTGATGGCTAGCCTTGCCAGTTTCTTGACTGTCTTTGTTTGTTTCTTTATTTTGGCGAGAATAGTTAGACATAATGGTTTTTCAAACTCCTTTGCAAAACTAAATATGAATTTGAATTCATTTCATATTTTCATTATACGTTTTTTATTTTAAATTGTCTTAAAAAAATAAAACTTTTAGTTTTGAAAACGCAACCAGTAGGTTTTTCTCTTTAAAGTGTAAAGCAAGAAGTGTGGTGATGAATCATGATTAGTGACTTTAGGTTTCAAAAATGATGATATCATAAAGGCAACTAGTCTTTTTTCTCTTGGAGAACGACTTGAGCAACGGCGAGTCTAGCTGCAGGGACCCTGTAAGGTGAACAGGAAATATAGGTGACACCTATTTCCTGGAAGAAGGAGATAGAAGCAGGATCACCGCCGACCTCCCCACAAATACCAATGGATAGACTTGGTTTTACCCGGCGAGCTTTGCTGATTGCAATGCGCATTAACTCACCGACTCCCTCCTGATCAATATGTTGGAATGGATCAAATGAAAGAATGCTCGTCTTTTTGTAATGACCTATAAATTTTCCAATATCATCTCGAGAAAAACCATAGGTCATTTGAGTTAAGTCATTAGTACCAAAGCTGAAGAAATCAGCTTCCCGTGCTAGTTTATCTGCAGTCAGACAGGCGCGTGGTAATTCAATCATGGTACCAATTTCATATGGGAAGGGCTCCTGTTCATGCTCTCTAAAAAGAAACTGGATGTGTTGAGTCAGATAGGATTTAACAAATTCCAATTCCTTTTTATCTGCAATCAAAGGAATCATGATTTCTGGCTTGATTTTTATGCCCTCTTGATGTAGTTTGATAGCACTTCTGAAAATAGCTTCCGTCTGCATCTTGTAAATGTCTGGCTGAGTGATTCCAAGTCTACAACCTCTATGGCCCAGCATAGGGTTGCTTTCTTGTAAGCTCTCAATTTGATGGGCCAGTTTCTCAGGTGACTTATTTAGTTTCTCAGCTAGAAGCTTGATTTCCTGCGAATCTTTAGGTAAAAATTCATGCATAGGCGGATCTAAAAGTCGGACAATCAGAGGTTTATCCTCAACCGTTTTGAACATCTGATAGAAGTCTTCTGCTTGGAAGTCTGAAAGGTTCTTGAGTGCGGCTTTCATTTCTGCTTCCTTATCAGCTAGAATAAGGCGCCGCATTTCTATAATTCTATCCTGACCAAAGAACATATGTTCAGTACGGGCTAGTCCAACCCCTTGGGCACCAAATTTCATAGCTGTTTCCAAATCTTTGACGGTCTCAGCATTAGCACGGACTTTAAGTCGGGCGACTTCATCTGCCCAAGAAAGAAGGCTCTGAAGGTCTTCGTTATTTTCAATCAAGACAGTTGGGATTTCTCCGTTATAAATACAACCGGAACTACCATCAACAGAAATGATATCTCCCTCTGTTAAGACAAGATTACCACAAGAGAGTGTTCTATCTTCCTCGCTGATCTTTAGTTCCCCACATCCAGCTACACAACAGGTACCCATTCCTCTAGCAACAACTGCTGCATGAGAAGTCATACCACCTTGGCTGGTAACAATAGCTTGGCTAACGACCATGCCTTCAATATCTTCGGGCGATGTTTCTTGTCTTACTAAAATAACCTTTCTTCCTAAATTGTGGAATTCTTTAGCTCGTTCTGCTGTAAAAACTATTTCCCCAGTAGCAGCTCCTGGGCTGGCTGGTAAACCTTGTGCAATGAGAGTTGCTTTTTCCATTGCAGCCTCTTCAAAGACTGGGTGAATGAGCTGACTAATAGAAGAAGGGGATACTCTCATTAGGGCATCTTTTTTACTAATAATACCCTGGTCTACTAAGTCCAAAGCAATTTTTAAAGAAGCTTTAGCTGTGCGTTTGCCATCCCTAGTTTGTAAAATATACAGTTTTCCTTTCTCAATGGTAAATTCGATATCTTGCATGTCCTTGTAGTGGTTTTCAAGAATTCGAGCATACTCTTTAAAGGCTTTGAAAACTTGAGGTTGAGATTTTTCTAAAGCGGCAATTGGTTCTGGAGTTCGTATACCAGCTACAACGTCTTCTCCTTGAGCATTCAGTAAGAATTCACCGAATAGTTGATCTTCTCCACTAGCAGGATTTCTAGTGAAACAGACACCTGTTCCGCTGTTTTGGTCACTATTTCCAAAGACCATTGCCTGGACGTTAACGGCAGTTCCTAAATCATGAGGAATTTTATTAAGTTCTCGGTAGACCTTGGCCCGATTATTATTCCAAGAATTAAAGACAGCTTGAATAGCAGCAAAAAGTTGGTCCATAGGATTTTCAGGAAAAGATTGGTTCTCTTTAAGATAGATTTCTTTGTATTGCTTAACCAAGTCTTGATGCTCATCTAGTGTCAGCTCTTTAACTGGTTTACCATGACCTTTTTCAAAGTCTTCTAATAGTTCATCAAAAAGTTCTTTAGAAATTCCATATACAACATCTGCAAACATCTGAAGTAAACGTCGATAGCAATTATAGGCAAAATCAGGATTCGTCTGCTCGGCGAGTATTCTTGTCCGATGGTCATTTAGACCAAGATTTAAAATAGTATCCATCATTCCTGGCATAGAAAATTTTGCTCCGCTACGGACCGAAACTAAGAGAAGATTGGAGCTTTCTCCGCTGAACGATTTATCGGTTTTTCTTTCTAAGTCGGTAACCGCTTTCAAAATATCATCTTTTAAATAAGTGTCAAAGAAATCCGGATTTTCTAGAAACTTAATACAGCTCTCGGTTGTAATGGTAAAACCTGGAGGAACAGGCAATCCTAAATTGCTCATCTCTGCTAAATTGGCTCCTTTTCCACCTAGGAGAGCCTTGTCGTTTGCGCTTCCTTCCTCGAAGAAATAAGTCCATTTTGTCATAGTCGCCTCCAAAATATTAAATATGTGTCACAATTAAAGACAAAACCATTGTAATATACATCATATATATTTGTCAAATGAAAAATCTTCGGGTATTAATTGACATATTACAAATAATTGCTATAATATTTAATATACATGATGCTTATTCGATAATTGTTTTGGTATAGGTAAAAATAACTAGCTTCTTGCAATAGTTATTTGGACCCTATATAGAATCTAGAAAGGTTTTCTGTGAATTGAAATTAAGTGAACGACAAAAAAAGATTGTAGAAATCGTTAAAGCTAAGCAGCCTCTGAGTGGTGAAAAAATATCTGAATTACTTGATATTTCCAGGGCAACGCTACGGCCAGATCTTTCCTTTTTGACCTTGGTTGGAATCCTAAAGGCCACTCCTAAAGTCGGGTATACCTACTCAGGCTCTGATCTAGAATCGGTCTTCTTTTTTGATACTTTTAGGAAAAAAGTGGCTGATATTATGACTTCGCCAGTCCTGGTCACCAGTGATTCCTATATTCAGGATGCTATTATTACTCTATTTATGTATGATGCAGACGTTATTTATGTCATTGATGAAGAAAAACTTCTTCTTGGAATCATGTCACGTAAAGATTTGCTAAGGGCTTCTCTCAATTCGAATATTGCAAGTACTCCTGTTGCGGTTTGCATGACTAGGATGCCACATATTAAAACATGTCACCAAAATATGAATATTTTGGAAGCCGCTGTACTCCTTCAAGATTACGCCATTGATTCCTTACCGATTGTCGACGAAAAGAATGAACGTCAGATTTTAGGTAGTGTGACCAAGTCAGCCTTGTTGGACTATATTATTCAGCAAGCTCGAAGCACCGAGGTAAATAGAGAAGAGGAATAAATATGAAAAAAGAAATGATTGTTTATAGTATTTCAGATTCTTTGGGTGGGACTTCCCAAAAATTGCTATCCGCTGTTACAGCTCAATATCCAGACATCATTTTTAATAAAAGCTATCGTTTCCCTTTTATCAACAAGGAAGATGAATTGTTGGATATTTTACGTGATGCCATCAAGGATGATGCCCTAGTTATCAGTACCTTGGTCGATGGCAAGCTAGCTTCGGTAGCAAGGGAGTTTAGCTTGATGCATGGGCTATCCTATTTGGATTTGATGCATCCGTTTTTTGAAATTATCAAAGAAAAGACAGGAAGGGATCCGATAGAAGTACCTGGCACCCTTCACCGTTTAGATAGCGAATACTTTAATAAAATTTCAGCGATTGAGTTTGCAGTCAAATATGATGATGGTAAAGCACCGCAGGGATTTTTAGAATCTGACATAGTCCTGCTAGGGGTTTCCCGTACTTCTAAAACACCGCTCAGTATTTATCTAGCAAATAAAGGATATAAGGTTTCGAACCTTCCTCTAATTCCAGAAGTTCCCTTGCCTCAAGTCTTGGAAAAAATTGATTCTCGCCGCCTAATTGGTTTAGTATGTGAGCCAGAAAAATTGGTTAAGATTCGCAGTAATCGTTTGGATTCTTTGGGTTTGACCCAGGAAACCAGCTACACAGATCTGGAAAAGATTTATCAGGAATTGGACTATTCTAAGAAGGTCTTCAGAAAATATGGAGCTCGAGTCATTAATATGTCAGATAAATCAATTGAAGAAACAGCCTTCTTAATCGAAGAGTATTTAAAGAAAATGAACTAAGAAAATAAATAGTGCATTATTTGTCGTAAAAGGATAGTGTGCTGGAGGTCAAAAATGGAGCAATACAAGCGTATTTTACTGAAAGAATTTGATTCTCGACAAAAGGTGATCACAGAACTGACCAACCTTGAAGCAATTTTAAACCTTCCAAAAGGAACAGAGCTATATATCAGTGATATTCATGGTGAATTTGCGGCCTTTGACTATATTTTAAGAAGTTGTGCAGGTATCCTTAATGAGAAGATTAAGGATTGCTTTGGAGATTCCTTGTCGCAAGATGATAAAAACAGATTGTCAGCATTGGTTTCATATCCTGAACTTGTCTTGGAGCAAGGTGGTAAAAGCAGAGACTGGTACAAGGAAACTATTCCTCAACTTTTATCTCTACTGACTTTTGCTGCTGCCAAGTACACCCGGTCAAAGCTTAGGAAGGCATTGCCACCCCAGTATGCTTATATCATCGAAGAATTAGTATACAGTGATATAGCTTTAGCAGATAAAAAGTCATATTTTGATAACATCCTCTCCTATGTTATCGAGTTAGGAGAAGCTATTCCCTTTATTCTTGGTGTTTCTAGCAGTATCCGTCGCTTATTGATTGACCATTTGCATGTGGTTGGTGATATTTATGACAGAGGAGCTGGTAGTCCGCAAGTTATGGATGAACTTTTGCAATTTCATTCTTTGGATATTCAGTGGGGGAATCACGACATTATCTGGATGGGGGGCTTTTTCGGTTCAAAAGCCTGTATGTTAAATGCACTACGTATTGCTGCCCGCTATGGATATCTATGGGATATTGAGAAAGCTTACGGCTTAAATCTTCGGCCCTTAACGTTATTTTCTGATAGGACCTATAAGGCCAACCCTCAGTTTAGGCCTATCCTAGGAAATAGAGAAGATGATTTCACTAGCGAAGAAATTTTACAGTTGGAAAAAGTTCACCAGGCTCTTTCCATTATCCAGTTTAAACTGGAAACTCAACTGATAAAAAGAAGGCCAGAATTTCAAATGGAGGATCAGGTTAAACTGGATAATATTGATTATTTGAAAGAGTGTGTGACAATTGATGGAAAAAAATATAATCTTACGAATACCTGCTTTCAAACGATTGATCCGGCTAATCCAGCAGAATTAAGTTTAGAAGAGTCTCAAGCAGTTGATAGTCTCCTAGCCTCTTTCCAAGGATCTCCTAAACTCGCAGAGCATATAGAATTGTTAATGAAAAAAGGCTCCATGTATAAAATTTACAATCAGCATCTACTCTTTCATGGTTGTATACCACTTGAAGCTTCTGGAGAATTGAAACCTCTAATTATTAACCAGTCTTGTTATGCTGGAAGAGAATTATTGGATTTTTTTGAATATCATATTCGACAAGCTGCTAAGAATAAGGAAATCGGAGATGATTTTTCAACAGATTTAATTTGGTATTGTTGGCGAGGGGCAGTCTCACCTCTATTTGGTAAAGATAAGATGACAACTCTAGAGCGCTATTTTGTTGAAGATAAGGATACTCACAAAGAAGTGGAAAATTCTTATTTTTCTTATCGGACTTCAGAGAAAGTCTGCCAGCTGATTTTGGAAGAATTTGGACTTTCCTCTAAAGAGTCTAGAATGGTCAACGGACATACTCCAGTTAAGACTGTGAAGGGAGAATCTCCTATTCGTGGGGGTGGTTTGCTTTTTGTCATTGACGGTGGCCTTTGTAAAGCTTATCAAAAGAAGACAGGTACAGCAGGCTATTCCTTACTAAACAATTCTTACGGTTTTCAATTGGTAACCCATCAGCCTTTTGAAGGCTCACAAAAGGTTGTTGAAGATCCTTTTGCTCAAACATCTTTGAAGAGAGTCATTGAAAATGTTGCACAACGAACTCTGATTAAATCAACGAGTATTGGTCAAATGCTACTCGCTCAGCAGCAAGAACTTTTTGATTTGCTACATGAGTTTTACGACTGTTAAAACTTGCCCTAAGTTCTATCAGAATTTAGGGCTTTTTCTTTCTTGTTCCAACCTTCCTTTCGTGTTACAATAGAAGGAGTGATTTTAGAAAGCGTGAGAAACAATGATTTACTTTGATAATTCGGCTACGACCAAGCCTTATCCTGAAGTACTTGAAACTTACATGCAGGTGGCTGCAAAAATTATTGGTAACCCATCTAGCCTTCATCGTTTGGGTGATCAGTCTACCAGAATTTTAGAAGCTTCTCGACAGCAGATTGCAGATTTGATTGGCAA
>ERZ773263.2224-NODE-2224-length-10747-cov-12.237841_pt1 | contig 10747 bp, 8 predicted proteins | sample MGYA00511076_ERZ773263 | MGnify/ENA primary metagenome ERZ773263 (study PRJEB29015, sample SAMEA2738155) | human oral metagenome | biome: human oral; feature: human-associated habitat; material: saliva | place: China | collected 2195 ... | reverse complement strand
GCGCCTCCTCGGCGCTCCTGGCCACCGTGGGCGTGGGCGTCATCAATCTTGTCTTCACCGTCGTCGGCATGGGCCTGGTCGACAGGATAGGCCGCACCGGGCTCCTCGCCGCGGGCGCCGCCGGTCTCGGCAGCCGCGCCGGTCTCCCCGCTCGACAAGTCTTGATGTGCACCGTGCTTGACGAGCGCCGTGCTGCACGGCCCCTGCTCCGGGTCTTTCCAGGGGGCCGTGCCCGTGGGCGCCGCCGGGCACGCGGATCGCCCCGGCGCGGACGGGCACACGCTGCCGGGCGACCGGCCCCGATGGTGGCTGTGCGCACTGATCCGGCGGCATGCGAGCGGTGTTCCGGCGGGGGCTGCGCCCGCGGCTCCCCGGCGTGATAATTCAGGCATGCATAACCTGATCCAATGGTGAGAACGTAGTCTTTTCTCGGGGTTCTCCCCCGATTCCCTGAAATCACCCTGAGTGATGCGTTCATGCACGGCCTTGAGCTTCTTCGGGGCCGTTCGGAAGTCCTTGACAGTGGAACGCGTCGGGGTGTTCTGTGAAGTCACGGTGCTTCCACGGCTGCTGGCCGTCAGAGGCGGTCGTCGCCGAATGCCCGTGCGGAACCCGTGGCATCACCGGTGATGGAAGAAGATGAGATCGACATGATCGGATCGACATGATCGGTATGTCCGTTGCTGCTGAGATCCGGAACTCATGGGGCCGCCGGACAGGCGCGTCGTCCTTTGCGGTGCGATGTGATTCCCCTGTGTTGGGGGGTCGTGCGGTGGTGCTTACTGCAGGGGAGTCATCCCCGGTCTCCTAAGGAAGTGAGGGCGCTCATGCGTGTCAGTATCGTGGTTCCACCGGCGGCCAATCCTGACTGGCCGTCCATGGGCGCCGAGGTGATCGCTGCGGTGAGCCGTCGTGCCGGGCACGACACCACAGTGCACTATGCGCAACTCCTCCAGCCGAAGGGGGACTCGCTCGAGGAGTTCTCGATCTCGACGGCTGGGCTCTATTCTCCCACGTACTTCGGGCAGAGCGTGCCACAGTTCGCCCAGGAACTGGCTGCGGCTGTCCACGCTGATCTCAGGGTACTCAGACCCCAGCTCGGTGATGCCGGGATCGCTCCTCCTGATTACATGACGAAACGATACATCCGCGCCATGAATGCTGCTCGTGATGTGGTGCGGCGTGCCGTTGTTGAGATTCTCGACGGCTCCCCGGATGTCGTCGGTTTCAGTATCACTCTCGACGTTCAGAAGATGCCGGCAGCGGCCATCGCAAGGGGTCTGCGCGAGAAGGGATTCTCTGGTCGTCTGGTGGCCGGCGGCTCAGCCATGGACGGCCGATCGCCATTGGCGTTCCTGCGAACATTCACCGAATTCGACGCCGTTCTGGTGGGCGAGGCCGATGAGTCCTGGGTGAGCTGTCTGGACCGGATCAACGCGGGCCGCACGGATCTTGCTGGCATCCCGGGCATCCTCTGCCGCAAGGGCTCAACTGTCCTCGTCGGCCCGCCGGAGAGGCCCCCGGAGGATCTCGACGGGTGCGCGACGCCGGACTATCGGGACTACATCCGGCAGTACGAGGCGAGCGAGTGGTCACAGGACGGCGGTTCCGTCCTCGTCCTCGAGTCGTCGAGGAGCTGCTGGTGGGGGGCCAGGAGCAGATGCACCTTCTGCGCGATCGACAGCGGGAAGCGGCCGTATCGTACGAAGTCCAGTGACCGGGCCGTTGCGGAGCTCCGCGAAATCTACTCCACCTACAGACCGAGGGTCGTGCTCTACTCCGACTCGATATTCCCGTACTCTTTCCGCGGGGACCATCTTGCCCGGCTGGCTGAGGGCGGTGGGAGTGATCAGTGGAACCTCTTCTACGAGACCAAGTCCACCATCTCGCGCCAGACCATCGCCCGCTTCGCCTGCGCGGGCGTGCGGGAGGTTCAGCCCGGGATCGAGAGCTTCAGCACGAGGACGCTGAGACACATGCGCAAGGGCGCCACCGCGCTCCAGCAGGTCAACTTCCTCAAGTGGTGTTCGGCGTACGGCGTCCATGCCGGCTACGGACTCATCGCCGGGACGCCCGGTGAGACGGCGGAGGACCTCCGGCAGGTGCTGAGCGTCCTGCGGGCGATCGAGCATCTCGACGCCCCGGAGCAGCTGAACTGGTTGCTCCTGTTCCAGACGAGCGACTACTACGAACAGTGCGACTCGTACGGCTTCCAGGACGTGCAGCCGCTCGAGGCGGAACGGCTGGCCTACCGGGCTCCCGGATCTGTCCTCCAAGACCTCGTGTCCATGTACCGTTACACCCTTCCCTCCCATCGGGATCCGGAGTACCTCGCCGCATTCCGCGCGGTCGAGGAATGGATCGCCGCTCATCATTCTTCTGCGCGGGCACCCTCGCTCACCGCTGACGACTGCGGGGACTGCATCCTCATCACCCGTCGCGCGCTCAACGGCGCGCAGTCCCTCACGGCCGTGGCGGACTCCGCGGAGCTCTTCCTGCTGCGCGAGTGCGCCGAGGTCCGCTCCCTTCCCGGCCTGATCCGAAACGGCCCCTACGACTCGGACGCCTTGCTGACCGCCGCCGAACGCCTCGTGACGGCCGGGCTCATGCTCGTCGACGGCACATGGATGCTCGCCCTGCCCATACCCGTGGATGCCGAGGCCTCCGTCGATGCGGCATGGCCCGCACACATCACTCAACCCAAGAGAAAAGAGGAGTGCCCATCATGACATCATCCCGGATGGTCGCCCATGAGAAGGAGATGATGACCTTCTCGGTCACCGACCAGTGCAATGTGAGATGCGCGCACTGCCTCGCCCTGTGCTCGCCGAAACAGACGACGATGCTCACCGCCGATGAGATGTACGAGAGCTATCTGTCGATCGCTGCGACGCGCCCCGTGAGAACGGTGGTCTTCACGGGAGGAGAACCGACCCTCCTCGGTGAGGAGCTCCTCGAGGCGATCGCCCGAATCAGCCTTGAGGGCCCGGTGACCCGCGTCGTGACGAACGCCTCATGGGCGACGGATGATGACGCCGCGAACGTCATGGTGCAGCAGCTGAGATCGGCCGGCCTCGCCGAGATCAACTTCAGCATGGATGACTACCACGCCTCGTGGATACCCCCGGAGAACGTCAGACGCGCCTTCGACGCCAGCCGAGGGCAGGGCTTCGAGGCGGTCGTCATCGCACTCGCCGAGGGACCGCGGAGCACCATCACCAGGGAATGGGTGCAGCACGAGATCGCCCCCGGAGTGCAGTTCGTCGACCAGCGGTCCTCCAGAGCGGGTGCCCATCCTCCTCGTTCGGCCGATGGGACCCTCTACGAGATCGCCCATCACGGGTACAGCCGGGTCGGGCGCGCTCGGGGATTCGGCGAGGAGGACATCGTGCCCGATGAGAGCATGCTCGCGCAGTACTGCTGCTGCGCTGAGATCCTCAGCCAACCGGTTGTCGATGCCCGCTTGGATGCCGGTATCTGCTGCGGGCTGAGCGTGAGGAACAACCGGGTGCTGCGCATCGGCTCCCTCCGTGAGTCGACATACGCTGAACTGGCTGACGCGGCTCAGCATGACGTCCTCATCCGTGCGCTCAGATTCCTGGGGCCCAAATACCTTCTCGACGTCGCGAGGAGCATTGATCCGCGGGTCCGCATGAGGCCGGAGTACGCCGGCATCTGCGAGGTGTGCGAGGACGTCACCGCGTCGCGGCGCGCACTCGCCGCCCTGGACACGGCGAAGGCGCGCATCGCCCTCGACGTCGCGCTGGCCGAGAGGGCCCAGCAGGGCGACGATGACCGGATTCTCGGTCGTGACGCAGAACCGAGGACAGCCCATGCCGGGACATGATCCGCTCGAACGGCTCGGCCTGCATCTGGAGCGGGTCGGACTGGCTGATCTGCTGTGCAGCTACACACCCGCTGCTCAGACGAGCGCTCTCACGGACTCGGTGATCCCGCCCGGCCTGCTACCGCTCGTCGAGCTCTTCTGCCTGGGCCGTGAGGTGCCCGAGGCGGACCTGGACCCGGTGATCGTGCCGGCTCTCGAGGACCTGACGAACGCCGGGTTCGCGACGCGGAGTGGACCACGGCCGACATGGTCGATCCGTGATCTCGTGCTCCAGCGGGTCCACGGGCTGTGGCTCCTGGCCGGCAGGCCGTCGGCTCAGCGGACCCTGTACTTCGGAGCGGACTCCCTGGCGCTGGCTGATCGGATCCCCCTCGTCGGGGGCTCTGCCCTGGACCTGTGCTCGGGGCCTGGTTTTCAGTCCCTCTGGCTCGCCGCCCGTGGCATGCGGGTGACCGGATGCGAGATCAATGAGCGGGCCGTTCATCTCTGCGGCGTGAACGCCCGGTTGAATGGCGTCCAGGACCGGGTTCACCCCCTCCGCTCCGATCTCTGTGCGGAGCTTCCGGAGGGGAGCTTCGACGTCGTCGTGGCGAATCCGCCGATGGTCGCCGTCCCGCCGGGGATACCGTATCCCTTCGTCGGGGACGGCGGCCCGGACGGATTCGGGGTGATCCTCCGCATCATCGAGGAACTGCCCGGGCGTCTTGCGCCCCGAGGAAACGCCTACACTCTCGGGGTCGCCGCGGCCGGCGATGAGCTCCCGCTCGCCCTTGACGCGCTGCGGTCCGAGGCCCGCCGTCTCGGTCTGCGGATGAGACTCACAGTGACCTCCGAACACGGTGCAGGATCCGGCAGCACCTGGGACAGGGCCATTGCCGCCACATCACTCAGTTTCGAGGGCTCGGCGGTCACTCAGTCCTCTCTCGAGGAACGGACCATCCAGGTTTCCCAAGGCTACGCGGATCTGGGGGCCCACAGGGTGGTCTTCTTCTTCATGACGGTTGCCGAGGAACAGCACGGATCTGTCGGGGTTCTCGATGTCCGATCCGAGCATCCTCAGAATCATCAGGGTTGGTACGCCGCGTGACTGGGCGCGAGTTAGAGAATATGAGGAGCAGCAAGATGAACGGAATCTCGATCACGGCGTGGGTGATATTTTTAGCCAATATTGTGACGCCGGTGTCAGTCGCTGCGACGAGTCGGTTCCAGAGCCGCTCGGAGGCCAAACCTACGCACCGGGCGGGTATTCGGGTCAGGGCGACAATGAAATCCTCCGAGGCATGGCGGGCAGCGCACCGGGCGGCCTTCCGTTGGTCGAGATTCGATGTCATCGGTGTCTGCGGTGCTGCCCTGATCTGCCTGTTCCTTCTCCAGGATCGCTGGCTCGTTCTGGCGGAGTGCGTTGTCTACGTCTGCTGCATCGTCTCGCTCGGACTCAACACATGGCACGCCGTCACGGCGGCCGAGAAAGTTCTTTCGTGGGATTATGAGCACCTCCGTGGAAGGGGTCGAAATGAAAAGATGTGAGGGGGCAAGGCGATGACCGGTATTTCGAGTACCGGATGGATAATGTTCATGCTCGATATGGTGTTGCCGGTGGCGGCTGTCCTGACTTATTATGCTCAGAGTCGGCCCAGGGCCAAGCCCAATCGTTGGGCTGGTATTCGGATCAGGGTGGTGGCGAGTTCGCCGGAGGTGTGGCGGGCGGCGCACCGAGAGGCCTTCCGGTGGGAGAGGGTGAACCTCGTCTGCTTCTGCGGGGCAGCGGTGATCTGCCTGCTCACGCTCAGGTCGTGGCATCTGGTGCTCGCCGAGAGCATTCTCTATTGCGGCTATCTCATCCCGTTCGGGTTCAACGTCCGGCATGCCTGCACGGTGGCGAGAAGAATGGTCGATTCCCAGAGTCGCCGTGAGGATGGGGCCCGACCCATGATGGTTGCCGAGGGCGGGTTCGCCGGCTGCGGGGGCGTACGAGTGGGTGCCTCGCGTCGTGTCCGAGGTGCCGATGGATGGCGTCCTGATCGGACGGGGTGCTCTTGGTCAGGGCTTCGCGATCGGGTCATGCAGGAGTTGACAGGGATGAGGAGGTAATGCGATGTCTGACGTCACGTCCACTGGATGGATCATGTTTGCGGCGAACATCATTCTTCCGGTAGCGGTCTTTCTGTCCTACTATTTTCAGGTGAGGCCCGGCGGTAGGCCCAACCGTTGGGCCGGTATCAGGATCAGGGTGGTGGCGAGTTCGCCGGAGGTGTGGCGGGCGGCGCACCGGGCGGCCTTCCGGTGGGAGAGGGTGAACGTCATCTGCGTCTGCGGGGCGGCGGTGATCTGCCTGCTCACGCTCAGGTCGTGGCATCTGGTGCTCGCCGAGTGCATCATCTTCGGCGGCTATGTCATCTCGTTCCTGCTCAACTTCTGGCACACCAGCACGATGGCTGGGAAAATGGCTCACTCCCAGCGTCGGCATGACGAGGATCGCGGCTCATGACAGGCGTCCTGACCGGCTGGCGTGCTCGTGGTCAGGGCCTTGTACACATGACGCGGTGCATCACGTGCCTGTCCGTGATGACTGCGATGGTCGTCCTCTCGTCCTTCCCGGTTCCTGCGTCGGCTGATGCGGGTGGCGCTGATGCAACGCCCCGGGGCGCTGCCCCGAGTCCGTTCGACTGGGGCCCGTGCTCCTCGGATCGGGGTGACCAGAGCGTCGAGTGCGCGGTCGTCACTGTTCCCCTGAACCACTCGGATCCTTCGGTTGGGAGTACTGCGGTGAGGGTGGGGAGGATTCCCGCGACTGGTGGCAACGCCAGGGGGACGATCTTCTACAACCCTGGTGGCCCCGGCCTCTCCCCGATCGATGGTCTGGCGTCCTTCGCGGCCAGGCTGAGCCCGCAACTCAGAAATGACCACGACATCATCGGCGTCGACCCCCGTGGCGTCGGCGGCTCGGAGGGCATTCCCTGCGGGGCCATGACCACGGAGCCCCCGTCGACCTCCTACAGCGTCCTCCCCGCGAACGCCGAGCAGCTGGCGGAGCAGTTCGACGCCCTCGACCCGTGGCTGCGGGGGACCTGCGATTCCGACTCGCCCCTTCTCAAGCATGCCGGGAGTGTCGACGCGGCACGCGACATCGAGCAGGTGAGATGTCTTCTCGGGGTCGACCGGATCGACTACTACGGCATCTCGTACGGAGCCGTCATCGGCGCCGTGTACAGCCGGCTCTTCCCGGCGCATCTGCGCACCCTGACCCTCGACAGCCCGGACGACCCGAACGCCTGGTTCGGTGCGGGCCAGCCCGACCCCCTGTGGGCCCGGCTCGGCACGGCGGAGTACAGCGGGAAGACCCTGGAGGACCTGTTCAGCGCCTGCGAGTCGGCGGGCAACCGTTGCCAGTGGGCACCGATGATCCGATCCGACTACGAGCGCGTGACCAGGGCACTGCGGACGGAGAGGCTCACGGTCCCGGGAACGGGGAGCTTCGACGCCTCGGCGTTCCAGAGCACGGTCGTCAGCGCGCTGTACCGGTTCAACCAGAACGGCCGCGATGACTACGAGACGCTGCTCGGTCTCATCCATGCCTTGGCCCAGGTCGCCGACGGCACGGCGCCGGATGGGGAACCCGCATCAGGCGATTCTGTGATCGGTCCGCAGACTCGCGCCGGGTCAGGGGCGCCATCGCAGGACACGACGGTCTCCCGGATGCTCACCGTGGACGCGGTGATGTGCGTCGACGCCCATGAGCCGCCGCAGCGGGAGGCATGGTTCATGAGCGCCGCGGCCGCCGAGGCGGACAGCCCGGGATTCGGTTACTACTGGATCTCCCAGGACTCTATCTGCAACGGCTGGCCCGCCACCGGGAACCTCGAGGATTCTGTCGGCATTCCGGACTACGGCACGATCGACGTGCCCTTCCTCGTCCTGAGCAACGCCCATGATCCTGTCGTCGGGGAATGGGGCGCCGACCGGGTGAAGGGCCTCGGCCCCCGCGGCGCGGCGGTCGTCGTCGCCGACGGCTGGGGGCACGGGGTGCTGCGGGGATCGTCGTGCGCGGCCGCGCAGTTCTCCGAGTACGTCGCCTCCGGCGCCCCTCCCCGGCCATCGGCCGGGTGCGGCAGTGACGCGCCGCTCTTCGCCGGGTGAGCTCTCGCTCAATGCCGGCGCTGACAACAGCTGAAAGGAGGTCGGAATCTGCGGATCACGGAGTGCCTTTCGCCGTCGGTGAGGGGTACGAGAACTTCTTCACAGAGAGGAACACCACCATGACCACCACCATTGAACCGATCACCACCTCGGTTCCGACGCGACCGCTGGATCGCGTCCTCGAGCTGGAGCGGTTGCTCGACGAGGACGAGATGTTCAAGAAGCAGTTCGCCTCGGACCCGTCCGGGGCCGTCGTCGTCCGCTCGCTCGACGTGGAGCTGCCCGTCGAGGCGGGGCCCGCGACGCTGTCCGAGCTGCTCCGGGCCGTCCCGGCCGCCTCGGCGTCCTCGAGCATCGAGACCGTGCGGACGCTGCTCGACGACTCCGCCCCGAGGCAGCCGGCGGCATTCTGGGGCGCGAACACGAACGGTGCGGCGAACGCCGAGGTCGTCGCCAATGGCGTCGTCTACCATGAGGCCGCGGTCTACTCGATGGGAGGCGCCGTCGTCGTTGTTGTTGCCGGTGCCGCTTTCACTCTGACCGGTAATCCATCCGAGCCCTCGGAGAGCACTCCGCATGCCCTGCGGCTGCAGTTCGACGAGAGCGTCGACCCCGGCCTCATCTCCGGCCTTCAGGAGGGATTCGACCTCAGCCCGGCGAGGCTGCGGGCCCTGCTGCGGCGCGGCGTTCTCGAGGGGGAGACCGAGCGGTCGGAGTTCACCGAGGACGGCTACGAGCACAAGGTCGTCGAGTTCGAGGCGGACGGCACCCGCCTGCGTGTCGAGTCGAAGGTGGGCATCGACGACATCATCGTTCTGGACGCCGAGGCCGTCGCCGCCTGATCGCATCAACACCGGGGTGGCCTCCCGGATCGCCGGGAGGCCACACCCCGACCGAGGGGGACAGCCGAGATGGCTCATCGCGCCAACCCGCCGGCAACGGTGAACGCGGGCAGGGCGATCAGGCTCTGCTTCCGGGTGTCACCGCCGGGATCGTCCGCGGTCTGCGCCTGCTACGTCCTGCTGGCCCTCGTGCCGACCCTCAACGTTCTGCTGCTCGCCGTCGCCGTGAGCGCCGTCGCCAACGCCGTCTCCGCCTCGGGCCCCGCGACGGGGGCGGGCGTGATGATCTCGGTCGCCCTGCTGATCGGTCTGGCGTTCCTGTCGTATCTGCTCACCGTGCTGCGGGACCACGCCTCCGGGCTGGTGCGGCTCCGCGTCACCCGCACGGTGACCGAGGACATCGTGCGCAAGACCGAACGGCTCGACCTGGCGAGCTTCCAGGAGACGGACACCTACGACCGGATCGATCGCGCGTCCCGCGACGGCGGTCAGCGCGCGTACCAGCTGTTCACGGACTTCGTCTCGGCCATGACGGGGGTGCTGTCGCTGGTCGGCACGGCCGTGCTGCTCTTCTCGTGGAGCCCGATGGTCGCCGTGACCGTCATCGTCAGCCCCGCGCCGGGCATCGTCGCCAGCGCGCTGTACGGACGGGTCGCCTGGCGCATCGAGCACGAGCGCACCGCACTGCGCCGGCGGGTCTCCTACCTCTCCGGCCTGTTCACCACGGAGTCCACGTTCCGGGAGATCCGCGGGCTGGGCTGCTCCAGGGCCCTGGTGGGCCGGATCGTCGGGCTCGACGACGAGATGGAGAGCACCGACACCCGCCTCCTCAACCGTCGGACGCTCGTCGCGGGCGGGCTGGGCTCGCTGTCGGTCGTGGCGACGGGATGGGCCATCTTCATGGCCGCCCAGGGGGCCATCGCGTCCGGTGAGGTCGGCCGGTTCGCCGGCTTCCTCGCCGCGATCACGACGGTCCAGTCGGGGGCGCAGGGGCTCTTCTCGAAGCTGGGGTCGATCTACGAGGGCGGGCTCTTCTTCGGCGAGCTCGTCGACTTCCTGAACGGTCCGGAGCGCGACGCCGCACCGGTCGTTCCCCGGCCGCGGGACACGGCGGTCGATCTCGACGGCGTGAGCTTCCGCTACCCGGGCTCCGACCGCTGCGTCCTCCACGACGTGGACGTCCACCTGCCCGCCGGCGCGCACGTGGTCGTCGTGGGCCCGAACGGCTCCGGCAAGTCGACCATCGGGAAACTCATCGCCGGGTACTACGCCCCGACCGAGGGGCGGGTCCGCGTGGGCGGCGTCGATGCGAGCCTGCTGGCCGATGCGCCGGCGCGATCGAGGGTCGCAGTCCTCCAGCAGGACTTCGTGCGCTTCGACCTCACCCTTCGCGAGAACGTGGCCCTCGGCGATGTCAGTCGCCTGTCGGGCTCCGACGACGAGATCGTGCGCGCGCTGGAGCGGGTCGGGCTCGGCGAATGGCTGAGGGGTCTGCCCGCCGGCCTCGACACGGTCCTCGGCAACGCCTTCGGCGGCGCCGCGCAGCTGTCGGGCGGGCAGTGGCAGCGGATCGGACTGGCCCGCGCCCTGTTCAGCGATGCCGACGTCATGGTCCTGGACGAACCCGCCGCAGCCCTCGACTCGCTCGGGGAGAAGAGGGTCATCGAGGGCGTCCTCGCGGACCGCGCGGGGAGGACGACGATCGTCGTCGCGCACCGGCTGTCGACGGCGCGCCAGGCCGATCTGATCGTCTGCTGCCTCGACGGCCGCATCGCCGACGTCGGACGGCATGCGGAGCTTCTCGCGAGACGAGGGGTCTACGCCCAGATGTTCGCTCTTCAGGCCGCCGGCCTTCGCGGGGGACCTCGCGGGGCCCCGCCGGAGGGGCCGACTCGTGGAGCGCCGCTCGGCCCGGGCGCCG
>ERZ773263.2223-NODE-2223-length-10754-cov-10.321993_pt1 | contig 10754 bp, 8 predicted proteins | sample MGYA00511076_ERZ773263 | MGnify/ENA primary metagenome ERZ773263 (study PRJEB29015, sample SAMEA2738155) | human oral metagenome | biome: human oral; feature: human-associated habitat; material: saliva | place: China | collected 2195 ... | reverse complement strand
AGGAGCGCAACTACATCACCAAGAAGAACCGTCGTAACACGCCGGATCGTCTCGAGCTGGCGAAGTACTGCCCGCGCTGCCACAAGTCGACGGCGCACCGCGAGACCCGCTGACGGCTTCCGTCTCAAAGCCCCGAGGAACTTTGGTTCCCCGGGGTTCTTTGTATCTGCGTGCCCGCACCTTGGTGAGGGCTATAGGACACTAGGTGTTGCTGGTAGCGTGATTTTTCAGCGCCGATGGCGTGGCCATTGCGCGCAGGCCCTTTCACCCGCACGTTGGCCCGATGACATGCACCTGGGCCCGATGACCTGCGCGTGGGCAGCGTCGCCCAGGTGCACATCTAGGGGTTGACGCGCGTATCTAGGGGTTAACGCGCATGTTCAGAGGTTCGCGTGCGAACAACACACCATGCCAGGCACCGTTGTGCCCAAAACGTAGACCACCTCGCCCACAACACCCCGTTTTCAGCGTGTTTCGCCGAGGTGGTCTGCACTTTGGGCACCATACTGCCGCACGTCGGGGGCTCGCCATCACCGAACGGGGGAAATGGCGTCACTAGAGATCCGACACGCCGGCGACACGCCGCCAGCCGGTTCCTAATGCTGCAAAACCCCCACCGTGTCCCGAGCCGTGACGTCCCTAATGCCCAGAAGGCACCGGCGTGGAGCACAATGAAACCGACGACACCACTGCACGCCTCCCCAAGCTGACCGATGAAACCGACAGCACCGTTGCGAGCCCACAACACCCGGAAAATCCGCATTTTCCCCGCGCAAAGGCGATGGCGGTTTCAATCCCACACAGGCACCAGTGAGCAAAGGTGATGGCGGTTTCAATCCCACACAGGCACCAGCGAGCAAAGGCGACGATGGTTTCAGACAACCAGGCCACCTGGCCAACAGGGCCAGGCCGCGGCACCCGCGGGCCCTGTTGGCCACACGTGGGCCGATGACCTGCACCTGGGCCACTAATTCCGCACGTTAACCCGATGAGATGCGCGTGGGCAGCGCCGCCCAGGCGCATGTTGAGGGGTTTACGTGCGCATCAACGGGTTAATGCGCATTTTCAGAGGTTCGCATGTGAGCAGCACACCGCGATTGACATCGAATCCTCCAAAGTACAGACCCACTGCCTCAAAATGACCGATTTTCGGCGTTTTTTGCCCAATGGGTCTGCAGTTTGGCGAGCACACCGCCTCGCGTCGCGGCCTCACCGCTTCCAAAAGGGGGAAATGGCGTCATTAGAACCACGACACGCCGGCGACACGCCGTCACCCAGCTCCTAATGCTGCCAAACCCCCACCACCACCGGCATGAAGGGTGCCGGACAACGAGCCAACGCACAGATCGAAGCTCGCGGTGCGGACGGCTCGCGGGCCGCCCACGGTGCAGCCCGTCCCCACGGCTGGGCCCGACGCCCAGAAACCCGCGGGTCCACAAGCAACAACCAGCGCCACACAGCAACACGTAGTGTCCTATACCCTCGGCTCGAAGCCCGGCCAGGCCCAGCAGGCCTCGTGACAGCCTCCGATCGGGCGGCTCACGGCGCGCCTTTCCATTGCTAAGCCCGCAATAGACGATACACTTTTCGACAATGTGTATACTGAACAATCATGACTCATTGCGTGCAATTCGCGCACCTACGACTGGGGAACATCATGAGGAAAAGCCGGAGAGTTCTGGCGACGGGTGCTGGTTTGGCTCTTATCGCTGCAGGTACGGTATCAATGTTTGCACCACGCAGTGCACAAGCCGAAGCCCAGCCCTTCTCGCTCTCACAATACGTCTCATCGACAAGCACGACGGTGTGCAATGCCAACCCTGTGATCACGACCTATCACGGTACCGTCGTGCTGGACATTCCGATCACTACGCTTCTGGCGGGCCACGAGGCCGAAATCCGCGCTGCGGCTGCACAGGGACTCTCCCCTCACGACTCCGGCAGCAACGACAACCCCGATATCACACTGACCGTAAGTGTCCCTGAGGCAGTCACGTTGGGAACATCTCGCGCGAAATCTACCTCGTCAATGCTCGCCTACAACTCGTTCTCCCCCAACGCGGAACGCACACAGGTCACTGCGAACATCCAGCTCAGGGATCTGAACTGGCACCAGCTGCTCGATATCTACGATGCAGAGAAAGCCAGCCCCGATCAGCACACGATCAAGGTCCAGGTCCCCTACGCCGTTGGCACAACTGACCCCACGGAAGCGACTCGACTGGCCAGCGAACAGGTTACCGTTACAGGTACGTTCAACTTCTTCGCATCATCGACCACCCCCGCCCAAGTCTTCCACTTCGATACAAAGACCCTGGCAGTCGCGCAGTCACCTACCGACTGCTTCGCATCCGCACCAACACGGACAACACGCTGGGTTGATGAAGAAGACGGCCACGACTTACAGCCCCCGAAAACCGGGCCTAACTTCTTTCAAGCCGCAGGAATTCCCGACTACGAATTCTCCACTCAGGAGTTGTCTGCGGATGGCTTGACCGGCATTTACAAGTACAAGAAGGTGTTTGGCTCCCTTCCGGTCAATGGCGACGACCCAACAATCGACACCGCTTTTAAAGTCGGCCTGGATGGGAATGCCCCGACTCAGACGGAAAAGATCTACGCCGAGAGCAAGGATTCTCTTCTGACCATTGAGAACGTCGTTCACTTGAGCAACCTTCGAGGTGGACGCATTGCTGATGTCCTGAAGAAATACGACGAGACGCCCAACGCTTTCGACGATATTGCACTGAAGAATGCTCACTTGGGCTTCACAACCCAGATCACTCTTCCTGCGCAGCTGAAGTTTTCTGACCCCTCGGCGATTTCGGTGACTGGGCTTCCCCAGGGCTTCTCGGCGAAGACAGTGACAATTAACGGACAGACCGCAACGGTTACCGTCGACTTCGACAACCCCGATCAGATCACCACCATCGAAGCCCTCAAGGACGCGATGGCCACGCTTGACGGCGACGCGGTGATCACCATTTCGAAGATTGCCTTCACTGAATCCGCAACTGCCGATGTGGATTACCAGATCGATCACCTCACGCAGGGCGTCGTCTCGGTTGACGTCGAGAAACAACTCGGTGTCATCGTCAGGCCCGGGACGCCTTCACCCGCATGCCCTCCGACTATGGGTGACTACGACGCCGTCGAACCGGCCGAGCCTCGCTCTGTTCTTGGAACAGTGTTTGATCCCCCACCGCCTGCATGTCCCCCTACAGACACCCCGTTTTCCGCCGGATGGCGGCTCCCCATGACCGGCCCCTCTGCCGGATGGGATGAAGCTCCGCTCATGAAGCACACCCTGAAGTACACGACCAGCGAGGCACATCCAAGTGTGACGCGACTGTCCTTGAAGCCTGGTCCGACGCCCACACCGACGACGCCTACACCGACGCCGACGAGGCCTACGCCCTCGGTTCCTCCTACGCCTGCAACGCAGCTTGCCAAGACCGGTGCTCTCACCGGCAATGTGCTGGTACTCGCTGCCGTAATGGGCACTATCGGTGCCGCGGCTATGCGGAGGAAGCGCGCTTAATTCGCGTTTCATAGCCATAGGCGGGGTGCTGGGGATTCACCGGCACCCCGCCTTATTTGGGTCAAAGGATAAGACATGTTTGTCTTGTCGAGACTGTTCTACCTGCTGGCGCACCACAATATCCCACACCGACGATCGTCATGCACGTGCATGCACGCACATGCGGATAGGTTACGCGCATACGGATAGGTAACACGCATGCGGATAGGTTACTAACATATCCGCATGTCAATAACCTATCCGCGTGCGAACAACCTATCCACGTAGGCAACCAACCAGCCAAGCCGAGCGCGCGAACAACACCTTCTATGTGGCCCTCGAGCTCGCATCCGCCACCACTCCTCAAGCAATGCCAAAGGATCGCGCGGCGCAGCGGTCAACACCCGATCTCAGCCATTGACGACGAGGCCGGGGCACCCCAATGGGCAACCCCGGCCTCGTGCGTGCAGCGCAGGCGCGATCAGTGCCCCGGCCAGGTGCGGATCGACGTGAGCGCGGCGACCGAGTAGCGGTCCCACACTCGCCCGCCGACGCGCACGGCGGCCTCAAGGACGAGTACCGACCATGCGAGGGCCACAACGTAAGCGACCCAGTGCGGAACGAAGCCGAAGGATGCCAGCACGAGCAGCGCGTAGGACGGGATCTGCAGGACCGCAGTACCCGCGAAGCCTACGAGCTGCAGCAGCATCGTCATGAGGAAGGAACCGGTGCCCTTCGTCGCGAGCGGGGACGTGCCCGGAGGCTGCACCGGGTAGACCCACCGCGCATTCGCGACGAGGGTCGTGCCTGCCGCGCCCGCGAAGAGGACGACACCCATCACCTGATGGAAGACGAAATCAGAGGCGCTCGCGCCGGTGACGGCATCGTGAATGAGGTACCCAATGACCTGGGGAACGAGCACCACGAGAGACCCGACGAGGCGCCCGCGACGTTCCTCACGACCGCTCATACCCGACGAGACCACGATCCAGGCGCCCGTTGAGTCGTATTGCATGAGCGCGCCGGTCGTTAGACCCGTCGTGACGGGCACCAGGTAAAGGAAGAGGCCCGCCGAGAACGCAAACGACTGCCCCTGGGCGACCATGCGCCCCATGAAGATCGCAATGACCGGGAACAGCAGCGCAAGCACCATGTTCATGTTCAGGCGCGGATCCACGATCCAGTAGCGCAGCGTCCGCGCGGCCAGCGACGCGCTGCGCACACCGAGGCCCAGCCGCGTGAACAGGTCGACGCTGCGCAGGCCGGCGGCTCGTGACTGCGCGGAGCGCAGGCCTCGTGCTTCCTCTTCGAGGGACTCGTCGATGAGATGGCGTCCCTCGTCGATGGCCCGCTGGGCATCGGCGCTAATCTCACCCGCGTAACCACTCATGACGGGGCGCAGGACGGCGAGCCACGCGCGCCAACCAACTACGGCGGTGACGACCGTGATCAGCGCCCGGATTGCCGCAAACACCCAGGCACCCTCGAGCAGGGACACGACGACACCGAAGGGCGCACCGAAGGGCGTCCACAGCGCGACGTTCACACCCGCCTGGAAAGCCTCGCGCGAGAAGTTCTGGGCCAGCAAAGACATCCAGTAGCCCATGGGCGTCAGCACCAACATGAACACGACGGCACCCAGAGCGGTGACAGCATCCTTCTTGCTCGAGCTATCAAGACGCACAGCGAACCAGGTCCCGACCGCGCGCGCCCACAGCACCGCTAGAGGCAGCGTCACGACGCCCGCGATGAGCCAGCCGAGCGCCTCAAGCCACTGGGTGCGCCATAGCGCGAACCAGACGGGCAGGAAGAGGATCATCGCGGACAGGAGCCCGCCGGGACCGACCGCAGTCGAGGCGGCCAAACCCGCCCCGAGGCGCTTGCTGGGTCCCACGTATGGCGACAGGCGCACGGGATCGAGAGAGTTGTCCATCGAGGCGAAGATGATCGGGAGGACCAGCCACAGCAGGAAGATGAAGGGCCCAACGATCGGCATCACCGGCGCGGCCAGGTAGGCCTCGTCGGAGCGCGCGAGGAAAGCGGTGCCCACGAGAGCGGAGGTGTAGATTCCGCCGAAGTACAGGACGCCGAGGACCGCGAGAACGAGGACGACCGTCTGTTTGCGAACCGTGTTCCAGATGATGCGGAGCTTGAGGCGAATCAGTTGCCCAACCACGACAGGCCTTCCTCGGAGTGGACGCCGCCGACCAGGGAGGTGAAGCGCTCCCCCAGGTCGCCGCCCTGGGCGACCTCGTCGGTGGTGCCTGCGACGAGCACGCGCCCCTTGTCGATGATCGCCACGTGCGTGCACAGCTGCTGGACGGTGGCCATCACATGCGACGAGAGGATGACGGTGCCGCCACGCTTTGTGTAGTCGGTGAGGATCTGGCGGATGTTGGTCGCGGACACGGGGTCGACAGCCTCGAAAGGCTCGTCGAGGACCAGGACTCGAGGGGAATGAATGAGGGCGGCGGCCAGGGCGACCTTCTTCGTCATGCCCGCCGAGTAGTCGCTGATCAGCTTCTTGCCGGCCTCGGCGAGATCGAGGGCCGCGAGGAGCTCGTGGGCGCGCTCGCGAGCGACGGAGGCATCCAGGCCGTGGAGCATGCCCACGTGGACGAGGAAGTCCGGGCCGGAGAGGCGGTCGAGGAGGCGCATCCCGTCGGGCATGACGCCGAGGAGGGCACGTGCCTCCTGGGTTCGTGCCCACACGTCGACGCCATGCACGTAGGCGGTGCCACGGTCGGGGGTGAGCAGGCCGGTGGCCATGGTCAGCGTCGTGGTCTTTCCGGCTCCGTTAGGACCGACGATCCCATAGAAGGATCCGGTGGGAATGTCGAGGGACAGGTCCGCGACGGCGATGAGGTTGCCATAGATCTTGACGAGGCCTCGGATCGCCAGTGCGACATCTTCCCCGACGGGGGCGGCGGGTGCCACGGGAGCGGCAGGCTGCGAATCGGACACGAGATACTCCTTCACGCATTGAAATACCCCTCCATTTTACGAGCGATACAAGGCAATGCTGGCAAGATCTCAGATGATGCCCCAATGAATGGGAACAAGTCCTACTCGCGACTTATAACAACATGAAGCCCTTGATTGGGGTGATACGTCCACGTTGCACGATAGGAGCCCCATGTCTCCTCCCTAGTGCCATCGATTGCCCGCGTCGTATTCATGCGTTGCATAAGCGACTCGGGTGCATCCAACTCCTGAAGAACACAGCCGAGGGTGACCACACTCATCCCGGGCTGCTTCTTACCGAAGGTATTCATCTCCAAGCTAGATCCATCGGAGGCAACTGTGGCATGCGGAGCTGCCTTACAAGCAGTGACGGCCTGAGCAAACGCTTGATCCTGGCCTCCAACCAGCATGGCCAAACCAACAACCGAAACGATGGTGGCAATAATCCCAGAAAAGAAGCCGAGAATGAACATTCCAAGCCCCAGCTTCCAGCGCCGTTTCTTGCGTCGGGGCTCGCGATACTCCGCCGGAATATCCAGCCGACCATGTCGATACGCCATAGCGTCACGACGACGAGCTTCCTCAACTTCCTCAACGGGCACTTACATCTGCTCGACAGCAACTAGACGCGGAGCAGGCCGCACAGGGGCCGGATCGGACACGGAGCCAACATGGTCTCTATCCGAGCGTTCGTCGCGCCACCTGTCACCGGCACAGCGAGATGACTCGGGAGCCAGACCAACGGAAGACTCATCGTAATGCACACGCTCCCGTTCGGGCGTCACCTGCTGCTCACGAGGAGCAAAAGGACTTGACTGAGCCGGCGACAAACCACGATCCTCATCCGCCCTATGATATGTTGCGGCGCGCTCAGTCAGCACTGAAGGAGAGCTACCGGCTCCCGGCTGCGGATACGCCCTCGCAGGCTGACCACCAGCGTACCGATACGCATCTGGCATGTGTGCTCCCATGAATCCTCCATTGGCGGGAAGCTGTTGATTGTTCGACAATCATAACCACAGATTACCCAGAAAGCAATGGAATAGATCCACACCCACTCTCCTACGCGAGAACCCCCTCACCCATCACCAACACATCAAAACGAAGCATGATGCTCATTTCGTCAGAATGAGCCACCTATCACGTGCCGGGAAGATATCTCAGGACATGACCCCGCTCGCAGGGCAAGAGTCAAACCTAGCGGATGGCGAGGACGACGTTGAGTCCGTCCTCCGGGTGATACGTCCAGGTCGCACGGTAGGTACCCCACACATCATCCTGCGTGCCGTCGACGGCCCGCGTGATGAGCATGCGTTCGCGCACCGAAGACGGAGTATCGATCTGGTCGAGGATGCAGCGGAAGTCCGTCTGCGACAGGCCGTTTGCCCCCTCGCCGTACGCTACGAGCGTCAGCGTTGTGTTGTCGCTTGCCAGGCGCGCGTAGGGGCTGTTGACCGAGCAGGCGTCCAGGGAGTGCGCCAGCTTGTCCGAGGCGACAGTGCGCAGGTAGGACAGGCCCATCACGCCGCCCACGGCCAGGACCAGGGCGAGAACGAATCCGAAGGCGAACATGCCCAGGCCTCGCTTGATGCGCTTGTGGCGCTTGGGGCGTTCGCGACGCAGCGGCGGGCGCTGGTCCAGTTCTTCGTAACGGTAGGCGCGCGCCTCACGGCGTCGTTCTTTCTCTGCCTCGGACAGGCGTGCGACGACCTGGTCGCCGGGAACGGCACGGGTGGGGCCCAGGCGCCTGCTCAGGGCGACGTCGGCCCGCGAGGGCAGGTCACGCTCCGCGTTCCAGTCGTCTTCGCCGCCGTCCCCAAAGAAGGGGGCATTGGCCTCGTCGTGATGCGCGTATTCCCGGTCGGAGGCGACCTCCTCGCGCGCCTCGGAGGTGACATCCTGGGGCGTGAACCGGCTGAGCGGAGGGGTGGGCAGCGCGGGCGGGCGCACCGGGGCGGAGGGCTCCGCGCTTCGCTGAGGGTAGGTGGAGGCGGAGGGGGTCACGACCGCCGAGGTGTACTCATCCTTGGGCGCAGACCTGACGACAGGGGTGGGTTTGGTGATCGGCGAGGACTTGGGGATCGCCGGGTACCTGTCGCGAGGCGGAACGCGCGCGATGATGGTGCGTTCGACCTCGGGAGACAGCGCAGCGATCTGCGGGTGCCCATCCTTGAGCACGGACGAGGCCGCGGGAGCGAAGGTTTCCTTTGCTACTGGCGCGGAGGCTGAGGGGGTGCCGGGCATGACGGGTTGCTCGGGCGAGCGCGCGGGCACGCCGCCCGGATAGTCCGGCGTCGCCGATCCCGCGCCGACCCGATATGCGTCCGGCGTTGCAGCCCCCATGAGTCCTCCATCAACACGACACTTGTACTTGTCGAACAAGCATAAGCGTTGATTACTCAGGAAGCAAGAGGTTAGTCGATACCCAGAGCCTTGCGCAGCCGCGCGACGTGCCCGGTCGCCTTGACGTTGTACTGCGCCAGCGCCACGGTGCCATCAGGAGCGACAACCACGGTCGAGCGAATGATGCCCACGTAGGTGCGCCCGTAGTTCTTCTTCTCACCCCACGCGCCGTACGCCTCGAGAATATGGTGCTCAGGATCGGAAGCCAGCGGGAAGGTGAGGGACTGCTTCTCCGTGAAGCGCTCAAGCGCAGCCATCGAGTCGGCGGACACGCCGATAACCGAGTAGCCAGCCCCCTGCAAGGAGGCGAGGGAATCGCGGAAATCGCAGGCCTCCTTCGTGCAGCCGGGCGTGGAAGCCTTCGGGTAGAAGTAGACGACGACGCCACGCGAGGAGGCGGCGAGGAGGTCGGACAGGGTGAGGGTTCCCTGGGTGGTTTCGACGGTGAAATCGGGGGCCTGCTGGCCGATATCCAAAGTGCTCATGCCCCTCAGTCTATGGGGAGCTCTCCCCCTCTGCGAGGGGCCACCCTGTGCGCGAGATGGGACTCGAACCCACACGTCAAGGACACTGGAACCTAAATCCAGCGCGTCTGCCAATTCCGCCACTCGCGCGCGCACCCCAGTCTAGCCGATGGTCGCGGCCCCGTCCGAACACCGCGGGGACGAGGCCGGCGCCGGCTCGGGTAGCATGTTCACTCTCGCGAAGGGCGAGCTGGGAGGCACACCTGTCAAGAGCGGCGGCAGGACCCGGCGAAGCCGCGCGCACAGCGAGCCTCAGCGCGCGGTCGCGTTAATGGTGCCTTCGCCCAGGACTCGGGTGCCCCGGTAGACGACCATGGACTGGCCGCGGGCCACGCCACGCGCGCTCTCCTCGAGCTCAACCTCGATCCGCTCCGCGTCGCGCCGCAGCCGGGCCACGGGAACGGGCGCGCCGTGAGCGCGCAGCTGTACGAAGAGGTCGGTGGCGTCGGCTCCGTCGTCGTCGGAGGCCAGCCACACGGCGTCGGTCGCGTCGATGCGCGAAATGGACAGGAGCTCAGACGCCCCAACGACGACCTGGTTGGTCTCCGGCCGCGTCTCCAGGACGTATCGAGGACGCCCGTCGGGGGCGGGCGCGCCGATCCCCAGGCCCTTGCGTTGGCCGACCGTGTAGTTCCAGTAGCCCTCATGCTGGCCCAGCACGTCCCCCTCGGGGGTCACGATGTCCCCCTGCGCGCTGCCCAGGTGGGCGCGAAGGAAGCCCTGGGTGTCCCCGTCGGGGATAAAGCAGATGTCGTAGGAGTCAGGCTTGTTGGACACGCCCAGACCCAAGCGCTCGGCCTCGGAGCGCACCCACGCCTTGTTGGGGGCATCCCCCAGCGGCAGGACGACGCGGGTCAGTTCCTCGGGCCCCATGACGGCCAGCACGTAGGACTGGTCCTTGAGGTTGTCGGCGCCTCGGTGCAGCTCGGGGCCGGCCTCCCCATCGACGATGGCGGCGTAGTGCCCGGTGCACACGGCATCGAAGCCAAGCGCGCGTGCGCGGGTGGCCAGCTCGCGGAACTTCACGAACTCATTGCAGCGCACGCAGGGGTTGGGGGTGCGCCCGGCCTTGTACTGGGCGACGAAGTCGGTGATGACGGTCTGCTCGAATTCGCTCGCGAGGTCCCACACGTAGAAGGGGATGCCGATGATCTCGGCGGCGCGCGCAGCGTCCCCGGCGTCCTCGATCGAGCAGCATCCGCGCGATCCGATGCGGCACTCCTGGGGCTGGGAGGACAGGGCCATGTGGACGCCGACGACGTCGTGCCCGGCTTCCACGGCCTTCGCTGCGGCGACGGCGGAGTCCACGCCGCCGGACAGTGCTGCCAGAACTCGCATCTAGC
>ERZ773263.2221-NODE-2221-length-10762-cov-2.559634_pt1 | contig 10762 bp, 8 predicted proteins | sample MGYA00511076_ERZ773263 | MGnify/ENA primary metagenome ERZ773263 (study PRJEB29015, sample SAMEA2738155) | human oral metagenome | biome: human oral; feature: human-associated habitat; material: saliva | place: China | collected 2195 ... | reverse complement strand
GTCGAACACCCGCAGAAGATGATCGACGACTCCCAATACGGCAAGATAAGCAGGCCGCCGGTTCCCGCCTCCTATAAACTTGCCAGGAGCTTACCGGGCAGAAGAGGTGTATACTCATTTTGCATGTGCCCCGGCGGATATGTGGTCAACGCCTCTTCTGAGACAGGACGCCTGGCGGTCAACGGGATGTCTTATGCCGATCGGGGAAGCGCCAATGCCAATTCAGCCATCGTTCTCACCGTGGGAAAGAGGGAATTTGACATGCGTGATCCGCTGGCGGGAATGGCCTATCAGAGAGAGATGGAAGAGAGAGCCTATGCCCTTGGCCAGGGATCGATTCCCCAGCAGCTCTGGGGAGACTATCTGGCCAATCGCCCGTCCTCGTCCTATGGAAGCTTTGCCAGCTGCGCCAGGGGGGACTGCAGACTGACCAATCTCCGCGGTTTCTTATCGGAGGACATGGAGGCAGACCTGATCGATGCCATGTCTTTCTTTGGAAAAAAGATCTCGGGCTTTGACGATGAAAACGCCATCTTGAGCGCCGTAGAGAGCCGGACATCCTCACCGGTTCGCATTTTGCGGGGAGAGAACTTTCAGTCGAAGATTAAGGGGCTCTATCCCTGCGGGGAGGGGGCCGGCTACGCGGGAGGAATCACTTCAGCGGCAATGGACGGGCTGAAGGTGGCGGAGGCGATCATCAGAGAGTATGCTGATACTGTGACCTGACGCATCGGATTTTAATAAGATGTATCCGTTTTTATAAAATGAAAGTGTTTCTATGCTGACATACAGTGATCTGGAAAAAAACCCACAGTTCCTCAAGGATCTGACCCCTATGATGGAACACTATATTGCCACAAAGAGGGAGAATCCGACCTGCATTCTCTTCTATCGCCTTGGTGACTTCTACGAGATGTTCTTTGACGACGCGATCTCTGTCTCCAGGGAATTGGAGCTGACTCTGACCGGCAAGGCCTGCGGCCTTCCGGAGCGCGCTCCCATGTGCGGAGTCCCCTATCACGCGGTGGAGTCATATCTCAACCGACTGGTGCAAAAGGGCTACAAGGTTGCCATCTGCGATCAGCTGGAGGATCCCAGGGAGGCAAAGGGGATGGTGAAACGGGGCGTCACCCGCATTGTAACCCCCGGAACCAATATGAACGCGTCCTCGCTCGAGGAGGGGAAGAACAACTATATTCTCAGTATCATCTATGTGGGCAATACCTTCGGTCTTTCGGCGGCGGATGTGTCCACCGGGGATTTCTTCGTCACGGAACTGGATTCTGACCGAAAGCTCATGGATGAGTTGTCCAAGTATCATCCGTCGGAGCTGGTCTGCAATGATTCCATGTCCATGTGCGGACTTGACTTAGATGCCCTGAGGGATCGCTTCCATATGGCGATCAGCCCCCTGGAATCCTATTACTTTGAGGATGAGGCCTGCCTGAACCTGCTCAGAGAGCATTTTCATGTATCAGACCTGACAGCCCTGGGCCTTAAGGATTTCCCGATCGGGAGCATTGCGGCCGGAGCCCTGCTTAAGTATCTGATTGAGACGCAGAAGTCAGATCTGGCAAACATGTCCGCCATCTCACCCTACCGGGGTGGAAACTACATGCTGCTTGATGCCGCCACCCGCCGCAACTTAGAGCTTGTGGAGACCTTGAGAGAGAAGGAGAAGAGGGGATCTTTGCTCTGGGTCCTGGACAAGACCAGGACGGCGATGGGGGCCAGGATGCTTCGCTCCCGTATTGAACAGCCATTGATTGACGAAGAGGAAATTATAAACCGCTATGACGCCCTGGATGAAATGCTCTCGGACATGATCAGCCGCGAGGAGATCCGGGAGTACTTAAATCCGGTCTATGACCTGGAACGGCTGATCACAAGGATCACCTATCAGACGGCCAATCCGAGAGACCTGGTCGCCTTTGCGTCCTCTGTCGCCGTCCTCCCGGCCATCCGTGCCCTTCTGGCGGATTTCTCATCCCGGAATATGAAGCGGATTCTCGACGACATGGATCCGCTGGAAGACATAAAGACTTTGATTTCGTCAGCCATCGCGGAGGAACCGCCGATCTCCTCCCATGAGGGGGGCATCATCCGAGCGGGCTACAACCAGGAGATCGATCGGCTCAGAGCCGCGGCCACAGACGGCAAGCAGTGGCTGGCGGAGTTAGAGACCAGGGAGCGTGAGAAGACAGGAATCAAGAATCTGCGCATCAAGTACAACAGGGTCTTCGGATACTATCTGGAGGTCACCAATTCTTACCTGAATCTGGTTCCCGACTACTTCATCCGAAAGCAGACTCTGACCAACGCGGAGCGCTTCTATACACCGGAGCTCAAGGAGCTGGAGAATACGATCCTGGGATCCGCTGACCGCCTTCTCGCCCTGGAAAATGAGCTATTTTGTCAGGTGCGCGACCGCGTCGGCCAGGAGGTCGTCCGCATTCAGAAGACGGCGAGGGCTATCGCCTCCTTGGACTTCTACCAGTCTCTTGCCAAGGTGGCAGAGGACAACCGTTTCTGCAGGCCGCGGCTGAACAAAAGAGGGATCTTGGAAATCAAGAACGGGCGTCATCCGGTAGTGGAGAAGATGCTGCGCGACGGAGATTTTATTGCCAACGACACTTATCTGGACAACAAGAGCCACCGGCTCTCTATCATCACCGGTCCCAACATGGCCGGCAAATCCACATATATGCGCCAGAACGCCATTATTGTCCTCATGGCTCAGGTCGGTTCCTTCGTGCCTGCAGAAGCTGCCAACATTTCAGTGGTGGACCGTATCTTCACCCGCGTCGGCGCGTCAGACGATCTGGCCAGCGGACAATCGACCTTTATGGTAGAGATGAGCGAGGTCGCGAATATTCTCCGAAACGCGACCTCCAAATCTCTTCTGATCCTGGATGAGATCGGGAGGGGGACCTCCACCTTTGACGGCCTGTCCATTGCCTGGGCCATGGTGGAATACATTGCCAACAGCAGACTGATCGGGGCAAAGACCCTCTTTGCCACCCACTATCATGAGCTGACAGAGCTTGAGGGGAGGATCGACGGGGTCAATAACTACTGCGTCGCCGTCAAGGAAAAGGGGGACGAGATCGTCTTCCTCAGGAAAATTGTTCCCGGCGGAGCTGACCGAAGTTATGGAATTCAGGTGGCCAAGCTGGCCGGAGTACCGGACGGGGTCATCGAGCGGGCAAAGGAAATCTCTGAAGAACTGTCCGATCATGACATTACTCTGATCGCTGCGAATATTCTGCCGGAAGCGAAGAGAGGGGCCAGAAAACCGCCATCTTCCCTGGACGAGGTTGATATGGGCCAGATGAGTCTCTTTGACACCATAAAGGATGATGATATCATCAGAGAACTGCGCGATATGGATATCTCCAATCTCACGCCTCTGGAGGCTTTAAACCGTCTGAATGAGATGCAGAACAAGGTGAAAAATCGCTGGTAAATATATGCGAGGGTGCGCTTATGGATAGACAAGATATCGCTCTTTTGAGCCAGGAGACAATTGATAAGATTTCCGCGGGAGAGGTGATCGAGCGCCCGGCCTCCGTCGTCAAAGAGCTGACGGAAAATGCCATTGACGCCGGGGCGACGGCCATTTCGGTAGAGATCAAGGAGGGGGGCATTGACTATATTCGCGTCACAGATAACGGATGCGGCATCCCCAGGGAGCAGATCTCTCTGGCCTTCCTGCCCCATTCCACATCAAAAATCAGGTCGTCGGAAGACCTTTTAGCCATTCATTCGCTGGGCTTTCGAGGAGAGGCGCTCTCGTCAATCGCCGCGGTCTCCAGGGTAGAGCTGATCAGCAAGACTTCCGAGTCCCTGACCGGGTCCCGCTATGTCATTGAGGGGGCAAAAGAAATCTCACTGACAGAAATCGGAGCCCCGGACGGGACGACCTTTATTGTCAGGCAGCTCTTCTTCAACACCGCCGCAAATTCCTAAGAACGGCCGCCACAGAGGGCAATTACATCTCCGACATCATGGAACGCCTCGCCCTGTCTCATCCCGGGATCTCATTTCGCTTTATCTCCAATGGAAAGCAGAAGATGGCGACGGCGGGAAAGGGAAGTCTTAAGGACGCAATCTATCAGATCTACGGAAGAAGCGTCGCGATGGACCTTCTTCCTGTCCGCTGTGAGAGAGAAACATATACCCTGGAGGGATTTATTGGCAAACCCTCTTTAACCAGAGGAAATCGCAGCTTCGAAAATTTTTTCATCAATGGCCGCTATGTGAGAAGTCAGCTCTTATCGAAAGCCCTAGAAGAGGGATACAAGGGTTATATGATGCAGCACCAGTACCCCTTCTGCGTCCTGGAGCTGACCTTCCCGGACGGAAGCGTGGATGTCAACGTCCATCCGACCAAGATGGAGGTTCGCTTCGACGACGCGGACGAAGTGTACGCCGGCCTTGCGTCCGCTGTTTCCCAGAGACTGCTTATGCGCGAAGACATCTCCAATATTCCCATTCAGAGCCAGAAGCCGGTCAGGACGCCGGCCCCGTCGGCAAAAGCGGCAGGGGCTGAGCCCTTCGAGCGGTCCCGTCTGGAGGAGATCCGCCGTCAGATTATGGATGATATCAAAAATGACTCCCCCTACGAGAAGCAGTATGATCGCCCGATCAGCGCAAGCCATACAGACGACGCGGGCCGTAAAGACAAGGGAATCCATGAAGATGATGTGAGCTGTAAAGACGACGGAAGCCCAACAGATCTCTCAGATCAAAAGAAAAGGAAGCTGAGGGAAGAGCCTTCGGGCCGGGAGATGAATCTTTCAGAGAGGGCCAAAAAGGGCTTTGGCGATTATACGCAGCCCAAATTTTTCAGCCAGGAGGCCAGAGAGAGTTTTACAATCGTGGGACAGGTCTTCGGCACCTATTGGATCATTCAGTATGCCGACAAAATGTATATCATCGATCAGCATGCCGCCCACGAAAAAGTCCTCTATGAGCGCACGATGGCTCAACTAAAGGACAAGGAGATGACCTCGCAGCTGCTCTCCCCCCCGATCATCGTCAGCCTCTCCCCCCTGGAGAAGGAGGCTTATGACAGGTGCTCCGATGCCTTTTACCGCATCGGATTTCGCCTGGAGCCCTTTGGAGGCAAGGAGTATGCCATCAAGGGGGTTCCGGGAAATCTCTTTCAGATCGATGCCAGGACGCTCTTTTTGGATATGATTGCCCAGGCCTGTGACTTCAAGGCGAACGCCTCCTCCGAGCTTGTCATGGAGAAGGTAGCCTCCATGTCCTGCAAGGCCGCTGTCAAGGGAAACAATAGGCTCTCTCTTGCCGAGATCAAAGAGCTGATCGCAGAGCTTCTGACTCTGGAAAATCCCTATCACTGTCCCCATGGCCGCCCGACGATTATTTCCTTCAGTCACTATGATCTGGATCGCAAATTCAAGAGGATTGTCACATGAAGCCCTTGATTATTATTGCCGGCCCGACCGCGGTCGGAAAGAGCGCCCTCTCAATCAGAATGGCCAAAGAGGTCGGCGGAAGCATCATCTCCGCGGATTCCATGCAGGTATACCAAGGCATGGATATCGGCTCAGCCAAGATCAGAGAAGATGAGATGGAGGGGATCCCCCACTATCTGATCGACTGCGTCAAGCCGGATCAGCCCTGGAATGTCGTTATCTTTCAGGAGAGGGCCAAAAAGGCCATGGCAGAGATCTATGCCCGCGGCCGCGTTCCGATGATCGTGGGGGGGACCGGATTTTACATTCAGGCGATTACCAGAGATATTGATTTCACCTCAATGCAAGAGGATGTGGAATTTCGACAGAGGATGGAAGCTCTGGCAGCGGAAGGGGGACCCGAATTCCTGCACGAAAAGTTAAAGGCCGTTGATCCTTCGGCGGCAGACCAGATCCACTTTAACAATGTAAAGCGTGTTGTGCGCGCCCTGGAATTCTATCATGTCAGCGGCCAGAGAATCTCTGACCACAACGCCCGGGAGAGGGAAAAGAAGAGCCCCTACAATCTGGCTTATTTTGTCTTAACGCAGGATCGAAAGACCCTCTATCAGCGCATTGACAAGCGGGTCGATCGAATGATGCAGGAGGGCTTATTAGACGAGGTGGCGGCTTTAAAGAGGGCCGGTTATCATCAGGGAATGGTCTCCATGCAGGGACTGGGTTACAAGGAGATCCTGGAATATCTGGATGGCAGGATCAGTCTGGATCAGGCGGTATATCAGATCAAGAGAGACAGCAGACATTTCGCCAAGCGCCAGCTGACCTGGTTTCGAAGGGAAAAAGACGTTGTCTGGCTGGATAAATCAGCCTGTGGCAATGATGAGGATCTCATCATAAAAAGGGCTATCGATCTTTTGAAGAAGAGAGGAATTTATGGAGCAGATTGAAGAGATGTACTATAAGCTGGGCATCAGTCCAGCAGTCTGTCATTATGCGCACAGAGTTTTAGACGGCTTGAAAAGCCGTTTTGAGGAAATTGATCGGCTGACGGAATACAATCAGATGAAGGTGATCGCCGCCATGCAGAAGAACCGGGTCTCGGCAGACTGCTTCAACTCCTCCAGCGGCTACGGCTACGATGATCTGGGAAGAGAGACCCTGGAGAAGGTCTATGCGGATACATTCGGTGCGGAGGATGCTCTGGTCCGCCCTCAGATCACCTGCGGAACGCATGCTCTTGCCCTTGCCCTGATGTCTAATCTGCGCCCGGGAGACGAGCTCTTGTCTCCTGTCGGCAAGCCATACGACACCTTGGAAGAGGTGATCGGCATTCGGCCCGCAAGAGGCTCTCTCGCGGAGTATCAGATCAGCTACCGACAGGTGGACCTCCTGGAAAACGGCGATTTTGACTATGAGAGCATCCGCGCCGCAATCAACGAGAAGACCCGCCTGGTGACAATCCAGCGGTCCAAGGGATACCAGACCCGGCCGACCCTGTCCGTGGAGAAAATCGGACAGCTGATCCGCTTTGTCAAGGAGATTAAGCCGTCTTTGATCGTCATGGTTGACAATTGCTACGGTGAATTCACGGAGACAATCGAGCCTCTGGATGTGGGCGCGGATATGATGGTCGGCTCCCTGATCAAAAACCCCGGCGGAGGTCTTGCACCGATCGGGGGCTATATTGCCGGAAGCAGGGCCTGTGTGGAAAACGCCGCGTATCGATTGACTTCCCCGGGGCTGGGCAAGGAGGTCGGCGCTTCCCTCGGGGTCATGAGAGACTTTTTCCAGGGCTTTTTTCTGGCGCCGACGGTGACAGGGGCGGCCATGAAGGGGGCAATCTTCGCGGCAAAGCTCTATGAGAGCCTGGGCTTTTCGGTGCTTCCCAATGGAACAGAGAAGAGGCATGATATTATCCAGGCGGTGACCTTCGGAAGGCCGGAGGGCCTGATTGCCTTCTGCCAGGGCATCCAGGCGGCGGCCCCGGTGGATTCTTATGTGAAACCGGAGCCCTGGGATATGCCGGGCTATGATGATCCGGTCATTATGGCCGCGGGCGCGTTTGTCCAGGGATCCTCCATCGAGTTGTCCGCGGACGGGCCCCTGCGCCCCCCCTATACAGCCTTTTTTCAGGGAGGCCTGACCTGGCCTCACGCCAAGCTCGGAATCATGATGTCCCTGCAGAAAGTCTATGAGGCTAATCTTGTGACGGATAGTCAATTATGCTAATATGTTTTTGGCTGACCGATGATATCGCTCTTGTGCAAGACCAATGAGGCAGGCATGAGGAGCAGGAATCATTTTGACAATAGATACGCTGACAACGCGCCGGATCGGAAGTTGGATCGCTGTGGCTGCGCGGCCTTGACGGACGCGGAGCTGATTGCCATTCTTCTTCGGAGCGGGACAAGAGACTGCGATGTCTTAGCTATGGCTGAGGAGCTTCTTCGTCTGCGACAGCACTCGCTGGCTGATCTGGTCAATATCTCCAGGGATGAACTCATGCTTATCCCCGGTATCGGACCGGTCAAGGCAAGAGAATTGCAGTCTGTTTTCGAGTTGTCCAGGCGAATTGCCAGCAATACGAGGCGCAGGAAGTTAAAACTGACTGAGACCAAATCCATTGCAGGCTATTATATGGAACGGCTGCGACACGAAGACAGTGAACTTCTGGTTGCGGCCTATTTTAATGTGAGAGACGAGCTGGTATTTGAGTCCGTCATCAGCCTGGGGAGCAGTGACCGAACGGATTTTCCCATTCGCAAAATCTTCTCGCTGGCCCTGACGCATCAGGCCAGTCAGCTGGTGCTCCTGCACAATCACCCCAGCGGGGATCCCACCCCTTCGCAGGCCGACTATCTGGCCACGCAGGAGGCCAAGATGGCAGGGCAGTATCTTGAAATCGCCCTGCGGGATCACATTATCATCGGCGATCACCAGTATTACAGTTTCCGTCAGGGGGAACTGATCTAGGAGGAGGAGATCCTATGAGCAACGCATACGGTATTGATTTTGGAACGGGGAATCTCAAGATCTTTTCCAAGGCTTCCAACGACATCACCAATATCAAAGACACCATCGCTCTTGTGAATCGCAATCAGATGTATTCCTACGGCGATGCCGCCTATGCCATGTATGAGAAGGCGCCGGCCAATATTGAGGTTTCTTTTCCTATCATCAACGGAGTCATTGCCGACTTCGACAATATGCAGACCATGATCTATGAGGTCTTAGAGTCGGATCTAAAGGCCAACATCAAGAGAAGCGATATTGTGGTCGCTGTCCCGAATGATATCACTGAGGTGGAGAAGAAGGCCTTCTTTGATATTTTCGCCAAGGCCAAGGTCAGGCCGCATTCCATTCGAATCTGTGAGAAGCCCCTGGCTGACGCCATCGGCATGGGAGTGGACGTCAATGAGCCCAAGGGCGTCATGGTCGTCGATATGGGAGCCGATACGACGGAGATCTCAGTCGTATCTCTCGGCGGAATTGTAATCTCCGAGCTTCTTCCCATGGGAGGCAACCAGCTGGATGATTCTATCGTCACCTATATTCGCCGGCAGTTTAATCTGGTCATTGGCCGCAAGACCGCCAAGATGCTCAAGGAGGAGATCGGATCCGCCATCGAGGATGCCCAGGGAGCTCTGATGATTGTCGGAAGAGATGTGGTATCCGGACTTCCCATGGAGTTCGAGGTGGACGCAAAGATGGTCTATGAGGGAATGAGAGATGACCTGCAGAATCTGGCGACCGCGATCAAGCTGCTCTTGGAGAAGGTTCCGCCGGAGCTTGCCAAAGACATTGTTCACAGCGGCATTTACCTGACAGGCGGCGGATCCAATATTCGCTCTTTAGACGCCTTCATCAAGTCCATCACAAATATCCAAATGAACGTGGCCGAGCGGGGAGAGGAGACGGTTGTCATGGGACTGAGTTCCGTTGTGACAGATGCCCATTACTCCAGGTTCGGCTATGAGATGAAGTCAAGGAATATCAACTAGGGTTTATTCATGAAGAGACGCAGGCGCAACGCATTATCCGGTCGATTTATTTTTACAAGTCTCCTTTTCATCTGCGGCATTTTGCTCTTTGCGGGCTATTCAGCCAATTTCAACGGAGGCATCTTCACAAGAGCTGCCTCTGCGATCTTTTTGCCCATGCAAAGGGGGATTGACGCCATCGGCAGTCACATCTCGGTGAACACGGAAGAGGCTAAGTCGAGATCTGCCCTGATCCAGGAGAATCAAGAGCTCAGGAGTCAACTGGCGGATGCGCAGGATCAGGTCAGTCAGCTGCAGAGACAAAAGACCCAGCTCAAGGATTTGCAGGAGCTCTATCAGCTGGATCAATCCTACGGACAGTATCCGAAGACAGCCGCGCACGTGATTGCCAGGGATTCCTCCAATTGGTTCAATTCCTTTACAATCGACAAGGGGGCTGCCGACGGAATGAAGGTCAATATGAACGTGATGGCCGGCAAGGGACTGATCGGGATCATTACGGAGGTCGGCACGCATTACGCGATTGTCGACACGATTATCAATGACGCAAGCAGTGTCTCCGCCCAGATTTCCGATAAGGGACAGAATCTGATCACTACCGGATCACTCAAGGATATGACGGAGTCGAATGTCATCCGCATCAGTTCTCTGGAGGATCCCTCCGCCAGTGTGGCGGCAGGTGACGCTGTCGTCACCTCCAACATTTCAGACAAGTACCTGCCGGGTATTTTGATCGGCTATGTGACCAATCTGACCAACGATGCCAATAAACTCACCAGGTCCGGCAGTCTGACCCCGGCAGCGGACTTCAAGAAGCTGCGGGAGGTTTTAGTGATTACGCAGATCAAGGAGACCGGAGATCATGAATGAAACTCTCTATCAGGCGCGCCGTTTCCTTGTGACAGGGCTTATGATTTTCACATGTCTGCTTCTGCAGATGGGGGCTTTGCCTAAACTCAAGCTGGGAATTGTCATGCCGAACCTCATGGTGATTCTGACGTCGACCGCGGGCTTTATGCGCAGCCAGAAGCAGGGGATGCTCATGGGCTTTTTCTGCGGGATCGCCCTGGATTTGTTCTCCTCCCAGGTCTTTGGCTACTATGCCCTGATCTATCTTCTGATCGGCAGCTTAAACGGCCTCTTTCGCCATCTCTTTTTCGGGGATGACCTGAAGATGCCTCTGGCCATGATCGCGGCTTCTGACCTGCTCTACGGACTGATGATCTACATCAGCGCCTTCTTCCTTCACGGGAACAGAGAATTTCTGTTTTATCTTCTGAACATTATGATTCCGGAGGCTGTTTATACCGGGGTCAT
>ERZ773263.2219-NODE-2219-length-10771-cov-20.605543_pt1 | contig 10771 bp, 7 predicted proteins | sample MGYA00511076_ERZ773263 | MGnify/ENA primary metagenome ERZ773263 (study PRJEB29015, sample SAMEA2738155) | human oral metagenome | biome: human oral; feature: human-associated habitat; material: saliva | place: China | collected 2195 ... | reverse complement strand
TGAATCGATTAAGGTATTCTAACCAAGTAGCATCCCCCATCTTTTGTTGGAGCAAGGTCATACCGACATTACTAGAGTGAGCAAATCCCTGCGAATATGTCATCATGCTTCCTGATGACAAGCCATCATTCACATCCCAGTCCTTAATAGTTGCGTCCGCTATTTTTAATTCGCTACTATTGAAGTATTCTCCTCCATTAAAGGTCTTATTATCAATAGCTGCTGCCAAGGTCATCACTTTCATGGTTGAACCCGGCTCATAATTACTTTGATATAAAATATTTCGCCAAACAAAGTCATCCGTTAAGCCTTCTTTTGTATTCGCATCAAATGTCGGTCTTTGAGTTGTGGCAAGAATTTCTCCGGTCTTGGCACTAACCAAGGTCGCATTCATATACTTGCCTTTTAGTTTTTCTTGGAAGGCATCCATTTGACTTTCCATAAAGGACTGCAAAGGACTAGATAGGGTCGTATAGACGTCTTTCCCGTTTACGGTCTGTTGGGTGACTTGTTCTGTACCAGGAACAATATTACCTAGACGGTCTTTTTCGTATGTAATAATACCATCTGTCCCTGCCAATAAACTATTTAAGGAACTCTCGATACCCGATGTCCCAATTAGACTTTTCGTGCCATCTTCATTTTCATGTAACTGTGCTAAACCAATAAAGGATGAGGCAAATTTCCCATTTGGATAACTTCGATTTGGACTAGTCGTAAAATTAATACCCTCGACCTTAGCAGATTCTAAGTCCTGTTTAATGGACATCATATTAGCATAGGTAATCCCATTCCCTTTAGCACCAAAAGAAACCTGTTTGAGATTTGGTTGAGAGAGTTGGTCTTTGACGTAGGTCTCCTCCATATCTAAGTATTTATGAAAAATTTCTGCCACTTTGTTGTACTGTGATTCTTCTACATAAAGAACATCACCATTAGCGGACTTATATTCTTTATCTATTACAGCATAAACATTATAAGAGGTCGCATCTTCTGCTATGGGAGTTCCATTACGATCATAAATGGTTCCTCTTTTAGCAGGAACAGTCAGAGTCGTTTGATGAACTTTATTTGCTTCTTTAACCAGATTGACCCCAAATTTCGTGCCTGTACCAATAATCACCGCAAAATTAACCAAAAAAACAGCAAATAGAAAGACAGCCAATAAGCTCAAATTCTTTCCTACTAATCTGCGGTTTTCCATTGGAGATTTACGATTCTTAATGGCAAAGCGTATGATTCTTTCTTTCCAGGATTTCATATACTACTCCGCCGATCGAATATTTTCATTATTCAATTGCAACTCTTGAGAATTTGCAATTCCGGTCAAACGTTCTGATCGGATTAATTCGTTAACTTCTTGTTTGGCATCATCTAGCTCTGTCTTTTTTTCTTCAATTTGTGCATTGACTCTTGTCAAATCACTCTGGACCTGAAAAAGTTTTGTCTGCATATAGACTACACTAATTGCTAAGACAAGAGCTGTGATGGCAATTGAAAGGTAAAAGGCCTTTTCAACACGTGAAAATTGTTTAATACGAGCTTGTAGCAATTGGCTCGTTGTTCCTCTGTTTTCTGCCATTATTTCCTCTTACTTGTGAATTTTTCTTGCCACTCGAAGCTTGGCTGAGTGGGAACGATTATTGGCTTCCAACTCTTCCTTGCTTGGCAAGATTGGTTTACGAGATACTAATTCCATCTTTGGCTTGAGATCGTCTGGAATAAAAGGTAAACCTTTAGGCACTTCAACTGTGGAAGCTTCCTTAAATAACTGTTTAGTCAAACGGTCTTCAAGCGAATGGAAGGTGATGACTGAAATTCTTCCGTCTAGAGCTAGAAGTTCAATCGCCTGCTGGATTGATTCATCTGCAGCACCCAACTCATCATTGACTTCGATACGGATAGCTTGGAAAATTTGTTTGGCTGGGTGACCTTTTTTCTTGAGCTCCTTAGCCGGTTTGGCAGATTTGATAATCTCTGCCAACTCAGTCGTTGTCTCGATCGGTTTAAGCTCACGCGCCTGTTCAATTTTTCGAGCAATCTGTTTGGAAAACTTATCTTCTCCATATTTGAAAAAGATTCTTACCAAATCATGGTAGTCGTAGTGATTAACGACTTCATAAGCAGTCAAACTAGCTTCCTGATTCATGCGCATATCCAGCGGTGCATCCTTCTTATAGGAAAAACCACGTTCACGCTGATCCAACTGCGGGCTTGACACACCTAAGTCATAACAAATTCCATCAATTTCAGTCACACCTAAGTCATTTAAGCGGTCCTTCAAATGACGGAAATTATCCTTGATGAAGGTGACCATTCCCTTTTCGATATAGGGAGCCAAACGTTTTTGCGCATTATCAATAGCATTCTGGTCCTGGTCAAAGGCATAGAGATGCCCTTTCTCGCTTAACTTACTTAATAAATACTCGCTGTGTCCTGCTCCTCCCAAGGTCGCATCAACGTAAATACCATCAGGTTTCACATCTAGCATATCAATGGTCTCATGGAGCATGACCGTTACATGATGAAATTCTTTTGTCATATCTTATCTATTTTACCACAAATCCGACTAGCTTGCACTCACTAAATTCAACCGCTTTTTTATTCCTTATATTCAACAGGTTTCTCGGCTACTTGAGCTAACGCTGAGCCTACTTCTGGATTCAAGTGGTGATGAACTGCTTCAGCCACTGCTCTTGGTATACCAACGGCGACAATCTCATCCACGCTGGCTTCCTTGATTTTTGTCAGAGATTTAAAATATTTCATTAAATTCTGCTTGCGTTTTGGGCCCAAACCTTCAATTCCATCTAATTGAGAAGAGAAGGAATTTTTAGAACGTAGTTGACGGTGGAAGGTGATCGCAAAGCGGTGAACTTCATCCTGAATGCGTTGTAAGAGGAAAAATTCTTGAGAATTGCGAGACAACTCTACCACCTCAAGCGGGTCTCCAAAGAGCAATTCATGGGTTTGATGCTTATCATTCTTTTGCAGACCTGCGATTGGAATATCTAACCCTAACTCTTCTTGAATGACCTGCTTGGCAATATTAACCTGACCTTGGCCACCATCAATGACAATCAAATCTGGCGGGGTCAAGCCATCACGTTGAACGCGTCCATAGCGTCTGCGGATAACCTCACGCATACTAGCATAGTCATCTGGTCCGACCACAGTCTTAATTTTATACTTACGGTAATCCTTCTTGCTAGGTTTTCCATTGACAAAAACAACCATAGCAGATACTGGACTAGTCCCCATGATATTGGAATTGTCAAAGGACTCGATACGGACTGGGGTTGGAATCTTGAGCAATCGTCCTAAGTTTTCAATAGCCCCTTGGGTCTTTTCAACCGATTTCTCCAACAGATTAAATTTCTGTTCTAGACTGACACGAGCATTTTTGATGGCGAGATTGACCAGTTGCTTTTTCTCCCCGCGCTGGGGTTTAAGAACCTTGGTATCCACCAAAGCCTTAACTGCTTCTTCATCAATATCCTGAGGAATCAGAATCTCATTAGGAACCAAGTGTGATTTTTCTTGATAAAACTGCCCAACATAGGTTAAGAAATCTTCATCTGGATCATTGTAGTATGGAAAAAGGTTGACATCACGCTCAATGAGCTTACCTTGGCGGACAAAGAATACCTGAACGCACATCCAACCCTTATCCACATAGTAACCGAAGACATCCCGGTTTTGGAGATCCTTGGCCATAACACGTTGCTTGGTTCGAAGGGTTCCAATAGCCTGAATCAAATCACGGTATTCAGCCGCACGCTCAAATTCCATGCTCTGAGCCGCCGCATTCATCTTTTCCTTGAGGTCATCGATGATTTTATCATCCTGCCCCTTAAGAAAATCAGAAACTTCTTGGGCCATAGCTTTGAAATAGGCCTCATCTTTATGGCAGACAGTATGTGCCATACACTGCCCAATATGGTAATAAAAGCAGACCTTTGATGGTGGATTGGTACATTTACGAAAAGGAAAAATCCGATCCAATAGCCGTTTGATTTCATTGGCCGCGCCCACATCCGGATAGGGACCAAAATAGAGTCCTCCGTCTTTCTTGACCTGACGGGTAATAATCAATCGAGGATAACGCTCATTTGTGATTTTGATGAAAGGATAGGACTTATCATCCTTGAGCATAATATTGTATTTAGGCTTGTTTTCCTTAATCAGGTTGATTTCAAGTAGAAGAGCCTCAATATTGGACTCCGTAACAATAAACTCAAAGTCCACAATTTCAGACACCAAGGCTTCTGTCTTGGTATCATGACTTCCACGGAAATAGGACCGTACACGATTACGCAGATTTTTAGCCTTCCCCACATAGATGATGGTGCCATTCTTGTCTTTGTGGATGTAACAACCTGGACTAGTCGGCAAGAGCTCCAGTTTTGATTTGATCAAGTTATTCATAGTTCCATTATAGCAAAAACCCCTTATCATTGCTGACATCAAGAAGTCCTATTTGAGCTTAAAAAGACTTATTCTCCAGAGCCGTAAAGTTTCTGAACTGCTTGAACATCTTGAGCCTGAATACCATAGTATGACCCCGCTGGCTGCATGACCGAAACTTCATTGGTATGTTCCAAACCAATGGCATGCCCTAGCTCATGCTCTGCTGTATGCAAGATGCGGTCGTAGGTATAGCCATAATTTGGATTAGATAGATAGTAATGATTTAAACGAACGGTTACTGAAGTGAATTGTTTGGTTAGGAGATTTGTTTGACTCTCTGCCTCGCCAGCAACAGCTGTCGAACCATCGTTCATTTCGGTAGCGAAAATATTGGCTTGATCCGGCTCTGTTACAAGCACAAAGTTAAAAGCGCCGGTCTGATTCCAGTTGGAAATAGCATCATCATAAGCTTTTTGGAAGCTAACATCCATTTGAGGATCGATATAAATCGTTGCTTCTGCCTTTGACCATTTTGCTCCTGAATCTTGGTGATGATCTGTCTGAGATAAGCCTTGCAATTTACCAGTTTCTTGCCATTGTTGCCAACCTCCTTGACCGACTTGAGCAAGTTTACTGACTTGGTTTAAGGCACCTGATAAATCCCCTGTCGCATACCAGAGAATCCCAAAAGTGATGAGAATTAAGAGTATAAGTGTCCATATAAGGCGCCAAAACATACGCAAAATTCCGAGTAAAAATCGATATATAACACGAATAATCCAGCTCATGATTTCCCACCTTTCTAAAAAAATAAGAACCCATCTTTAAGTTATGGATTCCCATTCTAAAGATAGATTCTTTATTTTACTGAAACAAACTAAAAGAAAGCTAAAATCAAGACAAGCGTTCTTCCAAAACAAAATCGATTGGCAAGGTAGTTAAAAAACGTTCCAATTGTTTTTCCCAATAATACCACTCATGGGTTCCTGCACTATGGCTATAGGTCACATCGAAACCAAGTTTCTTAAGATTTTTAACTGCTAGATTATTGGCAGAGTAGAGATAATCCTGTTCGCCACACCATACCCAAAGCTTGGTTTTCTTATCAGACTTTTTAGCGAGTGTTTCAAGTGAGTAAGGGCTATTCACCCAATCATTAACTTTACCAAAAACACCTCTCCAGTAGGCACGCGTCCCTAAATCTTGACTCTCAGGAGAAAACTCCTCGAAACTAAGTGCCCCAGAAAAGCTAGCGGCATGCGAGAAACGTTCAGTTGACAGTGCCAATTTGAAGGAACCGTAGCCTCCCATTGATAAACCAGCAATGAAGGTTTTTTCTCGCTTACTTGTCATATTAGGGAAGAAGCGTTTGAGCACCTTAGGCAATTCTTCTGCTAGAGCTGTATAGTAGTTATAGCCATACTGAGTATCTGTGTACCAGCCATTACATGTATTTGGCAGGACAACAATCAGATTGGTTCCTCGCACCAAGCGCTCCACATTGGTTCGCTTGAGCCAGCTGTTATGATTTCCTGACATCCCGTGAAGGAGATAAAGAACAGGGATATCTGTAGAGTCTGGTTCTGTAACCCGAGACGCATCAGGGTAGAGAACATTTACACCCCACTCCATATCTAAAACTTCTGAGTAATACTCAATCTTCATTACTGCCATAACTTGCTCCTTAATTATTTAAGATAAGAAAAAGCCGAAAAACGACTTTCTCTACTGTTATTTAATCCTTATTTTGCTTCCATGACTACTGGTAGGATGGCTGGACGACGCTTGGTTTGGTCAAAAAGGAATTTTGCCAAATTATCACGGACCTTCCCTTTAAGATCAGCCCAGTCAAAGTCCTCACCTTGGAGGTAATCTTCAACTGTTTGGTTCACCAACTCTGTACTTTCACGTAAGATATCACGACTCTTTTTAAGATAGACGAATCCACGCGTATGTACTCGCGCTTTAGCAATGATTTTCTTCTCACGACGGTTAACAGTGATAGCTACGATAAAGATACCATCTTCTGACAAGACCTTGCGGTCACGAAGAACAACGTTCCCAACATCACCAATAGCATTACCATCAATCAAGACATCACCTGCAGTAACAGCACCGGATGGAACGAAGTCTCCATGCTCATAAGACATGGTTGTCCCTTTTTTAGGGATAAAGATACGCTCTGGTAGCATACCAACCGCCATAGCAGCCTTGGCATGAGCATCCAACTCACGGTATTCTCCCTGGATTGGGAAGAGATACTGAGGATGTAAGAGATTAATCATTAATTGAAGATCACGCGCATTCCCATGTCCTGATACACGCAAGCTTTGAGTAATCGGTTTAACGACACCACCTGCTTGGTAGACCATGTTTTCTACACGTGCCATCACAGCTTCCTTAGCAATTGATGGCGTCGTAACGATATAGACCAAGTCACCATCTTTGATTTCAACATAGCGGTGACGACCAATGGACATTTTGCGGAGTCCGTTAATCGGTTCACCCATGCGTCCAGTTTCAAGGATGATTAATTCATGGTCCTCAAAACGAGACATATCTTTTGGTTTAATCAAGAGATTCTCATTTGCTAAAGACAATTTTTTCAAACGGATAGCTGTACGAACGATATTTTCAACGTCAAAACCAGTCAAAACAACACGGCGACCTGTATCCGCAGCCGCATCAAACACTTGCTGAATACGAGAAAGGTTACTTGCAACTGCAGCAACGATGATACGTCCATCCCAGTCGGAAATAGTTTGTGTAATTTCGTCTCCAACTTCACTTTCGCTGGCTACTTGAATATTACTGTCTGCGTTTGCTGAGTCGCTTAGAAGGGCTAAAACTCCTTCGCGACCAATTTCTGCTAAACGACCAAAGTCAGTCGCGTATGATTCGCTAGCCGTTTGGTCAAATTTGAAGTCCCCTGTATAAACGATACTTCCTGCAGATGTTTTCAAAACGACACCAAGACTCTCTGGGATAGAGTGAGTTGTGCGGAAGAAGGAAACTTCAGTTCCACCAAAGTCAATTTCGGTGTATTCATCGATAACATGGAAATCATCAAATTTCTTAACGCTATCATTTCCCTTTACAAAAAGCTTAGCAAGCTCAATTGTCAACTCTGAACCAAAAACAGGAACTTTCACTTCTGACAAAAGATAAGGAAGAGCTCCAATCGCATCTGCATGCCCGTGCGTTAAAAAGACACCTGCAATACGGTCGCTATTTTCAAACAGATATTCCATATTTGGAATAACGACATCGACACCCAACTGCTCATTTTCAGGATATTTTAAACCTGCATCTAAAACAAAGATTGAATCTTTAATTTCTGCGATGTACATGTTTTTCCCGTTTTCACGAACACCGCCTAAAGTTGTTAATTTAATATTGGTCATTTTCCCTCCGAAGTATTACTATAACGTGTTTGTAGAGTCTTCACAACTCTCTTTTTGTAAAAGTCCAATTTACTTTTATCCGAATCTTTTCCTCTCATTATACCATTTTTTTACTAATTTTCAAAATGAAGACAGAATTTCAAATATAGAACATTCATACTAATAATCGGATTGTTTTGCATCTTTCTTTATTTTCAAAATCTCTGCCCACCTTAGAACCTGTAATATTGTATAGCAAATATCTACTAAGCCAAAAGATAGCAATAGGGTAATTCTCAGACAATAAAAAAAGATTTAGAAATTCTAAATCTTTTTAAGTATTTTTAGTTTGGATAAATGTATCTTACAGTGCCTCTTGATGCTGTCGGATTAAACCAGCCACGATAGTTTCCGATTGGTTGAGTTCCACTACCATCATAGTTGCATTCAAATACTTGAATAGAAGTCTCGCTTTGAACATCTGTCACATAAGCAACGTGACCATATTCACCACCGTCCCAAACGGCGATTGCTCCTACTACTGGAACGCTACCTGTCTTATAACCTTGAGCACTTGCGTAGATTGCCCAAGTATTGGCATTCCCCCACCAGTTGCTAGCCCAAGGCGCCAATTCTTTCACTCCCCATGTACACTGACCAACAGGATATGAGTTCCCGTAGTTTGTTGGAGTATTTACGACAACATCATCAGCTGCTACCCCATTCACAGTGCTAGTTGCTTCATAAGCTGGGGCATTGTATGAATAGCTAGCTTGAGTTAGGCCGCTGACTTCTAGTACATCACCTGGGTGGATGGTGTCAAAAATGCTTTTTCCATTATTTGCCGCCAACACATAAGGATCCATACCACTTGCAGCAGCAATACCAAAAAATGAATCGCCGTCTTGAACAACGTAAGAGTCAGCGCTAACAGTTTGAGCACCAACTGTAGCCAAAATAGCTGTAGATGTTAAACCAAGAGTCAGTTTAGCAACTGTTTTTTTCATAACAATTTTCTCCTAAAATTTTATTGATAATTTCTAATTTTTTTGTTGACAAGAGAATCATACATCTTTTACATGTCAATTATTTTAGAGTTATGTTGTAGTCATGTTACAAATCTGTTTACTTTTACTACATGACGTTCTAAAGAACACAACATTTAAAATTATAAGAGACTACAAAAAGCTGAGATAGATTACCTCAGCCTCTTTCCTTTTATTTTCCCATCAAGAAATCATAGATCTCCTGCACTGAACCTAGTGCCAACATTTCTTGGTCTTTAACAGTTTGCTTGAGATTTTGATAAATCTGACTTTCAGCAATATCCCGTTTAGCCGCATCTTTATTAACCCTCATCACACCATTTTCAATGGTGACAAAACCAAGCTCTTCAAAAATTTGAATCATCTTGACGAGTAAAATCTGTTCAATTTTAAGATAAGCTGATAGGTCTTTTAATTTATAACGGATATCGAATTCTGGAAACTGGTATATCGTCTTATAGAGCTTTGCAAATTGCTCTCTTGTGCCATACCCTGTCAAATAGTAGGGCTTCTCGATATCATTTTTAAAGTAAACAGCTGAGAAATCATGTTGCTGGAAAATGTCCTTGAGAATCCTGATGTCTTCTGGGATATTCTTGACAACGACTGCTGGACTCGATGAAATATCTGGCAATTCTCCAGTAAAATCAAGCACTGGCACTCCGTCTGGTAGAACAGCATTCTTCCCACGAATATTAAAGAGCTGAACACCGTCCACACGAGCATCTACCATCATCAACTGTAGAGTTGTTTGCCCATTCCATTGGTTAACGGAAAGAGTGACTGCTAACTCCAGTTGTTTTGTCTGCGCAAATTCTGTTGCCTTTGCCCCTTGGCCAAAAGCTACTACTTCAAAGTTCGCAGTTCCTTTTGAAATTTTTAACTTCAGGTGACTATCTCCTGCTCCCATAGAACGAGCATTTTCAACTTGAAAATCTCGAATGTAGAAGACAGGTTTTTGATTGTCCATTCCAAAAGGAGCTAACTTCTCAAAGCTTTTAACCGTATCTAAACTCAGGCTTTCCAAATCTAGTTCTTCGTCTAGATATAATCTACTCTTACCTTTGGCAGCTATCCCTTTATCTTTTACATAGGTTTCTAAAATTTCTGACAAGGCATCTAACTGTTCAACTTCGAGCGTCATACCTGCGGCACCTGCATGGCCACCAAAAGCGAGAAAGATAGAACGATGCGGATCCAAGGCTTCAAAAATATTGATAGCTTCAATACTCCGCGCACTTCCCTTAGCACGACCGTCTTCAATATTCAGAACAATAACTGTCTGCCCTAATTCTTCCAACAAGCGACCAGCTACAATCCCAAGCACTCCTGGGTTCCAGCCTTCCTTGGCCAAAACTTGAACGCTTTTGTTAGGATCAACCAAACTCTTAGCTTCTTCATAGATAGCCTGAACGATTTCCTTGCGTTCTTCATTTTTTTCTTGAATCATGAGAGCAATCTCATGCACCTCTTCATCATCAAAGCCAGTCAGTAAATCAATCGCTGGATTGGGATCAGCTAAGCGTCCTAGGGCATTCAAACGAGGCGCCAACTGAAAACCAACTGTTCCTTCTGTAATATCACTACTAGAAATCCCTGCAATTTCAAATAGTTCTTGAAGACCAATTCGTTGAGTATTGCGCAGAACTTCAAGACCATACTGAACCATGATACGATTTTCATCCGTCAGGCTGACCATATCCGCAATGGTTCCAATGGCAACCAAGTCAAGCAACTCAACCTGCACTTCCTCCAAGAGGGTACAAGCTAGTTTAAAAGCAACTCCACAGCCTGCTAATTGTTTAAAAGGATAATCTGCTTCTGGATGTTCAGGATGGACGATTGCATAAGCATCTGGTAAAACCTCTGGCATGGAGTGGTGGTCTGTCACAATGACATCCACTCCCATAGACTGAGCCAAGTCAATGGCTT
>ERZ773263.2218-NODE-2218-length-10776-cov-14.642384_pt1 | contig 10776 bp, 9 predicted proteins | sample MGYA00511076_ERZ773263 | MGnify/ENA primary metagenome ERZ773263 (study PRJEB29015, sample SAMEA2738155) | human oral metagenome | biome: human oral; feature: human-associated habitat; material: saliva | place: China | collected 2195 ... | reverse complement strand
CCGTGCCGCGCGTGCGGAACAGCGCCTCCATCTCGTCGAAGAAGATGACGACGGGGGTGTCTCCGGCCGCGAGCGTGCGCGCGCGGGCAAAGATCGCGCGAATCTGTCGCTCGGTCTCGCCCACGAACTTGTTGAGGAGCTCCGGGCCCTTGATCGACAGGAAGAACGTCGAGGCCCCGCCGCGCCGGGACAGGGAGTTCGCGACCGCCTTGGCGATGAGGGTCTTGCCCGACCCAGGCGGTCCGTACAACAGGATGCCCTTGGGCGGGCGCAGGCCGAACTGACGGTAAAGCTCGGGGTGATTAAACGGCATCTCGATGGAGTCGCGCACCTGAGCGATCTGCGCGTCGAGGCCTCCGATGTCCCCGTAGGTCACGTCGGGCACCTCGGGGGTGAGGAGCTGCTCAACGTCCTCGCGCACGATGCGCTCGAGCGCGATACCCGAGCGTGCGTCCACGACGAGGGAATCCCCGGGGCGCAGGTTGCCGTGACGCAGCGGCCCGGCGAGCTCCAAGAGAGTCTCTGCGCCGCCCTCGGCGGCGACGAGCACGCGGTCGGGGCCCACGAGCTCCAGGACGGAGACGACCTGCCCGCTGCGCGCGAAGTCGTCCGCGGCGACCGCGATCATCGTGTCGTCCAGGCGTACCCACTGCCCGTAGGACAGGTCGGTGACGTCAAGCTTGGGCGAGACCGCCACGCGCATGCGCTTGCCGCCCGTCACGACCTCGATCTGGCGCGCCGCCGGGAAGGCTCGCACGAAGGTCGCGAGCGTCTGCGGCGGGCGTGACACGTCAGCCAACTCGCCCTGAAGGCGGATCAGCTCCGTGCGGGCGGCCGTCAGAGCGCTCGTGAGGCGCCCGTTCTTCTCCTCCAGCGAGACGATGCGCCGTTCGAGCGAGAGGCGCTGGTCGGCGTCATTCATCGGTCTGTGCCTCGCGTCCCTCGCTGGCCCACGTGTCGGCCTGTGCGACGACGTCGCGGCGCACCTTACGGACCTTCTTCTCAGAGTTCACGCGCTGGCCGACTTTCTCCAGGGACCAGTCCGCCTCGTCGTCCCAGGCGCCGCCTTGGCCCTCCGCTGCCTTAGCGGGGCGGGTCGAACGCTCCTGCGGCGTGACGCCGGGGGCAAGCAGTCGGGTGACGACGAGGAATCCGGTGTGCGCGACCATGCGGTGCTCGGGGCGCACGGCCAGGCCGTCAAGATGCCACTCGCGGCGCATGTCCTCCCACGCGATGGGATCGGTGAAGCGCTGCGAGGAGCGCAGGTCCTCGACGAGGCGCGACATCTGGGTCACCGTCGCCACGTAGCAGACCAGCACGCCGCCGGGAATGAGCGCGTGCGTGATCGCCTCGATGTTCTCCCAGGGGGCAAGCATATCGAGGACCACGCGGTCCACGCTGCCCTGCTCGGCGGACCACAGCACCGCGTCGACGTCGCCGACGCGCAGGTCCCACGCGGGGTGACGGCGTCCGAACCACAGGTCCACGTTCGCCGCGGCGATGTCGGCAAAGTCTTGGCGACGCTCCACGGAGATCAGGCGCCCCTGCGGGCCGACGGCGTCCAGGAGCGCCATTGACAGGGCACCCGACCCGGCCCCGGCCTCGACGACCGTGGCACCCGGGAAAATGTCGCCCATGTGGGTGATGACGCCGGCATCCTTGGGGTAGACGACGGCGGCTCCGCGAGGCATCGACATGACGTAGTCGACCTGGAGGGGGCGCAGAATCTGGAACTGACGGCCCTCGTCGGTGATGATGACCTGGCCGTCGGGGCGGCCGATGACGTCGTTGTGGTTGAATCCGCCGCGGTTGGACTGGAAGCGTCCGCCACGGACCAGGATGACCTGGTGGAAGCGCCCCTTCGGGTCGCGGACCTGGACGCGGTCGCCCTCGGCGAGGGGGCCTCGGCGGGTGGGTTGGCCATAATCAGTGGCCGTTTCGGAATTATTACGTTGAATAGTCATTACGTAAAGAATAGCGCTTCGGGCCTGTCTGGCCCCTGCCAGGACGCAGATGGGGGCGGCGGGGGTTAGCGTGGTATTCATGACAGACCTCATTGCCCCCTCCCCCGGCCCGCGCACGTGGGACCCCGCCCTGTCGGCCTCGCGCGCGAAGGAATACGAGCGCTGCCCCCTGCAGTATCGGCTCCACGTCCTGGACGGGTACCGCGAGCCCGAGACCCGGGCGAAGGCGCTGGGCACCATCGTCCACGCGGTCCTTGAGGATCTGTTCGCGCTCCCGCCCGAGCAGCGCACGCCCGAGGCCGCTCGCGCGCAGGTGGGCCCCGCCTACGAGGCGGCGGTTGACAAGGCGCCTGCGATCGCTCGGCTGTTTGCCGACGAGGCGGATCGCGACGCCTGGCTCGAGGAGGCGCGCGGGGTGATCGACGGTTACTTCGCCATTGAGCAGCCGCGCTGGATCGCGCCAGCCGCGCGCGAGGAGCGCGTGACGACGACGACTGCGGGCGGCGTGCGCCTGCTCGGCTTCATCGACCGCATCGATGCGGCCCCGGACGGGCGCCTGCGCGTCGTCGACTATAAGACGGGCAAGGCCCCCGGTCCGCGCTATGTGGACGAGGCCCTGTACCAGATGCGTTTCTACGCGCTGCTCCTGGCGCGAACGAGGCGGCTGCCGGCGCGCATGCAGCTGGTGTATCTGCGCGCCGGGCAGGTGATCACGTTCGATCCGGTGGCCGACGATATTCGTGCCTTCGAGCGACATATCGACCAGCTGTGGGCGCGCATCGAGTCCGATATTGAGAACGATTCTTTCGCTGCGCGCAAGAACCCGCTGTGCAACTGGTGCGGCGTGCGTTCCCTGTGCCCGGTCTTTGGGGGCACCACTCCCCCGATGCCGAAGGAGCATGCGCGGTGGTTGGCTCGGACTCGGCTAGGCTAGTGTTCATGAACTCGGAGCAATGCGGACGCAGCGGCCTTTTCCTGTCCCCAATCGGCTTGGGGACCCTCACGTGGGGGCGCGACACTGACGCGCCCGAGGCTCTCGAGATGCTCACGCATTTCGTCGACGCGGGTGGTTCCCTCCTCGAGTGTTCTCCCTCTCACGGCGACGGGATGGCTGTGGATGTCGTGTCCGAGGCCGTGGCATCGGTGGGCAGGCACCGCGTGGTTCTTGCGTGGCGCGGCGGGATGCGTCGTGCTTCGGAGGGTGCCTGGGTGGGCGCGGCTGGTCGTGGAGACTTGCTGCGGAGCCTGGACGATGCGCTGGCGCGACTGGACACGGATTACGTCGACGTCTGGCTGGTTGAACCGCGCCCTGAGGTTCCCCTGGAGGAAACGCTGGAGGCGGCGACCCTCGCCTACCGCAGCGGGCGTGCACGCTACGTGGGCTTGTCGCGTTCGACGCACTGGCAGCTCGCCGAGGCCGTGACACGCGGCGCCGTGGGTGCCAGTGCTCCGATCACGCTCGTCGAGCTTCCTTTCTCGCTGGCGGACGCCTCGCTTGCGGGCACGGTGGCCGAGCTCGCCAGCCGCGGGGTAGGTGTGGTGGCGGCTTCCGCGCTGGCGGGGGGTGCGTTGACGGGGAAGTACCGTCATTCCACTCCCGCCGACTCGCGCGCCGCATCCCCGCATCTGCGCCACATGGTGGAGCCGTACCTGTCGGGCTTTGCCCGCGGGGTCATCGAGGCGGCGCATCGTGCAGCCTCCGGCTTGGACCGCTCGACTGCGGACGTGGCGCTGGCGTGGGTGCGCGACTACCCGGGTGTCAGCTCCGCCCTCGTTGGCCCACGCACCGTGCGCCAGCTTGACACACTCTTGGAGTACACGGAGCCGCTGCCCGATCCGATCCGCCAGGTCCTGGCTGAGGTCGCCCAGTAGAGTAGTTGAGCGCCGAAACCCGTGAAGCGTCCGAACCATCAGGTTCGGACGCTTCACGTCACGAATGGGCTGAGAGGCGCAGATCAGTCGTCGACTTCAATGAAGTCGTCGTCCCCGTCGTCTTCGTCCTCTTCCTCATCGTCCTCTTCCTCATCGTCGTAGTCGTCCTCGTCGTCGCTATCGTCGAGGATGTCGAAGGGGAGCTCGACGCCCAGCTGGGTGAAGAGAATGTCGTCGTAGGTGAAGAAGGCGTCGCGCAGCGCCAGCTCGGCGGCTTCGAGCGCGGCATCATCAGCCTCGTCTCCATCGCGTGCGATGTCGAAGTGGTTCTCGAAAGCGTTGAGCAGGCGCGTCAGTGCGCGGCGGGCATCTCCAGTCATAGGTCTCAGTCTACCGTGAGGACGCACACTTTTTCAGGGCAGGTTGAGCTGCGAACGGATAACGGACACCATGAGGTCCGTTCCCTTGATCTCTGCCGTCTGCTCGGCGCCCAGGATGCGCGTCTGCCCATCGGAATCCAGCAGCTGCGAGGCGCCCATGTTCGGACCCAGCGGCAGAATGACCCATTCCTTGGTGGGAACGTAGTGGGCGTCGGGAGCCTCCCCCTCAATCTGCGCGGTGATGTTCGCGATGACGACGCGGGCCTGCTGGCGGGCGGCGTCGGCGCGCTTGGACTCGCGCACGTCGGTCAGGTCGCCGACGGCGTAGATGGTGGAATGGCCCGCCACCTGCATGGTTGGCTCGACGCGGAGCGTGCCGTCGGGGTGCATGACGGACTCGTACTCGCTGCCGATCAGGAACCCAGTGTTGGCGCGCGCGCCGTAGCACTGGAACCACAGGTCGGCCTCAATGACGTCGCCGTTCTTGGTCTCGACCATGAAGTGGGCCAGGTCTCCGACGTTCTGCGGCGGCAGGTAGGCCAGCTCGGAGCCGGTGACGACGCGAACGCCGAGGACGGCCAGCTGTTCACTGATCTCGTCGCGCAGCGCGTCGGTGTATCCGGGGGTGCCCAGGATCCGGTCAGAAGCCTCGACGATCGTGATGTCCAGTCCGGGGAACGCGTTGGCGAGCTCGCCTGTCAGCTCGATGCCGACGGTTCCGCCGCCGACGATCATGACGGAACGGGCGCGCGAGAGGTTCTCGTGGAGCTGTTCCAGTCGGGCCTTGGCCACGGAAGAGCGGTAGGAGGAGTACTTGGCCGGGAAGGGGTAGGTCGAGCCGGTGGCAAAGACGATGTAGTCGGCTTCGATGGGGTCGTGCCCGAAGACATGGACGGTGGTGCCGTCGACGGCGGAGACGGTTCCACGCACGACCTGGCCGCGGCTCAGGAGGTTCGTGTAGGGCATGAAGATGGCGTGTTCCCACACGGTGTCAACGGCGGCGCGAAGGGCGGCCGCGTGATGGACGAACTGGTCCTTCTGCTCGATGAGGATGACCTCCGCGAGGGGGTCGAGCCCCTTGGCGACGGTGACGCCTCCGTATCCTCCGCCGATGACTACGACGCGTGCCATGACATTCCTCCTTTTGAATGGACCGCGTCTATTGTGTCACCTCGCGCCCTCGAATGCGCGTGATAGGGACTTTAGTCCGCATCCGCCTTGGTCGCGCTGGTGTCAAGCCCCAGTCCGCGGGCGATATTGGGCTGGAAGAAGTTGGGGCCCTTGAGCACCTTGCCGTCTTTGCGCAGCTTGACGGAGCCGTCGGGCATGAGCTTGGACAAGTTCGAGGCCTGCACCTCGGCCAGGACCGAATCGAGGTCCATGCCCGACTCGATGGCCATGCCGTAGATGACGTACACGAGGTCGGCCAGCGCGTCGGCGGTCTCGATAACGTCGCGGGTCCCGTCGTCAGCGGCGACGGCCTCGGCGGTGGCGGCCTCGACGATCGCGCGTGCGCGCGGTCCGTAGACCGCGCCCATGAGCTCGGCGAACTCCTCAGCGATCAGGCTCATGCGCATGCCGACGCGCTCGTAGTCAAGCGTGGGATCGTCGAAGGGGCGGATGGGAGTGGAGTAGGTGCGGTGGAATTGGAGGACCAGCTCCATCGGGCTGGGGGCGCCTGTCGTCACCGACGAGGCCGTGGTGTCCTTCTCGCTCATGCGTGATCCTTTCGTGCGTTGTCCCAGGCGGTGGCCAGGATATTGGAAAAAGCGGTGACGGTCTGATGCCCATCGACGAGGAACTGGGCATCCAAGACGTAGGTGGGCACGGAGGTGACGCCCATGTGCATCGCCATCTGGTAGTCGGAGTAGACGCGCGATGCCCACTCCTCGTCCTCGATGGCGAGGGCTGCCAGCTGCCCGGGCATGCCGATGTCCTGCGCGCATCCGATGAGCACCTCGGGGTAGGATACGTCCAGGCCCATCTCGAAGTGCGAGCGCATGATGGCCTCGGCGACCTTGAGATGGAGGGAGTCGGGGCCTGCGACCGTGTCGGTGTCGATATCGGCGTCGTGGGCGGCAGCGATGACGCGGTGGGCGCGGGAGGTGGGGGCGATGATGAGGGAGTCGAAGTCGAATCGAACGCCCTCGCGGGCTCCGAGGGAGCGCATGCGTTCGTCGGCCTCGCGCACCTCCTCCAGGGTCGCCGCCCCGGACTCGACGAGGGCGACGACGCGGGGCTTGTCGATGGGTGCGTCCAGGTCGGGGTCGAGCAGGTAGGCGTGCAGATAGACCTCGATCTCGTCGCCGTGGTCGAAGGCATCCATGGCGGAGCGAAGGTGGCGTAGCCCCAGGTAGCTCAACGGGTCGCACGTGTCGAGCCACATATCTATGCGCACGGTGTCTCCTGTTCGGTGATATGGAAAACCCCGGAGCCTTCCGGCCCCGGGGCATTTCGTGCGCGGAGGGGGACTTGAACCCCCACCCTCGTAAAATGAGGACTAGCACCTCAAGCTAGCGCGTCTGCCTATTCCGCCACCCGCGCAGGTGAGCGATGCGAACCGTTGCGATCCGCAAGCGAGTAGAAGCTTAACACGATTGCGTCGACTTGCGCCAATCGAAACTATGAATCGGCTGTGTCGGCCTTCAGGCGGGAGTCCAGGGTCGAGAAAACCTTTGCAATTGCGTCGATATCCTCGTCCGTCATGCCGTCCAGGAGGTACTCGCTGACCGTCTGCTGATGCAGTTCTGTGGCAGCAAGCACAGTTTGAATGCCCTGGGTGGTCAGGCAAGCGTCGTACCCGCGTCGGTCGACCTTGGAGGGGATGCGCTCGACCCAGCCATCGCGCGACAGGTTGGACACCAGGTAGGTGACGCGCGAGGGCGAGTAGACGACGCGGTCGGCCAACTCGCCCATGCGCAGGCGGTGGCCGGGCGCCTCCCACAGGGCCAGGAGGATGTTGTAGTCCGGCATGGAGACACCGTAGGTGCGCTTCAGGCGCGTCTCGAGGATCCCTTGCAGGCGTCCGGACGCCTCGAAGAAGACTCTCCACGCGGCCGCACGCGCACTATTGGCTTGAACGATCGGGGTGAGCCGTGCTCGTGATTCCACGTCTGCCTCTCTCGTAGTCGTGTCGGATGCTTCTCTCGGGATAATAGGGCATAGTGACTAAGAAAGCACCAACAACTCGGGGGATTTAGTGTCTTTGCCCATTTCTGCTGTTCTTTTCGACGTCGACGGGACGATCGTCGACTCCGCCCCGGCCGTTATGGGCGCCTTCCGCGAAGCCCTGTCAGACTTCGGACTGCCGATCCCCGACGATCAGCGTCTTCGCAGCTATGTGGGGCCTCCCCTGTGGCATTCTTTCGGCGATCTGGGCTACTCCGGTCAACTCTTGGCTGACCTTGTAAAACGCTACCGGGAGTGCTACATGCGTCACTATCTGGACCCCGTGCCTTTCGAGGGGGTGCCCGAGCTGGTGTGGGACCTGCACCGGGCGGGCGTGCCAGTGGCGACGGCCACGTCGAAGCAGGCTCCCATGGCGCTGTCACAGATGGAGGACCTGGGACTGGCGGGCGCCTTCGACGTGATCGCTGGGGCCACGCCGGACCCGGGTTCCTCCAAGGCGACGGTCATTCACGAGGCCGTGGCTCGCTTGGACGCAATGGGCGCCGACGTGTCACACCCCGTGATCGTCGGCGACTCGGTCTGGGACGTGCGCGGCGGCCACGAGGCCGGCATCGCGGTGGTCGGCGTTCGGTGGGGGTATGCGACGGCGGACGGTCTGGACGACGCCGAGGTCGTGTGCGACACGGTCGAGGACCTGCGCGCGCTCCTCATGCCTGCCGGTCGCTGAGGGGCATTAACGAAAGTCGCGCGAGCGCACGTCGATGGGCAGCTCGACGGCGCGCAGGCGGAAGGCTCGCACGTTGATCGCGCCGTCGCCCCACTCGAGGGTTCCCGACACGAGCAGGGCATCCGATTCGAGGCCGACGCGGCGAAACTTATTCCAGGTACCCACGGCCACCGAGACGTTGACGTAGCCGGTGTCATCCTCGAGGGACAAGAAGGTGACGCCGCCGCCCGTGTGGGGGCGCTGGCGGTGCGTGACCAGGCCTGCCACCTCGACGATGCGCCCGTCCAGGTGGGCTCCCAGGTCAGCGGCACGAAGAACCGTGCTCGGGAGGCAGTCGCGCAGGTAAGAGAACGGGTGGCGCCCGGGGGTGAGCCCCATCGCCTCGACGTCGGCGCACATCTGCCCGGCCGGCGTCAGAGCCGGCAGGTCGGGTACGCGGGTGCCCACCTCGGTGCCGGGCAGGAAGGGCTGCCACTCCCCCCGCCTCGACGTCGGCGCGGCCAGCGCCCCGGCCGACCAGGCACCCTCACGCCTGCTCACGCCCAGGCACTCAAGCGCCCCGGCCAGGGCCAGCTTCTCCATGTCCGTGGCGCTCAGGTGGGCCCGCGCGGCCAGATCCGCCTGGCTCGTGAAGGCTCCCAATTCCCTGGCCGCCACGATGCGCGTCGCGGCCCCGCCCAGGCCTCGTACCGAGGACAGGCCGATGCGCAGCACCAGCGAGGGATCCACATCCAGGGGGACGACCTGGCGCGACGGGAGCGGGTCGGGGCGCCCCTCCCGATAGTCCTCTGGCGCGACGGTCGCGAGCTGCACCCCCGCGTCCAGGAAGGAGGCATTCACCGACGGGCCCGCGACCCTCACGCCGTGCCTGCGCGCGTCCTGGACCAGTGTCGCCGGCGAGTAGAACCCCATGGGCTGGGAGGAAAGGATCGCCGCATAAAAGTGCTCGGGTGCGTGCACCTTCAGCCACGCGGACGCGTACACGATGTGCGCGAAGGAAAAAGAGTGAGATTCGGGGAAGCCGAAGTCGGCGAAACCCTTGAGCTGATCGAAGATGCGCTCGCGCGTGGGCGCGTCAATACCGCGCGCCTCCATCCCAGCCATGAGATCCTCCTTGAGGGCCTCCATGCGCTCCGGGCTGCGCTTGGCCCCCATGGCTCGGCGCAGTTGATCGGCGCGGGCACCGGACAGGCCCGCCGCGTCCGAGGCGATGCGCATGAGCTGCTCCTGAAAGAGGGGGATGCCCAGAGTCTGACGCAGGGCGGGCTCCAGCAGGGGGTGCAGGTAGGTGACCGCTTCCCTCCCAGCGCGTCGGCGCAGATAGGGGTTGACCGCGCGACCCTGGATGGGTCCCGGCCGAACGAGAGCCACCTCGACGACGATGTCGTAGAAGCATCGGGGCTTCAGGCGCGGAAGCGTGTTCATCTGTGCGCGCGACTCCACCTGAAACACGCCCACCGTGTCAGCCGCGCACAGCAGGTCGTAGACGCGAGGATCCTCTGCGGGAAGCGTGTGCAGGCCGAGCCGACGCTCCCCCACCCCATTCAGGGCGCGCGACGCCCAGCCGCGCAGGGGAGGATGATGCTCGCCGCGTCCCGAGCCGTCACCCAACTCGTCGAAGGCGATGCGCAGAGCCGTCAACATGCCGAGAGAGAGCAGATCGAACTTCACCAGGCCCGCGTCCGCGCAGTCCTCCTTGTCCCACTGGAGCACGGTGCGCCCCTCCATCGCCGCCCACCCGACCGGACAGATACGCGAGACCGGCTGATCGGTCAGAACCATGCCCCCCGAGTGGATGCCCATGTGTCGCGGTAGGTGTGACAAGGCACGGGCGGCCTCGCTCACGAGGAGCGGCGCCTCCCCCTTCCCCCGCGACCATGCCTGCGCGCTGCCCGCCGGATAGCCCAGGGCCCGCGCCGCGTCACGCATCGCCGAGCGCGGACGATACGTGATGACGTTGGCGACCTGGGCCGCACGATCGCGCCCATAGAGCTCGTACACGTGCTGGATGACCTCTTCGCGCCGGCTCGCCTCAATGTCGACGTCGATATCGGGAGGGCCCGACCTGGCGTCCGACAAGAAACGCTCGAAGAGCAGGTGATGGCGCACCGCATCCACCGCCGTGATGCCCAAGCAAAAGCACACGGCGGAGTTCGCCGCGCTGCCACGCCCCTGGCACACGATGCCACGCTGGGCGCAAAAGTCCACGATCTCTTTGACGATGAGGAAATAACCGGCGAAACCGAGGCGCTCGATGACGCCCAGCTCCCGGTCGATCGTCTCCCACGCCCGGGGATGCTCCTCCCGCCTGCCGTAGCGCTCGCGTGCGCCCTGCCGGGCCAGGTGGGACAGCCACGTCTGGGGAGTATGGCCCGTCGGGACGCTCGTGCGAGGGAGCCTGGGTGCGACGAGGCGCAGGTCGAAGGCCGCGCGCGCCGCCACCTCGCAGGAGTTGCTCAGGGCCTCGGGATAGGCGGCGTGCAGGCGTGCCATCTCGGAGGGCGAGCGCAGGAACGAGCGGCGTGCCCCCAGGTGGGCGTAGGCCTCCTCCAGTGAGGTGCCGATGCGGGTCGCCGCGAGGACATCGCCGAGGGCCGCCTTGGCCGGAGAAGACATGCGCGCCCCCGTCGTGGCCACCAGCATGGCTCCCGTCCGCTGCGCCAGATCCGCGAGGACATCCGCGTCCTGCGGCCCATCCCCCGGC
>ERZ773263.2210-NODE-2210-length-10791-cov-2.471963_pt1 | contig 10791 bp, 8 predicted proteins | sample MGYA00511076_ERZ773263 | MGnify/ENA primary metagenome ERZ773263 (study PRJEB29015, sample SAMEA2738155) | human oral metagenome | biome: human oral; feature: human-associated habitat; material: saliva | place: China | collected 2195 ... | reverse complement strand
TATACACATACCTTGTTGCCAGGGCGCATCAGGGAGATTTCATCTTACGCATTGAAGACACAGACCAAGCTAGGTTCGTTGAAGGCGCGGAAGAAATGATTTTGGAAACCTTAAATTGGCTAGGACTGAATTGGGATGAGGGGCCAACTCTTAACAATCCAAAAGAAGAGTCTGGCAATTTTGGTCCATACCACCAAACAGATCGCCGCGATATTTACATAAAGTGGGCAAAGAAAATGATTAGCGAAGGGCTAGCTTACGCCGATCCGTACACGCCTGAAGAAGTGCAAGTTTTCCGCGACAAAGCCAAGGCTGAAAAGCGAGCATTTTTATATCGCGACCATCGTCCAGAAAATCCACCAGAGTGGCAGCTCGGGATGCCGCTGCGTTTCAAAGTTCCGGAAATTAAGCGATACTCCTGGAAAGACGCCGTTATGGGCGAATTGTCGGCTGGCCCAGAAGCTTTGGACGACTTCATTTTGATCAAAGCGGACGGTCTGCCAACCTACAATTTTGCGCACATCATTGACGATTTCGAAATGCAAGTCACGCACGTGATTCGTGGCTCGGAATATATTGCCAGCACGCCTAAATATCTGTCGCTTTACGAAGCGCTTAAAATTACGCCACCAATTCTGGCGCACGTGCCACACATTATGGCGCCATCAGGAAATAAAAAACTTGGCAAGCGTGACGGCGCTAAAAGCGTAACTGAATATCGATCAGAGGGAATTTTGCCAGAAGCGATGCTTAATTTCTTAGCGCAACTTGGCTGGAATGACGGCACGGAGCAGGAAATTTTCAGTAAAGCCGAACTGATTGAAAAGTTCTCACTTGATCGCGTTCAAAAATCTGGCGCGCGATTTGATGAACAACGACTCATTTGGCTGAATGGTCAATGGATTCGCTCGCTTAGCCTGGACGATCTTTATTCTCGCTGCCAACCGTTCTGGGGCGAAGAAGCCAAAAACGACGACGAATCTTATAAAAAGCGCGTTCTGGAATTGGCGCAAGATCGCTTGAAGACATTGCAAGATTTGCCAAAATTAACGAGTTATTTCTTTGTCGAGCCTGAAATTGACACGGAATTAATTGACGGAAATAAGCAACTTCGCAAATTGACCGACGACGAACGACGAGAGTTATTGTCAATTGCTCGCCAAGAATTCGAGAAAATCACAGATTGGACACCAGAAACAATCCAGAATTGCCTTAATGAATTACTGGAAACAACAGGGCAGAAGCCGGGAACTTTGTTTAGCCTGGTGAGAATTGTGACAACGTGGGCGCCGTTTAGTCCGCAACTTAACGACACGCTGGCGCTAATTGGCAAGGAAAAAACTCTGCAAAGAATCGATAATTATCTACAAAAATAGTTTATTCGTGCGCCGAAAATGCTATACTAAGCATAAGCATGAATGTTGAAAAAATAGATAAATCAGGACAAAAAAAGAACGCTCGCTGGGAGTCGTCCAAAGAATGGGTAAAAAAGCACATTCTGGCAATCGTACTCGTGGTGAGCGCGATGGTTATTGCTGGAGTTTTCATAATTGCAATTCACTCAATAAAATACGAGCAGACTGCTAGCGTGGATCTGAAATTGCCAACTAAAAAACCCGCACCGAAGAAGTTTTATTCGCCGCTAACTGGCGTGGAAATCGCGAACGAAGCCGCCGCAAAGTTGCCCGTAACTGGCGTGATGATTGAGAATAGTCCAGCCGCCAGACCGCAGTCAGGATTGAAAAAAGCTGGCGTGGTTTACGAAGCCGTGGCGGAGGGCGGAATCACTAGGTTTTTGGCTCTGTACCAGGGAGAAAAGCCGGCGCTAATCGGTCCAGTGCGAAGCTTAAGATTATACTATTTGAGCTGGGCGGCGCCGTATCAAGCATCAATCGCACACGTTGGCGGAAGCCCCAACGCTTTATCTCAAGTCAGAAACGGCAATTATCGCGACATCGACCAGTTCTTTAACGACGGATCGTATTGGCGATCTCGCGACCGCTACGCGCCACACAACGTCTACACTTCAGGAGAAAAACTTGACCAATTGAACAGTACAAAAGGCTATAACAATTCCGAATTCACCAGCTTCGCGCGAGCAGACGGCAAGCCTGTCGAATCGCCAAACGCCACATCTGTAAGCATAAACCTCAGCGGGTCGCTCTACAACACCTCATACGCTTACGACAAGGCGTCAAATTCTTACCTCAGGAGCATGGCTGGCGCGCCGCATACTGATAGGGAAGATGGGCAAATTGCTCCAAACACCGTTGTAGCTATGGAAGTGGGCGTTGAAGCTCGGGCTCAAAATTACGATGGCTACGAAGATATCAAAACGACAGGATCCGGCAAAGCTTACATTTTCCAAAACGGCACAGTCGCCACTGCCACTTGGTCAAAAGCGGACATAAATTCGCCGCTTAAATTGACAGACGAATCTGGAAAAGACGTCGCCTTAAATCGCGGACAAACATGGATTGCAGCCTTCACACCAGGAAGGGGAAGTGTTTCATGGCAATAGATCCGGCATCTAAAACCCTGCGCGAGTACAAACAATATTATTACCGAAAAGTCATATTAGTCTTACTGTCAGCGAGCGCCTGCATCATATTGGGACTGGGAATCGCACTCCACTTCACGGCAATTTCTATATTCCAGCTAAATTTCTGGATTATCATTTTAATTACCGCTATTTTACAAATCCTATTTTCAATTTCTATCGTTAAAATCATCGCTGCGCCGCTTAATAAAATTCTGGCGGCACTTTCTCATAAAATTGGCGAACTAACCACCGACACTCCACCAAACCCCAACGATAAACGCTACGAAAAAACTGGATTTAAGACGGCGCTTCGGGCAATTTATGGCGATTATCAGCCAGAGCAAAAACCAGCTAGCGACAACGACAAGCCAAAAATTCCGCTCACTCAAGCTCTAAATCAAGCCAGCACTGGCGTCGTGATTCTTAATTCTAATCAGAAAATTATCTTCGCCAATTCCGCTGCCCCGATTTCCAGGAACGCAAAAGGCGAGGATTTTCTGGCGCTTGATTTTCTAAACGAACCGAGCATTTCCGATTGGCTTCACGAAATCACCAATGAGAAAATTAAAGCCGAGCGCCGTTGGCAGCGCATTAGCACCAACCCTGACATCATCCAAAAAACGCGGATTTTTGATATCGTGGCTTCATTCGAGAAAGGCGCCGCCGCCGAAACCGTCATTTTTCTCATCGACAAGTCTAAAGGATATTTACCAGAAGAAGAGGACCTCAATTTCATTTCGTTCGCTGCTCACGAGCTTCGCGGGCCAATTACAGTTATTCGTGGCTATCTGGACATTATCAACGAAGAGTTTGCTGGACGCTTGCAGGGCGACGAAAGACAGCTTCTTGATAGGTTGGTCGTTTCGTCCAATCGCTTGTCTAGCTACATTGACAATATTCTTAACGTTGCCAGATATGATAGACACCACTTGAAGGTTTATCTGCTGGAAGATACTGTCGCTAATATTTACGCCTCGATTGCCGATGATATGCAACTTCGCGCCTCGACTCAGCATAGAATGCTTAATGTCAATATTCCAGATGACCTCCCAACCGTAGCCGCCGATCACGGAAGTATCGGGGAAGTGATTGGTAATCTAATTGACAATGCCATTAAATACAGTTTTGAGGGCGGGTCCGTAACCGTTTCCGCGGAGAAAAAAGGCGACTTCGTGGAAGTGTCCGTCGCCGATAATGGAATTGGTATGCCGGCGAATGTCGTGGACAATTTGTTCCATAAGTTCTATCGATCACACCGATCACGCGAGGCCGTAGCCGGGACGGGAATTGGGCTTTACATTTGCAAAGCCTTTGTCGAATCTCACGGCGGCTCGATAATCGCTCGATCCCGCGAAAACGAAGGCTCGGTTTTCTCGTTCACTTTGCCAATTTATGCTACAGTTAAAGACAAATTGCTAGAAGACGGGCAGCTGAATAATCAATTGATACGAAAGGGCGGCGGCTGGATAAAAAATCACGCTATGTATAAGGGCTAGGAGGAATTATGATAAAGACAATTTTATGCGTGGAAGATGACCGATTTATTGGCGAAATGTACGTCAGAAGCTTGCAAAAAGCGGGGTATGACGTGACGTGGGTGGTCGACGGAAATGACGGGCTAGTGGCGGCGCGCAACCAGAACTTTGACTTGATAATCTTAGATTTGATGCTACCAGAGCAACGCGGCGACCAGATTTTAGACGCGCTGAGAAATAACAATGTCGATTTGGTTCCGAATAGTAAGATTTTGATTATGACCAATTTTGAGCAAGACGAAGCTTCGCGTAGGTCTGTCATGAGTCGTGTTGACGGATATCTAATTAAAGCTGACATTACGCCGCGAAATTTGATAGAAGTCGTTAAGCAGATGAGTAGTGATAATCTTTAATTCTACGCATAGTCAGCTTAACTATATATTCTTCCAGTACTTCGGAAATATAGATATAAACTGATCCAGCTTTTCTATAACAAGCGGCAAAGCCTCTTCAGATTCTTTATCATCGGCAGGATCTTTATCTATACGATAACGTATAAGCTTCATGCGGGCATCATCTTTGTCGTACCATATCAACTCGCCAATTTCAGACTCGATTTTATCTTTATCTTTGTAGATATTATCAAAGATTAGCCTATTTTGCGCGTCCGAATCCTTGCCTCCATCAATGTATAACTCTATATAAATACACTTTTCTCTAGTGTTGGCTAACACGTTAAAATGAGCCTTGCCACCATATCTGATCGTATACCAATGTTGAGGTCGAGGTTTTTGCCAGCTAAGAACCTTCTTAGAATGCTCCAACCCATAATCTCGCACCATCTCAAAAAATCTTTGCTGCCGCAGTTTCACTTCAGACACACTACTGTTGCTATTATTCTGGCTGCGCACAACCTTTGTCCATTCATTAGGACTTTCAACGACCAAAAAGTGCGGGGCTGGTTTGGAGTCGCCGATCTTATACGCCTCAAGCTCAACCAAAAAGAAATTAATTTTATCAGAAGAATTAAAATTCAACCACTCGACAGCCTGCCTATGCTCATCACGAATATTACTTGCAATCCATATGATTGTTTCAGCGCCAATCCCAGCCGCGTAAGTAATACACTTGCCAAGATGATCGTGATCTGTACGCTCTAATTGATTTTCAATTATAATCGCCCTATCAGAGTAATCAGCCGTAACTATATCCGCATTAAAATCGCCGACACCAACTTCGGTTTTTATGTTTTCCGTGTTGAATTCTATTCCCAAAGCGTCACCTAGCAAGGATAAATTATCTGGATGAGCCAGCCATGGAGTGAACGACAAAGCTTCGTGCTCCCATATTTTTCTGATATTTACCTTTTCTAGCTTGCCTAAAGATTGAACCACAAAAAAACTCTCCCCAATTTACTATTTTGCCTATTATACCATAGCTCAGTAAAAGCTATCAGTTGCCTTCAAATTAGAAAAAAGATCCCTTCTATGGACTCCACGGTGTCTCACATACAGCACCCACCATCTTTGAGGAATTGCTTCAAATATCACCAAGAAATGGCAATCGTTTTTTGAATACAGTAGTTTTTATCATGGTCGCCTCCCGTTTTGGAGTTTACTTTATATTTAGCAGTCAAGAACTCCTCAAGCAAATATCCCCAGAAGTACCCTCCGAAGATATAGCGAAATCTCTCTTCTATTACTAGACATAACTGAGTAGCTACATCGTGTCAAATAGCGCAATTTATAACCTACCTACCCTAAAGGTTACCCTTGCGCATCCTTTTGACCGCACGCCACAATTAAAGTAAAATTTATAGTATGCCTCATATACACAACCAGCCTGGTCAGCACGATATATGCGTTAGCGGATATATCGTGAAAATAACAGAGGGCGCTGAACCTCGAATTATTTTACATAAGCACCGCAAGCTAAACAGGTTATTGCAGTTTGGTGGGCATGTCGAGCTGGACGAGACACCGTGGCAAGCGGTCTTACGGGAAATAGCCGAAGAATCTGGCTACGACAAAAACCAGCTGAGGTTGTTGCAGCCGAGTTACAATAGACTTGCTTCATTGCCTGGAGTGAAACTGCATCCTCAACCGATCGCGATTCACACATATCCTGCTGGTGGCGGACATTATCACACGGACATAAGTTATGCGTTTATTACTTCGGAAAATCCGATACATGATATAGCTAGCGGCGAATCCAACAACATCAACCTCTTTAACTTGAGAGATTTAAAGAAGCTTACATCAGAACAAATATACGACAATGCCAAAACCATCGCTATATATACTTTGACCACAGCGGTTGAGGAATGGGATGAGGTGGATTTGTTACTTTATAAACTCTAGGTCGCACCTAGTTATGAGGCCATACAGATCGTCAGCTAGACCATCTACGTACGGTTTGTAGTATGTGTATATACGAAAAGCTGAAGAATATTGAGAATTGAAGCGTACTACTTCACAAATTAAAAAAACACCTTCATATAGATGTTTTTTAATAAGTTAACTATTTTTGGTGACCCCACCGGGAATCGAACCCGGGTTGCCAGGATGAGAACCTGGTGTCCTAACCGCTAGACGATAGGGCCATAACTCCATGGATTATACCACGAAAAGGGAGGGCTTGTCTACTTTTTCGCATCCATACAACCTCTACGTCATATTTATCACTTGAGATTTTCCTGAAAATTCGCCATAATAAAACTATGAAAAAGGGCGGGATTTACTTTAAGCCTCATGCAATTTCCAGGTTTTGGTTAAGACGGTTGTGTGAAGTAGCATTACTGAGTTGTTTCACAATTATTCTTTTATATGCATGGGCGCGATTTATACCGACCGGCTATCAATTGCCAATCGGATTATCTGTCTCAGACTTGGCGGCTGGCGTAGCAGGAATCGGCAGCTTAATTGTGCTGATTTTATGTTATTGGCTTCCCAGAAAACATGAAACTGGAATCGGAATTTTCGTATATTTATTAACTGTCACCGTCGCTACAACCACCATAATTACCAGCGGCGGAGTCGTTTCACCATTCCTGGTTATGTGGATTATCGTGGCAATTTTCGCAGGATTTTTCGGCGCAATAATCTCAGGAATAATGGGGCTTTTGATTATTTTGCAGATTATAGCCACCAGCGTTCAACATGGAATAAACATACAATTCATCATCGGCTACCTATTCTTCGGATTTTTACCTTTGATTTTTAGCCTTGTTCTATGGATTCGCCGCCAAAAAACTGACGACAATACGTCCAATCTGGAGAATAAACTTTCCGCGGTTGAAAGTAAATCTGACGTAGTGATTAATGCCATCGATGACGGCGTTCTGGCGATCTCCAAAGACGGCAACATCGAACTGATAAATCCATCCGCCCAACAAATCATCGGCTGGGACCAAGGCGACGCGCTCGGACTCAACTGGAAAAGCGTCTTAAAACTCGTTACCTCAGACGGAAAAGACGTAGAAGACCTCGAGAATCCAATAGCCCAATCCTTATCAAAAAACCAGCCAACTCATAACGATAAATTATTCCTATTAACCAGCTCTGAAAAGCGAATTTTAGTTTCAATTGTCAGCTCTCCAGTCGGCACGGACGGTGAAGGAATCATCGTAGTTTTCCGCGACATCACCAAAGAAAAAGCCGAGGAACGCGAGCAAGCCGAGTTCATCTCCACCGCCAGCCACGAGATGCGTACGCCAGTTGCGTCAATTGAGGGCTATTTGGGACTGGCATTAAATCCAGCCACCGCACATATTGACGAAAAGGCGCGAGATTTCATCACCAAAGCCCACGAATCGGCGCAACATCTGGGACGATTATTCCAAGATCTTCTTGATATCAGCAAAGTTGAAGATGGGCGAATGAAAAATAACCCGAAGATAATCAACGTAAACGAATTTTTGAAGGATATTTTTGATGGTTTGGCGACAAAAGCTAGCGAAAAGCAGCTCAATTACATCTTCATGCCAGACATAATTGATGAAGGTAAGGAGAAGTCATTGCAGCCGATTTTTTATGCCAATATTGACCCTGACCATTTTCGGGAAGTCGTCAGTAATTTGATTGAAAATGCCATCAAATACACGCCATCGGGCGAAGTTGTCGTTAATGTTACCGGCGACGATAAGCAGATTTCCATAAGCGTAAAAGACAGCGGTATTGGTATTCCAGCCGAAGATATTCCGCACTTGTTCCAGAAATTTTATCGAGTGGACAATTCTGATACGCGAGAAATTGGCGGAACTGGCTTGGGGCTATATTTGAGCCGCCGCTTGGCCGAGGCGATGTCTGGAAACTTGCGAGTTGAAAGCAAATATAAAGAGGGGAGTACTTTCTATCTGGAAATTCCTCGCATGAGTAGTTCGGAAGCCAAGCAGCGATTAGAATCTGCGGAAGCTGAAAGTCCTAAAGATTCAACGCCAGATTCTACCGTTCCAGAAGAAACTGAAATTGCCACAGAAGAGAAGACGGAAGATGTCGCAATTGAAAATAATAGCGAGATTGTCGATTCAGATCCAGTAGCAATCGCAACTCCAGAAAATCCAGCTCCAGCCACACCGACCACTCCAGTAGTCCAGCCAGAAATTCCACAACCAGCCAGAAATTCTTCTGAGCCAACGCTGGTTGAAATTGAGGAAGAATTGCGAAGAAAACGCCAGCAATTGTCAATTCCTGGTCGCGAATAATAGCCATAAGAACTATGGATTTTTTGTCAAAACTTCAGTATAGTATAAACATATGACAAAAATTTTATTGGTTGAGGACGACAAAAGTTTACGCGAAATTTACGGCGTACGACTTTTGGCGGAGGGCTACGATATCGTTTCGGCGGGCGACGGAGAAGAAGCTCTAGCCATGGCAATTAAAGAACGTCCGCGATTAATTTTAAGCGACGTGATGATGCCAAAAATTTCCGGATTTGATATGTTGGACATTTTACGCTCGACTACAGAAACAAAAGACGTTAAGGTGATTATCATGACCGCGCTATCATCAGAAGATCAGCGAAAACGCGGCGAGCAACTTGGCGCTGATAAATACTTGGTGAAATCTCAAGTGGGAATAGAGGACGTTGTGAGGGCAGTTCACGAAACCTTGGGAGATCTTCCGGGAGTCGGCACAAATCCAGTGCCGGTTTCACAGCCAGATCATACATATGAGCCAGTCGCTACAACTCCTCAGCCAACTCCAGCAGCGCCGCAGCCAGTTACCAGACCTGACGTCTCTTCATTGTCACCGCAACCAGCTGCCCCCGCTGCAGCGCCAACAGCTTCTGTAGTAAATCCGCTTATACAACAACATCCGCAACAAGCATTTGCTCCAGCACCGCAACCACTACCTCAACCAGTGCAGGCTCCAGCACCGCAACCAATTCCGACGCCTCAGCAGCAGCCAGCAACGCTACCACAACCCATGGCGCCGTTTTCATCACCTGCGCCGCGACCTTCAGGGCTTGGTGATCGCATTATTCAACCTTTACCAGCTGATGATTCTCAGAATTCGGTAGACATTTCTAAACTTATGGCAGAAGAATTGGACAATACACAGAGAGTTTCTCAACCAACTCCAGAGCCTCAACCAGTGCAGACTCCAGCGCCGCAACCGATTACAGCACCTCAGCCGACGCAATTTCCGCCAATAAATCCACAACAATGATAAGCTCAGACACAAAGCAAGAATCTTGGCGCCTCAATAAATTTGTAGCGCTGTGCTTGGGTGTTTCTCGCCGAAAAGCCGACGAGCTAATCGAAAAAGGTGTGATTTTTATCGACGGAAAACCAGCCAAATTAGGACAACAAATTTCTGACAATCACAAAATCTCCTACAACGGCAAGATATTAGAACTGCAGAAGAAACAACTTATTCTACTACACAAGCCAACAGGATATTTATGCTCGCGCGCTTCTCAAGGTGGAGTTCCGACAATCTACAAACTATTGCCAAAAAATCTCCACCACTTAAAACCTGTTGGTCGCCTGGACAAAGACAGCTCCGGGCTGATTCTCATGACGAACGACGGCGATTTTGCGCACAGCATGACGCATCCGTCGTTTTATAAGATTAAGCGATATCTCGTCACGATCGACCAGCCATTGCAGCCTCTACATCGCCAGATGATCAATGATTTTGGCGTGCAGCTTCCTGACGGACGCAGTCAATTGACGCTAGAAAGACAACATGAAGGCGATGATTATCGCTGGATAGTGGAAATGAGCGAGGGAAGGAATCGTCAAATTCGGCGAACTTTCGATGCGTTAGGCTACACTGTTAAGAAACTCCATCGTACGGATTTTGGCAATTATTCAATTGGCGAAATTAAGCGAGGGGAATTTCAGGAAAGCAATTTGACAACAAATTAATAATAGCGTACTATATCTTACATCATAAATATTAGGAGGATGTTATGATGAGAACAGGAGAAAAGTTTTCAATTGGCGACATAAGCGAGTCGTTACGAAAAAGAGTAGGGAAAACACTTGGCCTCATAACTGTCGCTACATTGGTTGTTTCGGGCTGTACCGCACCAACCTCAGAAACAAAACCAGCTGGCACAAAGCAAGGACAAGAAGATACACAAACAGACTCAAAAGGCAGACCCGACCTTGACTGGACGCCGGTTGACTCGGGCTGCGAGCGAGATTGCGAAAAAGGAGAGCCGGTAGGCGAGATATCAAGAGCTTGTGACGGTACCACTCTAATATACGTATACCGCGACTACAGGAAAGGCGGTATCACTGCCATCCCTAACAGTCCTAAA
>ERZ773263.2209-NODE-2209-length-10791-cov-15.615313_pt1 | contig 10791 bp, 9 predicted proteins | sample MGYA00511076_ERZ773263 | MGnify/ENA primary metagenome ERZ773263 (study PRJEB29015, sample SAMEA2738155) | human oral metagenome | biome: human oral; feature: human-associated habitat; material: saliva | place: China | collected 2195 ... | reverse complement strand
GAGTTTAGGATATGAGTTATCGATATATGCGTATGATTTTAATGTTTGATATGCCGGTTGATACCATAGAGGAACGCAAGGCCTATCGGAAATTTCGTAAGTTCCTCATAGATGAGGGATTTATCATGCACCAATTCTCCATCTATAGCAAGCTCTTGCTCAACAACTCTGCTAATAATGCCATGATTGAGCGACTCAAGACTCATAACCCTAAAAAGGGGAACATTACTCTCTTAACCGTCACAGAAAAGCAGTTTTCTCGCATGATTTACTTAAATGGCGAGCGAAATACCAGCGTAGCAAACTCTGATGCTCGTTTGGTCTTTCTAGGAGAGGAGCCTGGAGATGAAGATTAATTTCCCATTATTGGATGAACCATTAGCTATTGAAAATGCGACCTTTTTAGTGTTGGAAGACCAAATTACCTTTTCAACTATCGTCAAGCAGTTCTATCAATACACTGATGAAGGAGAGTTGAAGTTGTTTGATAGAAATCTAAAAGCTCTGAAAGAATCCGAGTTACTACTGATAACGGATGTCTTAGGATACAATCTCAACTCACCCGCCATGCTCAAGCTGATACATGCAGATCTTGAAAATCAACTCAATGACAAACCAGAAGTCAAATCCATGATTGAAAAGCTGGTAGCTACGATTACAGAATTACTGGCATTTGAGTGTTTGGAAAACGAATTGGACTTGGAGTATGATGAAATTACCATTCTAGAGTTAATCGATGCACTTGGTGTCAAAGTCGAAACCTTGAGTGATACACCTTTTGAAAAGATGCTAGAAATTGTCCAAGTTTTTAAATATCTTTCTAAAAAGAAACTCCTTGTTTTCATCAATGCTTCTGCCTATCTATCAAAGGATGAGTTAGTAAATTTGATAGAGTATATCCAACTCAATCAACTAAAAGTTTTATTTGTCGAACCTCGAAAAGTCTATGATTTCCCGCAGTATGTGCTGGATCAAGACTATTTCTTGAACCCTGAAAATATGGTATAATAAGGGTAACAATTGGAACCTGACGAGCTGAAGTCTGGCTGGGACGAATGGCGCGATTACGAAATTTCGTGAGAAAAATTTTTCTACGAGGTTTTAGAGCTGTGTTGTTTCGAATGGTTCCAAAACCTAGTCATTTTCTCAATGTTGTTTGTGACTGTTTTAGAGCTGTGTTGTTTCGAATGGTTCCAAAACATGGTGAGTATCTTTTTAATTGTTGTAGGAGTTTTAGAGCTGTGTTGTTTCGAATGGTTCCAAAACTAAAATTTGAGTCTGTTTCTGCAGGGGATGGTTTTAGAGCTGTGTTGTTTCGAATGGTTCCAAAACTACTGGATAAGCTACACGATGAGAAATTAAGTTTTAGAGCTGTGTTGTTTCGAATGGTTCCAAAACTCCTGCAGCTTATCGCTGGACGAAGTGGAAGTTTTAGAGCTGTGTTGTTTCGAATGGTTCCAAAACCTCTATTGCTCAAAAGAAACCTGGAATTCTGTTTTAGAGCTGTGTTGTTTCGAATGGTTCCAAAACGTCGTCTTCCTGCATTCTCTTTAGCATTTCGTTTTAGAGCTGTGTTGTTTCGAATGGTTCCAAAACCGATGCGTTACGCAAACAATTCATCGCATTGTTTTAGAGCTGTGTTGTTTCGAATGGTTCCAAAACCACCTTTTCAGTTGCCTTTACAATAAAGTAGTTTTAGAGCTGTGTTGTTTCGAATGGTTCCAAAACACTATGTAAAGAAAGCTAAAGCATGGTACGGTTTTAGAGCTGTGTTGTTTCGAATGGTTCCAAAACTCCGCTTGGGTCGTCCTCATAGTCCAATACGTTTTAGAGCTGTGTTGTTTCGAATGGTTCCAAAACTTTTGCCTTTCTCAAGTTCTATGACGACAAGTTTTAGAGCTGTGTTGTTTCGAATGGTTCCAAAACGGCACGTCGTGCAGCAGAATTGTCAAATAAGTTTTAGAGCTGTGTTGTTTCGAATGGTTCCAAAACACATTGATTCTAATCTTACCTCGTTCAGGCGTTTTAGAGCTGTGTTGTTTCGAATGGTTCCAAAACTATAGGGTAATGGGTTTTATCTACTTGTGTGTTTTAGAGCTGTGTTGTTTCGAATGGTTCCAAAACGAACAGTAATGACTTCATCTTTGTCAATGAGTTTTAGAGCTGTGTTGTTTCGAATGGTTCCAAAACTAAAAAATTCTACCGCATACGGCACTGTAAGGTTTTAGAGCTGTGTTGTTTCGAATGGTTCCAAAACTTTGAGGGGTGCGAGTTTTCGGCGACATTTGTTTTAGAGCTGTGTTGTTTCGAATGGTTCCAAAACGTCGCTTACCACGTATCAAATCGTGGTGTGTTTTAGAGCTGTGTTGTTTCGAATGGTTCCAAAACGCTGACTTATCAATCGCTAAACTTTTAAGTGTTTTAGAGCTGTGTTGTTTCGAATGGTTCCAAAACAGTTCGAGCGTCTACATAGCGTTTGATTTCGTTTTAGAGCTGTGTTGTTTCGAATGGTTCCAAAACCCAGTTTAAAGCTAGGAACTCGCAAAGCTTGTTTTAGAGCTGTGTTGTTTCGAATGGTTCCAAAACCCAAAAAGCCCAAAATCTCTATGAGACTTTGTTTTAGAGCTGTGTTGTTTCGAATGGTTCCAAAACCAAGAGCTGGATTTTTAGAAAACAAGTTGGGTTTTAGAGCTGTGTTGTTTCGAATGGTTCCAAAACAACTCTAGCTCCTTAATGTGGTCAACTTCTGTTTTAGAGCTGTGTTGTTTCGAATGGTTCCAAAACGGGTCAATGACTGTTCCCTCCTTTTCTGCAGTTTTAGAGCTGTGTTGTTTCGAATGGTTCCAAAACAGCCTTTGGACAATGTGATGGAACAGATCCGTTTTAGAGCTGTGTTGTTTCGAATGGTTCCAAAACCTCTAATACTGACTATGGCTATATGACGAAGTTTTAGAGCTGTGTTGTTTCGAATGGTTCCAAAACTGATAGCGAGAATGATTCAGTCATGGTGGAGTTTTAGAGCTGTGTTGTTTCGAATGGTTCCAAAACCCGTCAGCTCCTTTAGTTCCAGGGATACCTGTTTTAGAGCTGTGTTGTTTCGAATGGTTCCAAAACGTTGGTTCAATATACCTTGTCTTACCACGAGTTTTAGAGCTGTGTTGTTTCGAATGGTTCCAAAACCTTTGCAGCAAGTCCTGGACACTATATCATGTTTTAGAGCTGTGTTGTTTCGAATGGTTCCAAAACCTTTTCAGTTCTCGTAAGCCGCCAAGTTCCGTTTTAGAGCTGTGTTGTTTCGAATGGTTCCAAAACCCATTGCCTTTTTGAACTCTTTGCGTTCCTGTTTTAGAGCTGTGTTGTTTCGAATGGTTCCAAAACCATCACCTAAAAGGAAGCAAGGATGATCCTGTTTTAGAGCTGTGTTGTTTCGAATGGTTCCAAAACGATGTAAGCGATATGAACCTTACCGACGAAGTTTTAGAGCTGTGTTGTTTCGAATGGTTCCAAAACCGTGCGAAAGTAAATGGAACATGGAAACCTGTTTTAGAGCTGTGTTGTTTCGAATGGTTCCAAAACTCCTCTTCTAGATGGTCTTCTATACAATCAGTTTTAGAGCTGTGTTGTTTCGAATGGTTCCAAAACCAAGTGAACGCTGAATCGCACCAATTACAGTTTTAGAGCTGTGTTGTTTCGAATGGTTCCAAAACAAGTTCGAACTCGGCTACTATTGCACCTGCGTTTTAGAGCTGTGTTGTTTCGAATGGTTCCAAAACCACAGTCTTGTCGCCCAAACCTCGTGTATAGTTTTAGAGCTGTGTTGTTTCGAATGGTTCCAAAACTTTTGAGACAAAGACACGACCATGAATTTAGTTTTAGAGCTGTGTTGTTTCGAATGGTTCCAAAAAAAGCTACTCATTCTTTGAGTAGCTTTTTAGCTATTCCCCCCTACACATAGGTCATTCCCTTATAGCAAAGGAAAACGGCTAGTGCGATAAAAAGTACGGTTGCCCCGATTCGCTGGCTAGTACTGTACATCCTTCTCTCCCATCTGACTGGGAAGATGACTGCTAGAAAAACACCGCCTACTGCACCTCCGATATGCCCAGCTAGGCTGATTCCTGGAATCAGAACACTTCCAATGATATTTATCACGAAAAGTGTCAGATAGGATTGCCCCAACTGCTGGATATAGGGGTTGCGAGTTGCGTAACGCAAGACGATAATCGCAGCAAATAGTCCGTAAAGAGAAGTGGAGGCCCCTGCTGCTACAACTTTCGGTGTGAAAGCAAAAACAAAGAGATTGCCCATCATTCCTGATAAGAGATAGAGAAAGAAGAACTGCTTAGAACCGAAAATCTCCTCCACTTGTCGTCCAAGAAAGTAGAGCGAAATCATATTGACAATGAAATGCTCCCATCCAATATGCACAAATATAGCCGAAAAAAGGCGCCATATCTGCTCGGGGAACAAACGAATGATCGGTCCATACATGGCTCCAAACTGAAGCAAGGTATCTGCTCGTTCAAAATTTAAACCTGTAAGAACCAACATCAAAAGAAATACCAATGCCGTTACTAGGAGGAAGAAACTAGTCACAGGATAGCGTTTATCAAAGATTTCCTTCATAGATTAGCACCTCCTGGACGGGAATATCATGGTCTTCCAAGTTAAACTCCTGAACCTGACAAGGATAGATTGTACTCAGGCTCTGCCCAACAAAATGTTCCAGATAGCGGTCGTAGTAGCCTCCACCATATCCAATCCGATAGCCCTCTGTTGTAAAAGCCAAGCCCGGAACATGAATCAAATCAATCTGAGACAGATCCACCACTTCCAAATCGCCTTGCGGTTCCAGTAAGCCAAAGGAAGTTTTTACCAACTGCTGCGGATCGTAGACCACAAACTCCATACGCCCCTTGGGATAGGTTTTAGGAATCAAAACCTTTTTGCCGTCCTTCAACGCCTGGTCGATCAGTCCCTGCGTTTGAAACTCATGCGGAAAAGAGAGGTAGGTTGCGACGACCTTGGCTTCTTGGTAAAAAGGATGATTCAAAAATCGTTCTGTTAAGGCTTGATCCATAGCCATTTTTTGCTTCTGAGGGATAGACTTCATTTCTTGCAAGACTTGCTTGCGCAATTCCGATTTCATAGACAAGCCCTCTACTCTGCTGCCTTCTTTTGGAGAAAGCTAGAGACCGCATCCACCCCAATGGCTAAGGCTTCTTCCTTGGGGCTCATCTGAGGGTGATGAAGGGCATAAGGACTATCGATACCTAACCAAAACATAACTCCGTCTACCTTCGAAAGGAGATAACCAAAATCTTCACCTGTCATAGCAGGCTCGATATCAATCAACTCGATTCCTTCTTTTTCCTCAAAGAAGGTCATCAGTTCACGCGCCAAGGCTGGATTGTTCTCAACAGGCAGGTAACCTCCTTGTTTGAGTTCGATTTCGACTTCCATCCCAAAAGCTGCCGCAACTCCTTCTGCGACAGTTTTCACTCTCTTTTGCACCAAAAGGCTCATGTCCTGAGTCAAGGCGCGAATAGTTCCATGTAAAAATGCTGTGTCTGTAATGACATTGTTGGTTGTTCCAGCTTGAAACACTCCAAAGGTGACCACTGCTCCCTCGATTGGATTAACATTGCGGCTAACAACTGACTGTACTTGGGTCACAAAGTAACTAGCAGCCACTAGGGCGTCATTGGCCTCATGTGGAAAAGCTGCATGTCCCCCTTTTCCTTTGAAACGAATCTTCACCTCACAAGTCCCTGCAAAGAGAGTATGGGTATTGGTCGCAATCTGGCCAACTTTCAAATCTGGACGAACATGGAGTCCATAAAACTGGTCTGGTAGCCAGTCCCCAAAAGCATCGTCCTCATACATGAGCATACCACCAGCTTCATTTTCTTCAGCAGGTTGAAACAGAAAAAGCAGATTATTCTTGGGTTGCTCCTCAAGGGCGCGTTCGAGACAGCCCAAGGCAATAGTCATATGAAAATCATGGCCACAAGCATGCATGCGACCTTGGTGTTGAGAAGCGAAAGGCAGTCCTGTTTGTTCGACGATAGGCAGACCATCAATGTCTGTTCGCCAACCAATAGTTCGCTCCGGCTGACTTCCCTGCAGGTAGACCAAAATCCCTGTCTTCCAAGTACGAACTTGAACAAAGTCCTTGCCTGCAGTCAATTTCTCAATCACATCCAGCAAATAAGCATGAGTCTTGAACTCCTCCAAGCCAATCTCTGGAATCTGGTGTAAATCTCGTCGAGTCTGAATCAAATCTAACATCTATCGATCCTCCTTTTGATAGAAGAAAGAGGCTGGAAAAAGGGTTCCGCCTCTTTTTTACTTTTACAATTACAAGGTACGAAGCGCATCCTCTAGCGCTGTTTTTTGTTGGGTTTGGGCATCAATTTCTTTGATGATACGAGCCGGAACGCCTGCTACCACTACATTTTCTGGGACATCTTGGGTAACAATAGCTCCTGCTGCAACAACTGAACCACTGCCGATTTGAACTCCTTCGATCACCACTGCATTGGCACCGATAAGAACATTGTCTCCAACACGGACTGGTTCAGCACTAGCTGGCTCAATCACACCCGCCAAAACTGCACCTGCACCAACGTGACTGTTTTTCCCAACGATGGCACGGCCACCAAGGATAGCACCCATGTCAATCATGGTTCCAGCACCGATTTCAGCACCGATATTGATAACTGCTCCCATCATGATAACAGCATTGTCACCAATTTCCACATGGTCACGGATAATAGCACCTGGCTCGATACGAGCGTTGATAGCACGTTTATCTAGCAAGGGAACGGCAGAATTACGAGCATCTTGCTCGACAACATAATCCTGATTTTCTACCAAGCCTTCGAGAAGCGGAGCGATATCCTTCCAATCTCCAAAAAGAACATTGCCTAGCTTGACAACAGAGCCAGGAACAGCAGTTGCGAGTTGTCCCTCAAAAGTTACTTTGACACTGGTTTTCTTTTCAGCATTGGCGATAAATTGGATAATTTCTTGAGCGTTCATTTTTGTAGCAGTCATAGGTGCCTCCTGGTTCGTTATAATGATACCTATTCTACCAAAAAAGGCTTCAAATTTGAAGCCTCAACTATCAAATAAGCATCTTTACTTGGCTTGTTTTGCTTCTTCTACAGATAAGAAAATCATCGGAACGATAATCAACACCATAGCTAAGGCCAAAAAACCATCCATGACCAATCCCAGAAAAAGAACACTTAATAAAGCTGAAGAGAGCGGTTCGCTAGCACTCACCACCGATACAACCAGCGGGGAAACGAGTGACACAGCCTTCATAGATAGGAAGAAGGCAAAAGCAGTACCAAACACGGCAATCGTCAGACAAATCAGCACACTTACCAGATCCACTTGAAAACTTATCCGATAAATAGGGTAAAGGAAATTACTAAAGAGCCCTGCCAGAATCATCCCCCAACCAACAGTCGGAACGAAACCGTAGCGCCGTGCAAAGCGTTGGGGAAGGATAACATTAAACATGACCCCTACTGCACTGAGCAAACCTGTCACTAGAGCCAAAGGAGTCATGGATAATTGGGACAAATCCCCTTTCGTAGCCATCAAAAAAACACCTAGCATGGCAATCAAAACATAAAAAACAGCTGTAATCGAAGCCTTCTTCTGGTAAATGATTCGATTGTAAAACAGGATAAAAACTGGGCTGATAAATTGCAAAATGGTCGCCGTCGTCGCATTGGAATACTCAACGCAGAGATAGAAGAAAAACTGCACAGAAAAAATACCTAGAATAGCATAGGCTAAAAAAGGTAGATAATTTTTCTTATCACGCCAGATGTCCAACAAGCGGCTACGCAACTGAAAAGCAGATAAACCTAAAACCAAACTCCCTGCCACTAGTAAACGCATAGAAGTAATCCATCCAGAAGACACTGGATAATGAGTGAAAAAATACTCTCCTAAAATCCCACAAATCCCCCAGATTAGGCCTGAGAGTAGCGAGTATACTGTTCCCTTAACAATCTTTTTCTGATAATGATTCATATTATTATTGTAACACGAAACCAACAAAGAAAAAAGTAGCAACAAGGTCAAAATTAAGATAACCTTGCTGCTACTCTATCTTAACGATTAAATAGACGTGAACGTCCTGAAGAGCCACTCTGAGTATTTCCACTCGAACTTGTTGTTCCCGAACCGCTACTTGAGCTTGGAGGAGTTACTGCAGGAATGCTTCCTAGAATATTCTTCCAAGCATTCTGATAATCTGCATCGCTTCCTCCAATAGCGAAGCGGTAGGCGGTTACTGGCGCCCCTTCTTTAGTAGCCCAGTAACTTGTTACGGTAGAACCGGAAACGTTAACTTCTTTGCCATTAATTGAAACCTTGCCCGGCTTCTCCCCTGTCGACTTGAGAACTTGTGACTTGGTCACACTTGAGTCAAGATTAAAGCGCTCATTCCCCCAAATTCCAGGTTTTGCTTGTTGAATAGCATTAACCAAGTGGGCCATATAGTTGGCATTGCGGTAGTGGCCCGCCCCTTTGGCTAGCGGGCGGTTGTCATCGTGACCTAGCCAGCCACCCAAGGTCAAGCGAGGCGTAGAAAGCATAAGCCACATGTTTTCATCTTCATTGGTTGTACCAGTTTTTCCAATCCAGTCGGCGCTAGCGAGGCTTGGATTGATGGTAGCCAAGTCTGTCTGGAAACTTGAGGTAATCCGAGATGAAATAACATCGCGAAGCAAACTTTGCATAATGGTCGCTGTGGCTTTTGAGTAAACTTGGACAGGTTTATCTTTATGTTCATAAACCACTCGACCATCTGTTGACTCGATCTTCGCGATCATGTGTTTCTTATGGTAAACTCCGTTGTTGGCCAGAGTCTGATATCCGTTAGTATGCTGAGCAACTGTAACGTCAATTCCTCCGCCCATCGGTAAACTCTCAATACCATATTCTGGGATTTCGTAACCCATTTTTTCCATATAGCCTTTAACATCAACACCCTTCTCTCGAAGTGTACGATAAGTCCAGTAGGCTGGGATATTCCATGAGTAGTTAAGGGCCTCCCCTAACGTCATCATACCTGTTCCAGGACTATTGACATGCATGATGGGATTGCCGTTTGAAAAGTTGGTTGGATAGTTTGATAAGATACTTGCACTTCCCATCAGACCTTGGTCAATGGCAATACTGTAAGCCAATATCGGCTTAGTAGTCGAAGCAGGAGAACGTTTGGTGTCAATAGCGTGATTGTTCTGATTTTCTTGATAATTACGCCCACCAACAAAGCCAAGAATGGCTCCCGTTTGGTTGTCCATGAGGACATTCCCTACTTCAGGCTGGCCTGTCGAATCATCTAGCAGATAGCCGTAGGTTGCCACCGCATTTTGCATCGCAGTATGAACATTTTTATTGATAGTTGTCGTAATCTTATACCCACCATTTTCAATTTCCTTAGTCGCTAAATCACGATAAGCTTTCTGGATGGATTCATTCTTTTGCTCTTGTACAGAAACATTATCTCTCTGAATCAGGTAGTCATACATTCGATCAGTAGCTTCTGCCAAGGTTGCGAAGTAGAGATAGTCACGCGAAGTACCGCTGACACTACCAGATGGTAAGAAGTCTTTCTTAAAATCATAATCCTTGTACTTGTCGTAATCTTCCTGACTTAGAGCCCCTGTCCGGTACATATTATAGAGAACATCTCTAGCCCGTTTGATCCCCAGAGCCAAATCCTCCTCACTCTTCATACTACCGTCAGATTCATAAGGGGAGTAACTGATTGGGCTCTGTGGCAATCCTGCAATAAAGGCTGCTTGAGGGACCGTTAAATCCGAAGCCTTAACCCCAAAGATTCCTTCTGCAGCCTGTTGGGCACCTGCAATATTTTGGCCTTTATGATTGCGACCAAAGGGAGCAATGTTAAGGTAGGTTGTTAAAATCTCATCCTTACCCATAGCCCGCTCTAAAGCTAGAGCATCAATGATTTCTTTGGCCTTACGAGCTAGAGTGGGAGCATCCCCCACCACTTGCTGCTTGATAACCTGCTGGGTCAAAGTCGAACCACCACTGGATGACCCCAGACCGACAAAAGTTCCCAGGGTCGCACGAATAACGGCCTTAGGCACGACTCCCTTGTGCTCGTTGAAATTCTCGTCTTCTGTCGCAATGATAGCCTTTTTAAGATTATCCGAAATAGCATCAGAAGCGACTGAAGTGCGCAACAAATCGCCCTCGATCGAGGCAATGGTACTGCCGTCAGAATAAGTGATTTCTGAGATAGAGGCAATATCCTTCACTTGCTTGACCAACTCTTCTGCTTGAGGGACTTGGGCCTTGTCAAATAGGGCAACTCCATAACCCATAGCCACCCCAGCACCAAACAGTCCACCGATAAAACCTAGGATAAAGAGAGTATTAAAAACTATTTTAAACCCACTCAAAACCTTAGCAAAATTAGATCCTGCCCTTCCAACTTTGTCAGAAGAGGTCCCCTTTTTATCGATTTTCTTATCTGCTTGTCTTTGTTTCCATTTAGCAGTTAGCTGCTGGAAAAAATGCAGCATTTTTGTTTTTAATTCATTAATTCTTTCTTTCATGAATGTCCTCGCTTTCTCTATTATACCATAAAAGGGAAACTTTCAATAAAATAGCCACTTTCTTCCCTATTCCACTAGGCTATTAATCAAGTTTGTGATACAATAGGTAGAAACAATATTTTATAAAGGAGAAAAGACACATGCACATTTTTGATGAGCTAAAAGAGCGTGGTTT
>ERZ773263.2208-NODE-2208-length-10794-cov-12.372847_pt1 | contig 10794 bp, 9 predicted proteins | sample MGYA00511076_ERZ773263 | MGnify/ENA primary metagenome ERZ773263 (study PRJEB29015, sample SAMEA2738155) | human oral metagenome | biome: human oral; feature: human-associated habitat; material: saliva | place: China | collected 2195 ... | reverse complement strand
TGTTTTATGCTTTTTACCAATGATTTTAAGATAGTATCGACCATCTTCACGTTGGTGTAGAGAATCACCAGTGATAGCCTTTAATTCATTTTTACGTAGCCCAGTGGCAGATACGATAGAAAACCAGCGATTATTTGTTTCCTCAGACATTCTGTCGTCATTTGACTTTAAGCGATTATTCTTTTTGTTGGCTCGATATCGAATATCCGTTGCAATAAAAGCAGTAGAAGACACACCTAAAACTTTGGCTAATGCGGCTTTATATGTTGACTGGGTTGGTGCAGAAAGCCCAGTTTTTTTACAATGTTCTAAGTATTGATTTACTAAGTCAACCCATCCATCTACATTCTTAGATTTTTCAAGAGCTTTTAAATCTTCGGCAGTGGTTGTTGTAGCAACAAAGGAAGCAAATCTGCTCCAGGATCCAGCGTAGTTATGAAGAGTTCGGTCTGTATGGATTAAATGAATGTCCTCTCCTGTTTTTTTTGATTCATTTCGCTTGATACCTTTTCCCTTCTTGAAGCGCGTGACTAGATTAGTTAAACCTTTTGATTGGACGAATTGTTTACGGCCTTCGAAAGTAGTTAGAGAATCCATTTGTTGTTTCTGAGCTTTCTCTCTAGCTTTTCATCGTTCAGAACGACTTCGTTTCTTCTTTGACATAGTTCTTTCCTTTCTATAAAAGATAATGTACGTTTAAAGAATACCTTAACAAGAATCTTAAGGTCTTTTAATTCAAGTTGAAGTAGTGCAGTGACCTAAAGCTTATATTCACTAATGTAGTATCTTCCCTTTGCTGAGGGCGCTTCTTAATTGATGGCTAAGAAGATAACCAAGTCATTTTACAACATGACAAGTTGACTCAATTCAAATAAGATGTAGAGTTCCATCCTACAGATAAAAATCTGTTGTTTTTTCTTTTTACTCTTTTTCAGGTTTAAATGCTATGAATTTAGCGACTGAGTTCAGCTAGTTTTTTGTATTTGATTTTTTGACTTTTATTATTTTCTTTCGTTTTTATACTTTTATTCTTTACTTTGTTTCAATTAAAAAAATCTTTTTAAACTTCTGTTGACATTTCTTCTATTATTTACACATTTATTTTTTTAAGTTAATGATATACAAAAACTGGTTCTTTCTTAACCCAGCTTAAACCTGCTGTTTCCACGATAGCTACCTCCTTTTAAACATTAAAAAAAACGTAGCTATATTAGTTACGTCTCTATCTACTCAATCTTTAGTTACTTATAGTATTAGTATGCCATAAATTGATAATAATAAAAAACAAATTTTCTTTCTCTTTTGTGTTATACAGTTTTAATTCGGACTGTGTGTTTAGCGTGACTTTCACATACGTTTCTGTCAACGCTAAACACACAGAAAAAACAGCGACGTAACATAAAAAAAGAATTAATGGAAATAGTATTCGAAGGCAAATGCACTAAAGTTTCTTATCAGATTGAAAATTAGACAAAAAGAACATAATGCAATTCATAGTATCCTTATGCTTTTAAGTTTATTGAAATATTACTTACTTTATAAGGAAACTGGGAGTGAGCAACTTAAAGTATTAATTAATGAGAAAATTGATTATCAGATTTCATATAGAGTTACGAATAGTCCTATCACAGAAGAATTACTAATAAATTTAAAGAAGAACATAAATTCTATCGATAAATTATATATACAAACTCAACTAATAATGGCTGAACATGATTTTGAATTTTATCAACTACACCAGAAATATTTAAATAGCACCCCAAAGCCTAAAAAAAATTATCCTTTGGAGCCAACAGCTTTTATAGTACTTTTTTTAAAAATCCTTCTTTTATTTTTACAGAAAAATGGCATAATAATAGTATAGATAAAAAAAGAAAGGCAGTGCTGAACTGTCTTTTTTTGTCCCTAAAAAAGGAGGTAGCAGATGCTCATGCCAAATCATTTAATAATAATATTAAAAAGAGTAAGGCCACCGTAAATCTAAGGATGAAAAAATCTTTCTTTAAAAAGAATATTTGGAGGAAAACAAAATGAAAACATATAAAAAGTATGTAGTTTTTACAAGTCAACAATATATTTCAGAATTAATTAATCACAATGAAGAAGTTAATATTAGAATGTTTTATTCAACATTTGATGAGGATCAGTATATTTCAATCTTGAATGATCAAGATCAAGAAGTATCATTCAATTTTGTAAATGATAGTATTGAAATTGAATTGATTGATCCACTGTGTGAGAAAATTTTAATTACATTTGATACTGTAGAACAGACAGCCAAAGTTCATCAAGTAATTAAATTTCTCTTAGATTTGTTTTTTAAATTTAATTGGCATGAGTCAGTCGCAGCATTATCAGTTGCAGATTTCTGGGAATTGATCAAGAATTACGAGGAAGATAACCTCGATATGACGTTTGGTTACCCAAGAATCGCAGGCTCCAATAGCTAATAGCCATATTTTTACGTACAAAAAGAGTGGGAAAGGAATCATTTTTATATTTATCCTTTTCCACTCTTTTTTATTTTGTCTCGTTAATAATTGTATTAATAGCTGAAATGACTTTACTTTGTTTGTACTCTGGTAAAGATTTGATAGTGTCAATAAGCTGTGCTAATTCAGTACTTTCTTCCTTAAGCGTTAAATCGAAAAAAGTTTGTAGATCAACATTTAACGCTTCTATAATTTTCTCAAGAGTACTAATTTTTATATTTGGTTCTAAATTTTCCAGCTTATAGGCATAATTGGTACCAAGATCTGCTTTTTCTTCTAGTTGTTCCTGTGTCATTCCTGACTGTGTTCGCAAAATCCGTATTCGTTTGCTTATATACTTTTGTAATTCTGACATTGCTCACCTCTTAAGACTATTTTACAGCCTTATAAGGTTAGGTTCTAGTTCTCAAAAGGTTGGATACATCTTTACAAAGTTGCTTAAATATAGTATAATTCGGGTGTTTATAATTATATAGTGATAATTTGCTCAATACTCTATCATAAAGGTGGGAATTATGAAAAAGAAAACGATCAAAGCAACTGTATCTGCTGTATCAATAGCTACAGCTTTTGCGGGAATTTCTGTTGTACAAGCGGATGAAGTAACTGCAACTCAGCCAAATGAGTCAACATTAAGTGTTGAATCTACGACTCCTTCGTCTACAAATATAAAACAAGTAGACGGAGTATTTGTTAATAATGGGGTTGCAACCGTAACGAAAACGCCAACTTCAGAAGTTGTAGAAGAAGCAAGAACAATCAAGGAAGAAACAGATCAATCGGTTTCAAATCAAGAAAGTGCATTAGAAAACGCTAAGGCTTCGGAAGCAACTGCTGCAACAAAAGTTACAGAGGCAAATGTTAACTTAAAGAATGCTGAGGCAAATAAAGAATCAGCTACGCCAGAAAAAATTGAAAAAACCAAGAATGAAATATCAGAAGTAAAAGCTGATATTGAGAAAAAGGAAACATCACAAAAAGATGCATCTGATAAAGTTCTAGAAGCTGAGAAAGAACGTAATCAGCAATCAGATGTTATTAAAAAAGATCAAGATAAAATTTCAGATCAAGAAAAGAAAGTTTCGACAGCTGAGGAAGCAGTAGCAACTGCCCAAAAAAATCTTGATGGTACTGGAGCATCGGAAATCATTGCTGAAAGAGATAAAGCAAAAAGTGATGTAGCTGAAAAAGAATCAGCAGAATCAGCAGCGAAAAAGGCTTTGGAAAATGCTATTAGCGAAGACAAAAATAAAGCTGAATTACTCAGTAAAGCTTCTTCTGATGAAAAAACGCAACTTAGTGCTAGTCAGGTTTCTGCTAAACAATTAGCAGATGCTAAAAAGGTTGCAGAAGAAGCAGCGAGTGCATTAGTGAAGGCTCAAAAAGAGAAAGAAACTGCTCAGAAAGTTTTAGACGGTACTGGCGTTGAAGAAATTGTAGCAGAACGTGATGCTGCTAAGGAAAATTTAGATGCTAAAGCAGCAACTGAAAATTCAGCCAAACAGGAACTTGATCGTGCCAAAGAAGCAGATAATAAAAAAGCTACTACACTAAAAAATGCAAAATCTGTTGAAGCAGATCAAATAAAGAAAAGCCAAGAAACAGCAGCAAACTTGTCATCTGCTGAGGAAAAACAAAAACAAGCACAAGAGAATCTAAAGACAGCTCAAGAAAAGAAGGTTTCAGAACAAAGTAATCTTGATGCTTCTGAATCACAACTTGCCCAAACACTCGCAAATCGTGATAGTAAAGCAAATGATTTAGCAAATAAACAAAATAGTAAGATTAGTGCAGAAGAAGAGCTCAAAACAGCTAAAGAAAATGATGCTAAGAAAGCTTCAGAAATTTCAGCTTTAACTACTAAGAAAAACCAAGAAGAGGCAAAAGTAAATGAAACTTCAAATGAGCTAGCGAGTGCAACATCAGCAGCTCAGGAAGCAAAAGAGAATAAAGAGAAGGCTGATCAGGCAGTTGAAACCCTCAATAAACAAATTGCAGCAATTAAAAATCTCACTATTCCTCAATTGCCTCAGGATGTCATTGATGCCTACAAGGCTTATCTTGCCGATAACTCAGATGCAAATAAAAATGCATTAAATGACGTTATTCAAAAATGGTTCACAGGTAGTAAGTATGATTTTGGTACTCCAGAGACAGAATATTCTCCTGAACACCAGAATATTGTTATCAAAGGTTGGCCAAACAAAAATATTGTATTACCCCTTGATGAATCTGTTGTCGATTTAGATAACCTAACTGAGAATCAAATTGAAGCTTTGAGTCAATATTATGTGCTTCTCGCAAATAATCTGCAAGACCAAGTCTGGGGAAGCCATGATTTTATAGTTACCAAAGAATCTGTTCAAGGTGTTAAAAATATCGCAAAAGCCTATGCTGATGAGAATAAACCATTTGGTACAAGTCATAGTGTGACAGCTCTTGCAAAAGATGGATTGGATTCAATCGCTTGGGCTGGCGAAAATATGAGCTTCAATAATACATTACTAGGTTTTAGTGCTTATTATTCAGAAGCAAAAGAAACACGAAAAGCTACAATGTCTCAATTGTATCGCGAGGTATATGATGCTGTAATTAGCTTTATGACAAATGATGTACATGCATATTTTGGACATATGAGATTAATGATTGGAGAAAAAGCTCCTTCAAATATACAAGCAGTCGGAGTAGCAAATAGCCTAACACCTAGTGGTGTTGGTCGAATGCATTTTATTAAATTCAAAGGTCAATCTAGCCATTTTGAATACATTAAAGATGAACAAACAGGTGAGTATCACTCTAAGTTCATTGACGACTATTATGATAAGGGGATTGCCAAACCTCTAGCTACTCCATTTGATACTTCAAAAATGGAAGATGAATTAACAGCTGCTAAAGCTAAACAGACTGCAGCAAATACGGCAAATGCTTCTGCACAGAATCGTTTGGAAAAAGCTAAATCAGAAAATGATTCAAGTACAAAAGCTCTCAAAGAAACGACAGCAAAATTAGATGCTCTGAAAGCTACTCCTGACCAAACACCTGCAGCTACTACTAAATTGGATAACGCTACACAAAATTATAATGAAGCACAAACCCAATTTAGTAAGGCTCAAGATGCACTTGATCAATTAAATGCTGATATTCAAAACAAGCGTCAAGCTTTAGCAAAAGCAAAAGATAATTTAGACCAGGCTACAGCAGCAGAAGTAAAAGCTAAATCTGATCTTGAAAAAGCTAAAGTGGAAAATCAAAACGCAAATCAAAATCTGAAACAGACTCAAAAACAAGTAACTGAATTAATGTCAGTTCCTGATCAAACTCCAAGTGCACAAAAGAAATACGATAATGCGAAACTACTAAAAGAAGAAGCTGAAACAAGATACATCAAAGCTCAAACAGCTTTGGATAACTTAAATGCAGATCTTCAAGTTAAGCAAAAAGCATTAGAAACTGCAAAAGAGGAGCTTGAAAAAGCAAGAGTAGCAGATAAGACTGCAAGAAACAATTTAGATGAAGTAACTAAAATTCATGAAAAACATTTGGCAGCCTTAACTACTATACGTCAAACGATTGCAAGATTAAACTCAATCTCAGATAAGACACCTCTTGCACAAAAGAATTTAGATGAAGCTTCTCAACAATTGGTTGCTGCCAAGACTCGTTATGCAAAAGCACAAACAGCTGTTGAAAATCTAAATGCAGATATTCAAACAAAACAAAAAGTTTTAGCAGATGCGCGTGCAGAATTGGATAAAGAACTTAAAGTTCTTTCAGATCTGAAAGCTGAAAAAGCTACGGATGAAGCAGAACTCAAAAACCGTCAGAATAAAGTTGAAGAGTTAAAAGCTAAAGAAGGTCAAATTAAGAATGAAATTTCTAAATTAAAGACTCACTTAGTCGCTTTAGAAACACTTTTGGATCGTCTTGAAAATGCCGATGCATATTTGAAAAAAGCAAAAGAAGCTTATGACAATGCAGTTGAAGAGCATTGTTTAGCACTTGATAATGTAGCAAGAGAGGAAGCTAAACTTAAATCACTTCTACAAGATCAATTGGATGCAACTGCACAATATGAGGCTGTACAGCTTGCTTACCAAAACGCTCATAAACAACTAACGCAATATACGAAGTTATCAAGTGAAACTAAATCGATTGGAATCCAAAATGAAGATCATAAAACTTTTGATCTAAAAAATGATTCTGTTTCTCAATTTGGTCACTATAACTATCGAGGTTCAGTGACCGGATATAACCCTCAACGTTCGTTACCAAATACTGGTTCTCAAAATGGATTAGTATTACTTGGCTTAGGAGCGATGCTTATAGGACTATCTGGAATTAAATTGCGCAAAAAAGGTGAGTAAAATTAAGAGTAATCTATAAATAGATTTATAGGCTGGAGGAAATAGAACCTTTTAAGGTGATCTCCCTCAGCCTTTTACTTTAATAATGAAAATAGGAGTATATGATGGATAAAGAGCAATGGATTGAAATATTTAAAGAGATTAACGACCGTGTACCAACAGAAGAAGAGATTCAAGCTGGTATTCAATCAGGAGAAATAATAGTATCAGATTTATCGGCTATTTCTAAAGTTAAGGATAGTGAAAGCAATGCTAGGCCACAGGCTCAGCCACAAGTAGAGTTGAACGAATACGTTTCACAAAATGTTGCGGAGACACAAAATGATCAAAATTTTAAATTTTGTAACTCATGTGGTACAAAGAATTTTGGAAATAGTATGCAATGTAGTGGTTGTGGTAAATATTTTGAACAGGATGATCAAAATATAATTCACTCTATCATAAAAAGATTTAATGTTCTTAACTATTTAAAATATTGTTTTGATACACAAAGATGGGGGATTCTAATATATTTCACGATTGCAATATTTTTGGAAACATACTATGGTAAGGTAATTGTTGGACTAATAGCTTTATTATTTACAGAATTTTTATTATCAAATACCGGTCAATCCTTAGTTTGTTGGATTGTTGGAGCGAAGAGGATAGATAGAAGTGATTATCAAGAAAAAGTTCAACAACCTGTCAATGAGATTATTCAAAAGGCGCGTCAAAAAGGTTTAAACTTACCAGATAATATTGAAATCCGCATGATTCATAATGATGTACCTGCTGCCTACGCAATAGGTATGAACAAAATTATCGTTACTGATAGCTTACTGGAAAATCCATATTTTTTAGAACCAAAAATTATGTTTGAGCTCCATCGAATCCATAATATGGCTCCAAATCTTTTACCTGTGGTAGTTGGTTCAAATATCATTTTAATTATTGTCTTTCTAATCTTATTAATAACAACATTATTTGGAGGCTTTAAAAAAAATTATGGAGACAGCAGAAACTCATTTTGGTCAGGTAGTTCTGAAACAAAAGAAGGAGCTATTCTATTTTATGGTTCGATAATATTAATAGTTGCATTAATAAGTTTCTTTTACATGTTTGTAAAATCAATTGTAAAACGTGACGCATATCTTTCAGACCAGTATATGGCTGCGATTGGATTTGGGGAAATTCATTGTTATTATATCGATACTGTATCTGAGGAAGATGGATCTTTGGCCAAAGGATATTGCGAGTTAGGATATCCGTCTAAAGATAAACGTATTAGTATTTTACAAAATAATTATCATGTAAGATATACAGGAGTATGAGTTTATGAATAAAGAAGAATGGCTATCTCAATTTGAAGAAAAATATAAACGCAAACCAAGTCCAGTGGAATTTTTTACTGCAAAGAAAAATAATGAGTTTGAAGTAGAAAATACAAATGCTGAAACGACTCCTATTTCAGGAGGTATCGTTAATAGTATCGAAGAACCAGAAGAAAAGATTAAGGATGAAGTTGAAGTAAAAAGGGAAACTTCAGAAAATATTATCCCTGATGGAGATTATGTATCACCAAACAATAATAGTCACGGTGAAGAATATGTCCCACCATACAATAGTGAGGTCAGGGAAGAATATAACTTTTGTGCTAAATGTGGCACCAAAAACTTCAAAACAAGTGAATACTGTGTTTCCTGCGGCTCAAAAATTAACAGTAATAATCTTCAAAAATCCTTTTTATCTGATATCTCAGAAAAATTTTTTGAAGTTAGTTCTAAAGCTGGAAAGAAAACAAAGGAATTAACTCAATCAATTCAAACCAATACTCAACTGTATAAAGAGAATAAAAAACGTGAAAAATTAATTTTGACATTAGGAAATGCTTATTATGAAAGTAGAAAAAATACTATAGATGATCCGTTTTCAGAGTTAATAAACGAGATAAAAGAAATCGATATCTTGATTCAAAATATGAAGAATTCGGAATAATTAAGGATTAATATTATGAAAAACTTATTAAAGATAATAATTACGATTTTAGGATTATTTTTTTCATTTCAGATATCTAATGTTTATGCGGAAGAAACAGGACCTCTTGTAGTACAAGGAATTGTTCAAGAAGGTTATAAGTTAGAAGTAGTTGTTCTTGTGGTAAAAGCAGATACCGAAGAAGTTGTTAAAACATTAAAAATTAATCCTGAAAATAATTGGATGCAAGAAACAAGTGTTCCAGAGGGTGAATATAGAATAAGAACATATATTGAAAATTTAAGTCCTAGAGCTACGACAAAACAAAAAGCAACTTATATGGTAAAAAGTGTCACTAAGAATCCTTCAAAGAGAGAAACACCTTGTTTTGTTGTTATGGAAGGAGACGAAAAATTTTTATCAGCATATTATGGATTAGTTGATTTCCAAAGAAAAGACGGTAGTTTCCTTAAAGGAAATTTTAGTGAAGATGAAATGAATGAATACTATCAAGAAGCAATAGGATCTCAGACTGGAATGCTAGGTTCTAGTCAAAGTAGTAAAAATGATAATGATAAAGACATTAAAATAGATAGTGATAAAAATGATTCAATAAAACCAAAAGGTAGCAAAGAAAGTGTAAATAAAACAGGTACAAAAGAATCTATTAATAACATAAAAACGAATGGAAATAAAATAGAATTTCCTCTCTTCATTATTGTAATGTTTTCTGTTGTTTTCATTTTTCTCTTGATAATTATTAAAAGAAGTAATATTAAACGTTAGTCGATACTTCTTATGGATCTTTGTGATTAGATTTATTTTTTGGAGAGGAAACTTTGTAAATAAAGAAGCCCTGCAAGAAACCTGATATGTACCCTCTTTACTGGACACCCAGTAAGGAGGGTATTTTTATCCTTAAAATTATACTATTACCGCTATTTTAATGGGCACTTTGTAAAGTGTCCTTTTTAGATTTTAGTTAAAAATGGATCAATTTTTGGAATATGAAAAGGTAGTGTAAAATAAGTTGTGTAAACACAAAAAGGAATAAATCCGTTATAGTAGAGTTGTAACAGATTACTAGAAAGAAATTTATTCCTATGACTCAGTTTACTACAGACTTGCTTAACTTTCTAGCCCAAAAGCAAGATATTGATGAATTTTTCCGTACTTCTTTTGAAACAGTTATGAATGATCTGCTTCAAGCAGAGTTATCAGCCTTACGAAAAAATAGGCTATAATTCTGGCAATAGTCGAAATGGAACCTATTCACGGAAATTTGAAACCAAATATGGGACAGTTCATTTAACTATTCCAAGAGAATTTAATGGGAACTTTAGTCCAGTTTTGCTTCCCTCTTATGGACGTCGAGATGTCCACTTGGAAGAGATGGTGATCAAACTCTATCAAACTGGCGTAACGACTCGAGAAATTAGTGATATCATCGAGCGAATGTATGGTCAGTACTATAGTCCTGCCACAATTTCTAATATCTCAAAAGCAACTCAGGAGAATGTCGCTGCTTTTCATGAGCGAAGTTTAGAAGCCAATTACTCTGTTTTATTCCTTGACAGAACCTATCTTCCATTAAGACATGGAACCGTTAGTAAAGAATGTATTCATATCGTACTTGGCATGACACCAGAAGGACAGAAGGCTGTTCTTGGATATGGAATCGCCCCAAATGAAAACAATGCTTCTTGGTCTACCCTGTTAGACAAGCTTCAAAACCAAGGAATCGAACAGGTTTCTCTTGTAGTGACCGATGGCTTCAAGAGGCTTGAGCAGATTGTCAGTCAGGCTTACCCATCGCATTCAAAAATAAAAAACCGAGGTCTAAACCTCGGTTTTTATTTTGATTGGAAACTCTATTATTTAAGAGTAACTGAAGCTCCAGCTTCTCAGCTGCCTTGGAGATACTCCCCTACTCAGCAATAGTAATAAAATAACGAAGCACTCTTAACTCCATGCCATCCTCCTAA
>ERZ773263.2206-NODE-2206-length-10798-cov-5.804896_pt1 | contig 10798 bp, 17 predicted proteins | sample MGYA00511076_ERZ773263 | MGnify/ENA primary metagenome ERZ773263 (study PRJEB29015, sample SAMEA2738155) | human oral metagenome | biome: human oral; feature: human-associated habitat; material: saliva | place: China | collected 2195 ... | reverse complement strand
TGCCGGCACCTCCGGGACCGGCCGCGCCCCGTCGGCCTGGGCGACGCCGGGTCGCAGGCGGCCTACCTCGCGGCCCTCTCGGCCTCCTGGGTGCGCAGCAAGCGCTCGTGGAGGTGCGTATCGATCTGGCGCTTGAGCTCTCGCACTCCCCAATTTGCGGTGGCCGCTTCGCGAACGTAGAACTCACGCGCTGCGGGAGAGTCAACGCGCATGATGCGCTGATAGTGGGACCAGCTCAATTCGCTAGACAGTGTGTAGCGAATTGGGAAGGCACGGTAGAACTGCCGCATGTTACGCAAGTTAGGCTCGCTGAAGCCTTTGCCGTATTCGGTGATCAGATTGCGCGCGAGGTACGTGATGAGGTGACTCCCATATTCGGCCCTGTCTCCCACCGTCTCGGCGATCTCCCTGCCGATGGTCCAATAAGCCTCGACCATAGCGGAGTTGACCGTGTGCGTCATCTTGCCGCGCGCGGTATCAATCGCCGCGCGCGCGACCGAGAGGGCATGCTCCTCGGCAGTGTCGACCTGCCCGCTAGCTATGAGACCTGCAGCATGATTGTTCGGGCTGCGTGAGATCATTTCCATAGTAATGTCAATCTCCTAAGGAACTGTAAGATAATTTCTAATCCGTATTATGGGGCCTTATGAGGCTCTTCGGGGGTTCATGTGGGTTGATGCCTCGGCGAAGATGCCAACCTGGCAGCGGCGCCACTCGCGCAGAGCCTGTCTTCCCGACCAAGCGGGAGGGGCCAGCGAGGGGGCGCCGTCGGCACGCCATGGCGGTCGAGGCGCTCGTGCCACCTGACGCAGCTCGCGTCGCGATTCGTATTGCGACTCGCGTCGCAACAGTGTACACAAACGCCCCGAAACGGATCCGAGAGGCCATTTTGGCCGATCTGTGTACACTCCTGCGTCGTTGCCCCGGCGGTGACGCCCACGCCGCCCTAGCGGTAACGCAACCACCCACTCACACGAACTCACGAAGCCTCCCTTATGACGTAGTCCCACTCGCCGTGGAAGTCCTCCCTGGAGATGTCGAGGGTGCCCGTCTCCTCGTCGGTGACCCTGATCCGGCCTCGTACGAGCGGGGGTCGACCTCGCGCATGACCCTGAGGCCCCTTGAGGTCGTCGTCGAGGCGACACGGCCGGCGATCACCTCAAGCGACCCCGGAGGCCCGCCGCGCCAGTTGCGGGTGATCTGGGTGAAGATGCGGTGCTCGACCTTGTTCCACTTTGAGGTGCCGGGAGGCAGGTGGCGGGCCCCGCCTCCATGCGGTTGCGGTCGCAGAAGAGCTGCAGCTCGCGTTCCCGGAGCCTGTCGCGGCTGCCGTTGGACCCGCCGCCGTCGCAGGCCGGGAGGAGTCTGGCCGTCCCGGCGCACCTCTCGCTCCCTATCTGGTCCCACCACGACCGTGGGGAGGCGACGGCGAGGTGCGCCGTGTCGCGGGACATGCCTACGCTCACCCAGCCCTCGTCGGCGCCCACGTCGCGGGCTCCGTAGGGGGACGACCTTCCCGAGTCCCGGCAGGGAGAGGTCGTGACCGAGGACCTCGGTGGGCTCGCCTGCGGGCCGCCACTCGCGACCGCCGTTGGCGAACCTGCCTACGGCCTCCTTCTTCTCGCGGTCGACCGAGACTACCGGAGCGCCCGATGCCAGCCCCGCAGGGTCAAAGAAGCTAATGCGGTCATAGGCACCCTGCTTGCCGCCCTCGGGGTGGGACTCTAGGCCAACGATGGCGATCAACCCCTCGACGGGGCTTGCCCCGCCTCTCGTAGAGCTGGTCCTCCTGCTTGCTGGCCTTGTTCGTGCGGTGCTTGGTTTGCAGATTGTTCCAGAGACGCTCCATCTCCGGAATACCCATGCGGATGTCAAACAGCACGGACCCTCCCTAGAAATCAGAGAGGTCGATGGGGGCAAAGACCACCCCTGTGCGCACGTTGGCGATGGTGGCGTCCATATCGGCGAGGGTCGCGGACGATATGCCCTCCGGGGCAGCGAGCTCACGGGACTCCAAGATGTAGCAGCCTCTGGCGAGCTCCTTCACGTTATAGTAGTCCATGCAGCGTGACGCGGTGCTTGCCGTCCACGCGGACGTCGTACTCCCTCACGGTGCCTATGGGTGTCTCCCTCAGGATGTCGGTGTTGCCTGCTTTGTGGTGAGAAATCCTACTGAAGGAATTGTAAGAGCGGTTGTGGTCCGCGTCAGGGTCCGGGCTGTGGGGCTGGGGGCGGTTGTCGATCCCACGTGGCGGGCGCTCGTCGTCGCCTCGTGATGGCGGTGTCCAGCCCTGTTGCAAAGATTGGTGAGCACGTGGTGGCCGTCGCTGCGTGACGCATGCCCCCACGCGGACTCGAGCGCATCAGGGCCAGCTCCATTTCCGCGAGACTGTGACCGGGGTTGGCGACGAAAGGATGGCCTTCCCGATGTCACGAGAGGACATCTGTGGCGAGCTGAGCCCTGTCACAAACTTCGATGCGAGGGCCTGCGGCTGCGCTACAGCGCAGTTCTCAGGTACCCCTCGCCCTCGGTGCCAGGTCGTACGTCCGGTTCCTGTTGGCACCGTGGGCAACCACGACGCCCCGCTCGCTCAGGCGACGCATGACATCGCGTAGCGTGCGGGGTGAGACCTTAAGGGTGCGTGCAATGTCAGAGGTGCGTGAGCTGCCATTTTCCAGTAGGTACTGGTACACGAGCCTATCGTTCTCGGGCATATCCCTCCAAGCGGGGGGTTGCGATTCTAAGGGTTCGGCGGTTTGTCGGCGGTTTGTCGGCGAACGCGTCGTTGCGGTGAAACACAAAGTTGGTGCCATCAGCCATACGCTGGTACTCGATACGGATGTTGGCATTTGCGCAGAGGTCTCTTACGCGTGGGATGCCCGATGCGTATGACTCGATGTCCTTCGATCTGTAGAGGGTCCTCGCTATGAGCTCGTTTCGAGTGAGCGACGATCTGCTCTTTCCAGACAAATGGCCCTCGGGATCTTGGCCCTCTATGAACCATCCGGGGTTAAACACCTCGACGCTGTCATTGTAGATATCTATCTGCACACAACCTGAGGAGAGCCAGTCACAATGCGTGTAGGCATTGATCAGGATCTCGCGTACCGCATCGGTGGGTATCTCGGGAATCTCCTCACGTGGCCCCATCCCCTTGATGACGAAGCGTCTCCGTGTGTTGTTGAGGATATATGCCTGTGTCTTCGAGGAACTCTATGTCCTCACGCAGCTCAGATGTCGTCTTCTTGAACTCGACGGTCTCGGTCGCCCTTGTCGGCGCGCTCGCAACCAACGCGGGTCTTGGGTGCTGCGACGGGCGTGTGTCACCCGTTGGCCTTGCGAGAGGACAGGTCTGGGGTGTAGGCCTCGGCCGGCTCGATGCGAAAGAGGTCGGACGTGACCTTTTGGTTGATGTGGTTGGCCACGGCGAGCGTGTGCCCGTACTGGCTGAACACGGCGACCAGGGCCTTGCCGGAGGTTGTGCCCGAGCCGAGCGCGGGACCTGAACCGCCTTCTGTTGCTTGGCCCGTGGTCTGAGAGCTGCCCGAGCTGTCAGCTGGTGAGGAGGAGCCACGCGAGCCCGCGCAAGCGTTGAGCATCCCACCCGTCGCGACGGCCGTGCCGCCAAGTGCCGCAAGCTTCATGAAATCCCCGCGCGTGAGCCGTCTCATGCTCGTCTCCTCTCGTCATGCGGTCTGTGGTCGTCTTGCTCGTACGCATCCGTGCGCACGCTTTGTGCTATAGACATTGTTGACCCTATGCCATGGTCTAAGCCAACGGGCACCCTGGAAATGCCGTCTCCCGTTCGTCTCCCGTTGCACCTGCGCACATTCCTTACACGAGGGCGGGCGGCGCAATTCGCGCAGTCACCTTGCGTGCTAGGCTTGTACGCATACTCTATATATATGAGACAGGAAGCGCACGGACGGTCATCACACAAAAGGTGGCGAGTCAGCGAGCGCGATAAAGAGAAGGGTAAAGATGGGACGTACCAAGGAGATATACCTGGCAGGCGGCTGTTTCTGGGGCATTGACGAGTACTTCTCGCGCGTGCCTGGCGTCGTCGCGACCACGAGCGGCTATGCGAACGGTGCCACAAAAAATCCCAGCTACGAGGAGGTGTGCCTTGGATCGGGACATGTGGAGTGTGTGCGTGTGGAGTATGACCCGGCGTGCGTGAGCCTCGCCGAGCTCGTGCGCCAGCTCTTCCGCGTGATCGATCCGACGTCCTTGAACCGCCAAGGAGGCGACCATGGCGTCCAGTACCGCACCGGGGTCTACTACACGGACGAGGCGGACCTCCCGACCTTGCGGGCGGTGTTTGCGGAGGAACAGGAGAAGTACGAGCGGCCCATCGTGGTTGAGCTCATGGCGCTCCAGAACTTCTACGCGGCCGAGAGCTACCACCAGGACTACCTCAAGAAGAATCCCGGGGGCTACTGCCACGTGGACTTTAGCCTGCTTGATGGATAGGGGCGGCGTGGTCGTGAGCGTGACGGCAAGAACGGGCCCGGCGACGTCATGCGTGTCGACGTGAGGGGGCTTCGATGGCAGGGGCAGACTACCACCGCGACGATCTGGACGATCGGGTGTGGGCGCGGCTGGAACCTCGCCTGCCCGGCAGGGTCGGATAGTAGGGAGGCATCGCCGAGGACAACAGGCGCTTTGTCAATGCCGTCCTCTGGATCCTTCGGACCGGCTCCCCGTGGCGCGACCTGCCGCCCGACTTTGGCGGCTGGAAGAACACGCATCGACGCTTCTGCAGGTGGAGGGACAGGGGCGTCTGGGAGCAGCTGCTTGAGGTCCTGATCGACGAGCCTAGCTTCGAGTGGCTCATGGTCGGCACGGGTCCTGCCGGGCACCGTGACGACGGTGGGACCACGGGTGGTGGCGAGGGCCTCGCGAAAGGCGCTGCGGCCGCACGTCGTCTCTCTGCGCCAAGGTACGCTTGGCCGTGGCTGCGTCTGGTGTGTCGGTCGGACTCCCGTCACGCCTCGCGCCCCCGAGGGTCATGGACCTGCGGTCAGGCTGAGCAGGTGCTGTCGTGCTCTCGCTTGAAGGTGGCACGACCGCCTCGTGTACCCACATTGCCCGCCCGTACGATGTGGGTGACTCGTTCGCGACATCGTCACGAAGTGAGTGGCTTTCTCGCCCAAATCAGCGTGCAGCCAAGAGGGCAAATCTCATAGGAGCAGCTCAAAGACTTACTGAACTTTAGATGGAAGTGAGTGATTCGCTCACTTCACGGCAAGGACCTATGATGCAACAGGAGAGACAACAGCTCACGCCCGTCGGATACCGTCCGCGACTGATCGAGGAGCGCCTCGATGTCCTCATGCGCGGCTTCGGTTGTGTCGAGATAACGGGTCCTAAATGGTGTGGCAAGACATGGACGGCCCTGTCACGTTGCGCAAGCGTCTCTAAGCTCGATGTCAGGCCGGAGCGCGAGGCTGCTCAGGTGGATCCCTCCCTGGCCCTGCTCGGTGACACCCCTCACCTTGTCGACGAATGGCAGGAGGTCCCTGAGGTTTGGGACGCTGCCCGCAGGTTTGTCGATGATTCTGGAAATCGCCGCGGGCTGCTCCTACTCACGGGCTCAACAAGTCTGCGCAAGGACGAGCGCGACAGGCTGCGTCATTCTGGTGCAGGACGTATCGCATGCCTCACCATGCGTCCCATGACGCTTGCCGAGACAGGAGATTCCACAGCCGAGGTCAGCCTACGCAGCCTCTTCGGGGGGGATGCCCACGTTTCTTTCAGGAGGGAGACGGGGCTCCGAGACGTGGCACGGTGGTGTTGTCGTGGTGGGTGGCCGGCAAACCTGGGGCTTGAGGACGACGCCGCCATGGAGACTGCGGGGCAATACATACAGGCCATTCTGGACGTGAACGTTATCGATGAGGGCCGCTCGCCCGAGCTGGCGTTTGGTCTGATGCGGGCGCTTGCCGTAAACGAGAGCCAGGCAGTCACATACAAGACGCTCTCTCGTGACATGGGCCGTGCGAGTGGCAGGACGAGCGACGAGACCATCGCGTCGTATCTTGAGCTCTTCCATCGCCTGTATCTTACCGAGGACCTGTGTGGCTGGGAACCCCCGATGCGCGCGAAGGCGCGCGTGAGGGTCAAGCCCAAACGGTACTTCGTCGACCCCTCGCTTGCGGTCGCGCTCCTGAATGCCACCCCTGAGCGTCTGTCTCGCGACACACAGACGCTTGGGATGCTCTTCGAGAACCTCGTCTTGCGCGATCTGAGGGTCTTTGTGTCCTCCTGCCCGGGCATGGGCAACACGCTGTCCTATTACCGGGACGATACGGGGCTTGAGGTTGACGTGATAGTGGAACATGCCTCCCGCTGGGCTGGCATAGCGATCAAGTTGAGCGACGCGAAGGTTGGGGAGGGGGCAGGAAGTCTTTTGCGACTTCGGGACAAGGTGCTGAAAAACCCGGCCGCTCGCACTGCGGAGCCGGCGTTTCTTGCCGTCATCGTGGGGAAGGGCAGCCTTGCGTACCGGCGCAAGGATGGCGTGTACGTGATACCGGCGGCAACGCTGTCCGCCTAAGGCGAGGTTCTTGGGCGATGCGACCGAGTCGTGCTATTATCAGTCGTCCTGGCTCACGGGACCCTGTCTGATCTATGCGTGGAAGGTGAGTGCATGCGATTCTACAACCTTGAGTACATCCTTAGCCACCAGTCCTTCGACCTGAGGCTGAGGGCTGCCTTCATCATCTTCTTCCTGATCCTAGCCGTGGTGTTCAGCTCGGTCTATGTGCGTAACAGGATCAAGACCCGCTGGCGTGACGTGGGTATAGGCATGCTGGTTCTCACCCTCATCCTTTTGGGCGTGCAGGTGGAGAACTACTCGCAGGTGAGTCTGAGAAGCTCCCAGTCGCAGATGCTGGTCAAGTTCATAGAGGGAGTGGCGACCGACCAGGGCGTCTCCACGGATGAGGTTCTGGTCAACTCGACCTCCCTGGCAGATGGGATGATCGTCCGCTTCAAGGGCGAGGACTACCTCGTGCACCTCAATGATGATAACAACTCGTTCTCCCTTGAGCGCACCCACATCATCGACCATAACGTCTACGTGAACCAGGAGGGATAGCACCGTGGATGCATACGCCGTTGTTGCCGGTAAGTTCCTCATCGGGATGCTGGTCATGATCCTGCAGATCAACCTGTTGGGAAAGTACGAGTTCTCTATCAACACGCCCCTGAACCAGATACAGAACTACGTCCTGGGTGGAATCATAGGGGGCGTCATCTACAACCCCTCGATCACGGTGCTGCATTTCTGCATAGTGCTTTTGGTCTGGTCCCTCGTTGTCATAATCGTGAAGGTGCTCATAGAGGCAAGTGGCTTCTTCCGGTCCGTCGTCGCTGGCAGGCCGAGGGTGCTGGTGCGCGATGGCGAGGTCGATGTGGCCCAGTGCGCTCGAGTGGGGCTGACGGCCGACCAGTTGAGCCGACACCTGCGCGAGGAGGGCGTGCACAGCATCAGGGACGTGAAGGCGACCGTCATGGAGCAAAACGGACGCCTGACCACCGTGTGTGCGGGTGATGATGACGTGGAGCTCCTCGTCATCAGCAACGGTCGTATCAACCGCGAGGCCCTCGAGCTCATCGGCCGTGATGAAGCATGGGTCGCCAAGAAGGTGGGGGAGCAAGGCTACAAGGGCGTGCGAGACATCTTCCTCGGGGAGTTTCTCAAGGATGAGCTGGAGCTTGTCCCGTACCCGAAGAGTCGCTAGGTCGTAGCGGTTGTGCCTCCCATCCCGGAAGAAGCGGCAGAGGCAAGGAGTGTGTGATGGTACCGACAGAGAGCTTTCGCGACCTCGAGATCTTCCAGAGCGCGGTGCGGGAGGGGAGCTTCTCTGGCGCGGCTCGCAGCTTGGGCATGACCCAGCCGGCGGTGTCGCTTGCCATAGCGCGGCTGGAGCGGCAGCTGGGGACCACCCTGTTCGACCGACAGAGCTCAGGCAAAAGGCAGGGCTTCGTTACGAGGACCGGAGAGGTCCTAGCTGCCCACACAAGCCGGGCCATAGCCGAGATGGACGAGGCGACCGACGCCATAACCGCCATGGAGGGCAGAAGGCCAGTCCGCATAGGCCTGCCTCCCATCATCACTCACCACTACTTTCCCGGCGGCCTGGACTCGCTCGCAAACGCATGCGGCACCCATCCGGTCGAGATACTCTCCTATGGCTCGGAGCGCATGCACACGGAGCTCGAGCGCCACGGCATCGATGTGGGGATGATCGCCTCTGTGGAGGTATCCCTCGGCCTGCCAAGGGTCAGAGGGTGGAAGGTGGGATCCTTTCCGTTTCTCGTCGCGCTTCCCAAGGCGTCGCGCCTCGCGGACAGGGGGTCCGTCGGCATCGACGAGCTCGAGGCGCTGGGGCTTCCCATCCTCTCGTTCACGGGGGACTTCGTCCAGCGCGAGGCGTTGGCACTCCTCCTCGGCCACGACGGACATGAGCTGGGCGTAGCCGCAGAGACTGATCAGCCCGAGATGATGCGCCGGCTCGTCGTGGCGGGGATGGGCGTGGGGGTTGCCACAAGTATCGCGTTCGAGAAGACGCAAAAGGATCTGTGTCTGCTTCCCCTCGTGGGAAAACGACCCCTGAGCTTCAATGTCTTCGTCTTCGATGACGTCGCACGCTCCGTCAGGCCCGAGGCCGAACTCGTCTGCTCCATCAAGCGGGTGCTCTTTCAGGCGGCGCGGGCCAGGCGCGAGGTATAGTGCCTGCGAGGGCTGTCGCGGGGAGTCGTGCGCCGGCGCGGGCGGCGAACAACTATTGGGAAAAGCCCGAAACCCTCGCAGATCACTATGCGCAACATGGCAAGGGCGTGGGCGCCACCTCGGAGGAGGAGTACACCAGGATGGCCCACGAGTTCTACCTCAACAAGAAACAGTACCAGGTAAAAGTCGATAAAGAGGGGATCACACGGGTATATGACGCCGCACGCAACCTGTTCGGGGCATACAACCCCGACGGGACGACAAAGTCCTACCTCGCGCCCACCGGAGGCCAGGCCTACTTCGACAAGCAGGGATGGGCCATGCCGTGACGCACGCACGAGAGGAGACATGAACATGGGAGAGAGCATATGCCCGGTCTGCGGCTACGACGGGCTGGACGAGCCCCCCTTCAACGAGAGGGGTGCCGGCTCAGACGACATCTGCCCGTGCTGCGGCTTCCAGTTCGGCCTCGACGACTTCCCCTACGAGGACAGGGAGAGGCTCGTCGCCGAGTGGCGCGAGCGCTGGGTCGCCGGCGGCTGCGTGTGGAAGTACGCGACGGGCTGCAGGAGGCCCCCCGAGGGCTGGGACCCGCAGGCGCAGCTGGCACGCACCTGGGGCGTGACCGTCCCGCCCTACCCACCGGGACCCGACATTCGCAGGAGTGACCAACCCACGACGGGGGAGGGCGCGCTATGACGCTGAACTTCAAGAGCTTCTGAGCGCGACATATCGAACTCGAGACGTGCGTGGCCAGCGGTGACGACCTCGGCGACGAGTCCCGCGAGGCCTGAGGGCTTCCTGGCGTGTCTCGGGGGTCCTGCCGGGGAGGCTCGACCACCACCCCGGCTGGTTCTTGTAGGGCAAGCGGACGGGGAGGCCGGACGCCGACAGAGCGAACACCCTACCGGGCCAGGCGGCGACGGAGTCACGGCCACACGAGGCTCGTGCTCGCGAAGGCCGCAGCCCCTCTGGTCCTGCTGGGGGGCTGGCCATGCCGATGGTGCCCTAACAGAGAGTGGGGGTATAGTAAAAGCAGCTAACTGATAATATTCCTGAAAGGAGATTTGATGGGTACGTCGCTTGTGGCGGGAAGGGTCGATTCCGAGATAAAGGCACAGGCAGACGCCTACATAGCAAGGGCGGGGCAAACGCAGGCGTCGGTTATCCGATCAGTGTGGGGGGCCATCGCCCGTACGGGAAGAATCCCCACCATCGATGACGTTGCGGACACCGACAGCCTCAAGGCTCGCATGAGAGATCTCCGCAGGGCTACGCCACGTTCCGAGTTCTTGGAGGGCCTCACGCCCGCAGGCCTGAAGGAGGAGCTGGCACACCGTGGATAGGCTGCTCTTGGACACCATGTACTCCTCGGCATCGCCGTCGGACATCGGCCCGGAGCACAGGCAGCACAGTTGCCCTTCGATCACATTGCTGATAATCACGCCCTGGGGTATGTGTTTCCCGGCTCCCTGAAAGACTTTTACTTCATCACGCGGAGGGACTTCAGCGAGGAGACTCGCAGAGCTTGGATCTCCCTGTTCCTTGATGTCTTCCTCCTTGTGGGCTTCGATCGCCATGTCTGCGAGGAGGCACTCTCATCCGATGAGCCAGACAATGAGGATGGTCTCATCCGTGCCGCAGCAGAGCGTGAGGGTTGCCAGTACCTGATCTCAAGAGACGAGACTGCGTTTGCCACATCGGTCGTCATACGGCTCACGCCCGAGGAGTACATCCGGACGCTCTCGCCGAATCGATCCTATGGAAGTTCCTGTTAACTCTCCTTCCCGACGCCCGTATGCGAGAGGGATCGTCGCCTGCACGTCCAATGCCTCCCGTGGTACATTAACTGCAGGTAAGAGCCATTTTCTAGGGGCTTCGCATGGTGAGGCAGACGACTTTCTCCGACCTCGAGGACGCGGGCCGGAGGTGCATGGCGGAGAAGGACGAGCTCCTCTCGGCCATGGGCGTGGGCGCCACATCGGAGGAGGAGTACGCCGATATGGCCCACGAGTTCTACCTCAACAAGAAACAGTACCAGGTAAAAGTCGATAAAG
>ERZ773263.2205-NODE-2205-length-10800-cov-17.316985_pt1 | contig 10800 bp, 7 predicted proteins | sample MGYA00511076_ERZ773263 | MGnify/ENA primary metagenome ERZ773263 (study PRJEB29015, sample SAMEA2738155) | human oral metagenome | biome: human oral; feature: human-associated habitat; material: saliva | place: China | collected 2195 ... | reverse complement strand
TGTCAACTTTAGATAAAAATCTTTTGCTTGAGATGTTCCGTAAGATGGAAGAAATCCGTCGCATGGACTTGAAGATTACACAATTAGTAAAAAAAGGGAAAGTGCCAGGAATGACGCACTTTTCTGTTGGTGAGGAGGCAGCTAACGTTGGGGCTATGTTAGCTCTTAATGAAGATGACTTGATTACATCAAACCACCGTGGTCACGGTCAAGCCATTGCTAAAGGTATTGACCTCAATGGAATGATGGCTGAGATCCTTGGTAAATACACAGGGACTTGTAAAGGTAAGGGTGGATCAATGCACATAGCCGACCTTGATGCTGGTAACCTTGGTGCCAATGGTATTGTAGGTGGTGGTATGGGGATTGCAGTAGGTGCTGCCCTTACTCAACAAATGAAACATACTGGAAAGATTGTTGTCTGCTTCTTTGGTGATGGAGCGACTAACGAAGGTGTATTCCACGAAGCGGTGAATATGGCTTCAATCTGGAACCTTCCTGTTATTTTCTACTGTATCAATAACGGATATGGAATCTCTGCAGACATTAAGAAAATGACAAATGTGGAGCATATTTATGAGCGTAGTGCAGCTTACGGTATTCCTGGAATGTTTATCCCCGATGGAAACAATGTAATAGATGTCTACGAAGGATTTAAGAAAGCAGTAGACCATGTTCGTTCTGGAAAAGGTCCTGTATTGATTGAGAGTGTAACCTACCGCTGGTTTGGTCACTCTTCATCAGACCCAGGTAAATATCGTACACGTGAAGAAGTAGAAGAGTGGAAACAACAAGATCCAATCGAAAATCTTCGCAAGTACCTTGTTGAAAATAAGATTGCTAGCGAAGAAGAACTTGAAGAAATTCAAGCACAGGTCAAGGAAGCAGTGGAAGCATCTGTTAAATTTGCAGAAGAAAGTCCATTCCCTCCACTCGAATCAGCATTTGAAGATATTTACGCAGACTAAGGAGAAGTAGAGAAAATATGGAAACTAAATTAATGTCTTTCCGCGATACCATTATCCTTGCTATGTCTGAGGAAATGCGTCGTGATGAAAATGTTCTTTTGATGGGTGAAGATGTCGGAGTTTTCGGTGGAGACTTCGGAACTTCAGTAGGTATGCTTGAAGAATTTGGTCCAGAACGCGTTCGTGACTGTCCGATTTCTGAAGCGGCAATTTCAGGTGCAGCAGCTGGTGCTGCTATGACAGGGCTTCGTCCAATCGTTGATATGACTTTCATGGACTTTTCAGTTATTGCCATGGATAATATCGTCAACCAAGCTGCTAAAACTCGTTACATGTTTGGCGGTAAAGGTCAAGTGCCTATGACAATCCGCTGTGCAGCTGGTAACGGAGTTGGTTCTGCAGCTCAACACTCACAATCATTGGAATCTTGGTTTACTCATATCCCAGGATTGAAGGTTGTAGCTCCAGGTACACCAGCTGATATGAAGGGACTTCTTAAGTCTTCTATCCGTGACAACAACCCTGTTATCATTCTTGAATATAAATCCGAATTTAACCAAAAAGGTGAGGTTCCTGTTGATCCAGACTATACTATCCCACTTGGTGTTGGAGAAATCAAACGCGAAGGAACTGATGTAACAGTAGTAACATACGGTAAAATGCTTCGTCGTGTCATGCAAGCAGCTGAAGAATTGGCTGAAGAAGGCATCTCAGTAGAAGTAGTAGACCCACGTACTTTGGTTCCACTTGATAAAGACATCATCATTAATTCAGTTAAGAAGACTGGAAAAGTAGTTCTTGTCAACGATGCCCACAAGACAAGTGGTTTTATCGGTGAAATCTCAGCTATCATTTCTGAATCAGAAGCATTTGATTACTTGGATGCACCAATTCGTCGATGCGCAGGTGAAGATGTACCAATGCCTTACGCACAAAATCTAGAAAATGCAATGATTCCGACAGTTGAAAGCATCAAAGATGCAATCCGTAAAACTCATAATAAACAGTAATACATAAAATAAATTATGTAAACAAAATTAATTAGACGAGAAGCTTTGTATCTTTTAGGTACAGAGTCCTCTACGTACTTGATATCTTAGATTAGAGCACGGGCTAAAAGCTCGGAAAAAAGATAAATCACCTTGACTTCATCGAAGTCTGCGTAGATTTCCTATTTTTCAGTCGCTTTTAAACGCCCTTTGCATCATAAATAGAATAGGAGAGGTCATGGCTGATGATAAGCTAAGAGCGACTCCTGCGGCTAGAAAATTAGCAGATGATTTAGGGATTAATCTCTACGATATTTCTGGCTCAGGCGCAAACGGTCGTGTCCACAAAGAAGACGTGGAAACATATAAAGACACTAACGTGGTTCGCATTTCACCACTCGCAAAACGAATTGCATTAGAACATAATATTGCTTGGCAAGAAATCCAAGGAACAGGTCATCGTGGTAAAATCATGAAGAAGGACGTTTTGGCCTATCTTCCTGAAAATATCGAAAATGACACCATTAAATCACCTGCTCAAATTGAGAAAGTGGAAGAAGTTCCAGACAACGTAACGCCTTATGGAGAAATCGAACGCATTCCGATGACTCCTATGCGTAAGGTTATTGCTCAACGTATGGTTGAGTCATACTTAACTGCTCCAACCTTTACGCTTAACTATGATGTAGATATGTCTGAATTGCTTGTCCTTCGTAAGAAAGTTCTTGATCCAATTATGGAATCAACTGGTAAGAAAATCACTGTGACAGACTTGCTTTCTCTTGCTGTTGTTAAGACTCTTATGAAACATCCATACATCAACGCTTCGTTGACTGAAGATGGTAAGACAATTATCACTCACAACTATGTCAACCTTGCGATGGCAGTTGGTATGGATAATGGATTGATGACACCAGTTGTCTATAATGCAGAAAAAATGAGCTTGTCTGAGTTGGTAGTTGCATTTAAAGACGTCATCGGACGTACTTTGGATGGTAAACTAGCTCCTAGCGAATTGCAAAATTCAACCTTCACCATCAGTAACTTGGGGATGTTTGGGGTTCAATCATTCGGTCCAATCATTAACCAACCAAACTCAGCAATTCTCGGGGTTAGCTCAACAGTTGAGAAACCAGTTGTAGTTAATGGTGAAATCGTGATTCGTCCAATTATGAGTCTTGGATTGACAATTGACCACCGTGTCGTAGATGGTATGGCTGGTGCTAAGTTTATGAAAGACTTGAAAGAATTGATTGAAAATCCAATCTCAATGTTGATTTAAGAGCAAGAGTATTCATTTTTAAGATATAGATAAAGGAAGGAAGACATGGCCTTAGAAGTAATTATGCCAAAAGCCGGCGTGGATATGACAGAAGGACAAATCGTCCAATGGAATAAAAAAGTCGGAGAATTTGTAAAAGAAGGAGAAATCCTTTTGGAAATCATGACTGACAAAGTCAGCATGGAATTGGAAGCAGAAGAAGACGGTTACTTGATCGCTATCCTAAAAGGTGACGGAGAGACTGTCCCTGTTACTGAAGTTATCGGTTATCTTGGTGAAGAAGGGGAAAACATCCCAACAGCTGGAGCAACTGCACCAGAAGCTAGTCCAGCACCTGCAGCAAGTGCCTCAAACGATGATGGTAAGAGTGATGATGCTTACGACATCGTTGTTATCGGTGGTGGACCTGCTGGTTATGTATCAGCTATTAAAGCAGCTCAATTAGGTGGTAAGGTTGCTCTTATTGAGAAATCTGAACTTGGTGGAACTTGCTTAAACCGTGGATGTATCCCAACTAAGACTTACCTTCACAACGCCGAAATTATCGAGAGTATCGGTCATGCAGCAAACCGTGGTATCATGATTGAAAATCCTAACTTCACAGTTGATATGGAAAAACTTTTAGAAACTAAATCTAAAGTTGTTAATACTCTTGTTGGTGGTGTTGCAGGACTCCTTCGTAGCTATGGAGTTGACGTTCATAAGGGTATCGGTACTATTACTAAAGATAAGAATGTCTTGGTAAATGGTTCTGAATTACTTGAAACTAAGAAAATCATCCTTGCTGGTGGTTCAAAAGTCAGCAAGATTAATGTTCCTGGTATGGAGTCTTCCCTTGTAATGACGAGTGATGACATCTTGGATATGAATGAAGTCCCAGAAAGCCTTGTGATCATTGGTGGTGGGGTTGTCGGTATCGAGCTTGGCCAAGCCTTCATGACATTTGGTTCAAAAGTTACTGTTATCGAAATGATGGACCGCATTGTACCAGCTATGGATGCTGAAGTATCTAAGAACCTACGTCTAATCCTAGAACGTAAAGGTATGACTATCTTGACAGGTACTAAACTTCAAGAAATCATTGAAGAAGATGGCAAACTCCGTATCAAGGTTGAAGGAAAAGATGATATTATCGCGAATAAAGCCCTTCTTTCAATCGGTCGTGTTCCAGATCTTGAAGGTATCGGAGATGTTGAGTTTGAATTAGACCGTGGTCGTATTAAGGTTAACGAATACATGGAAACTTCTGTTCCAGGTATCTATGCGCCAGGTGATATCAACGGTACTAAGATGTTGGCTCACGCTGCCTTCCGTATGGGTGAAGTAGCAGCTGAAAATGCACTTAAAGGAAACCACGTTGTTGCTAAATTGAACTTAACTCCTGCAGCTATCTACACACTACCAGAAGTAGCAGCAGTTGGTTTAACAGAAGGACAAGCTCGCGAGAAATACGATGTTCAAATCGGTAAATTTAACTTTGCGGCTAACGGTCGTGCGATTGCATCAGATGCGGCTCAAGGATTCGTTAAGGTCATTGCAGACAAGAAGTACGGTGAAATCCTTGGTGTTCACATCATTGGTCCTGCAGCAGCTGAATTGATTAACGAAGCGTCAAGTATCATTGAAATGGAAATCACTGTTGAAGAAATGCTTAAGACTATCCACGGACACCCAACATACTCTGAAGTAATGTACGAAGCCTTTGCAGATGTTCTTGGAATGGCCATCCATTCACCTAAGAAAAAATAAATAAGTTTTTCAACTAAATTTTCTTAAAGTAGTACGGACGGCAGCGACCTCTATTAGAGTTCCATGCCTTAAAATTGAGCCTCTTGTCTCAATTTTTCCGAGAAATGTAACGTGTTATCGTTACATTTCTTTTTACCACTTTAGAAAATTGGATTGCTATGAACAGAATTTAAAACTAGATTTTTGGAAATACTATGAAATACATTATCAATCATTCAAACGACACTGCCTTTAATATTGCTTTAGAGGAATATGCTTTTAAACACCTTTTGGACGAGGATCAAATCTTCCTTCTTTGGATTAACAAACCGTCTATTATTGTAGGACGTCACCAAAATACGGTTGAAGAAATTAACCGTGACTATGTTCGTGAAAATGGAATTGAAGTAGTCCGTCGAATCAGTGGTGGTGGAGCTGTTTACCATGATTTGAACAACCTTAACTATACAATCATTTCAAAAGAAGATGAAAACAAGGCCTTTGACTTCAAGAGCTTCTCTACTCCAGTTATCAATACTTTAGCTGAACTTGGTGTTAAAGCTGAATTTACAGGCCGCAATGACCTTGAGATTGACGGTAAGAAATTCTGTGGGAATGCACAAGCTTATATCAACGGACGCATCATGCACCATGGTTGTCTTCTATTTGACGTGGATTTGTCAGTCCTAGCTAACGCACTTAAGGTTTCTAAAGATAAGTTCGAATCAAAAGGTGTTAAATCAGTTCGAGCACGAGTAACCAATATCGTAGACGAACTGCCTGAAAAAATCACTGTAGAAGAATTCCGTGACCTACTTTTGGAATACATGAAAAAAGAATACCCTGAAATGACAGAGTATGTCTTCTCAGATGAGGAATTGGCTGAAATCAATCGTATCAAGGAAACCAAGTTCGGTACCTGGGATTGGAATTATGGGAAATCACCTGAATACAATATCCGTCGTGGAACTAAATTCCCAAGTGGTAAGGTTGAAATCTTCGCAAACGTCATTGAATCAAAAATTCAAGATATAAAGATTTACGGTGACTTTTTCGGTATCGAAGATGTTGCAGCAGTAGAAAATGTTCTTCGTGGTGTCAAATACGAACGTGAAGATGTCCTCAAAGTCCTTCAAACCATTAACTTAGGCCGTTACTTCGCAGGAATTACTGCAGAAGAAATTGCTGAAGCTGTGGTGGAATAAAGTAAAAGATATCCATTTAACATGGATATCTTTTATCTTATACTTGATATTCAAAAATAATGAGAGTAGAATAAAGAGGAAATCTGAACAAAAAAGGGGATCATATTCGATGATGAAAATTCCAGTGGAAAAACTTGGTCTATTTGAACAGTTAGACCGTATAGTAGTAGCTTTTTTTAGCAAGCAACAACCTTCAAGTCCATATGATTTGCATATTAGTATTACACAAGAACACCTTGACCAGAAAAAGCAAGAGCTAGAACCATTAGGCTATCAAGCTGTCCAACTACCATTAGGAATGGCTTTAGATAATATCATCCAGCAACCTCATTATAAAAATTTAATCCTTGGCGGACTTGCTCCCGACGAAATTATAGTCAACAAAGAAGAATTAATGCCTTTGAAAGATATTGTGGACAGTTTTTGTATTATGTACGCTGCAGCGAATAACAGGCTGGAAAATAGTAAGGCTTATGAATTAATGAAAGATAAGACGATTTATTTTATTGGTAAACTATTTACAGATATTCCAAAAGAAGGTGATGAAATTTCTTATTTAGGAATTGATCGAATAGCGAGCGATGGTACTCCATATGAAGCAGTTAAATGCTTTCTAACGGAAGAGAGTGCAGAGAAGTTCAATGGTGAAAAAAGACCTGTCACCCCTGCAAACTTGGCCTATCTAAAATCATTCTGGGGAAAACCAGTCATTATTGAGCCACACCGTAATTATTGGATTGAATTTTTATAGAAAGAATAAAAGAGCGTAAGATTCGATAAAAAATCCTACGCTCTTTTTTAACACTAAAACATTACATAATTTATATCATGTATCTTATAAACTATCCAAGGCGTTTTTCTGTTCGTCATTGACAATATGGGTATACAAGTCGGTAACTTGTGTGCTAGCATGTCCTAGTTGATGACTTACCAAAACCTGTGATTTGGTTGCATCATAGAGACGGGTTGCAAGAGTATGGCGCAGTTTGTGGGGGGTTACACGGACTTTAAAGTCTTCTGAATACTTGGCAACCATTTTTTCTACGCTAGAAGCATCGATTCGGTTTGGAACACCTCGATACAAGGTTAAGAAGAGGGCTGTATCAGTTTTTTCTGTCATGTAACGTTTGTCACGAATAGCAAGATATTGCTCCAGATAAGGCTTAGCAAAGGCAGCAACATTGACCGAGTCTCGTTTTCCACCTTTTCGAGTTACATCAATCACCATCATCTTGAGATTAAGGTCTCGAAGATCCAGATTTACTGCCTCAGAGAGACGTACACCAGAGGCAAGAAGGAGTGCAATAATTGCCAAATCTCGCTCTTTATTCTTATTAAAAGAGGATAGGGCACGATTTGAGAGAGTTTTGGGGTATTCCTCATCGATATAATTCAAAAAACCCTCTGTTTCATCGCCTAAAAAGAGTTTTTGCTTGATATTTTCGGCTCGAGCAGCCAAAGTTTCTTTCTTTTTCTTGGTAGCAACTTTCTTCATAACATTGCGATAGAAATAAGGTTCCCCTTGTTCATTTTCAACTTCCTCAGTCAAGTACTTATAAAGACTAGAAATCGCTGATAAAGTACGGTTGATGGTTGTTTGGGAGACACCATTCTTTGTCGTATTAGCATTAAGCAAAGGACGTTCACGTAAGTAAAGAATAAAAGATTCCATGTCTTTCTTTGTCATATTCTCAAGTACATCCAAAGGAATATTAGCCATGGTGTCAGCATTCGATATACCAGATTCCAAGACCCAGGTAAAAAATCGATCGTATTCCTTTAAGTATTCGTACAAGGTCGTAAAACTGTATGGAACAGCTAGTTTTGATTGATAGTATTCCAGGACGTACCAGGGCATGACTTGTTTGAGTTTATCAATCCGTTCTAATAAGATTTTACGTTTCATGTTTTTCTCCAAATCTTTCTATACTAGTAGTATAGCATAGTCAGATATATTTTTCAAGAAAATTATAGTTTTTCGGAAAGATGTAATAGGTGATATATGCAATATCTAAATCTTTAAATATATAACCAAAAAAATTTTTTAAGCCAATTATACTCAATTATGTACTTTATTTAAGTGAACACTGGAATTTTTTACTACTCTCAATTCAGTTGAAAATGTACTTTATTTAAGTGAAAACTAAAAAATTTTCAAATGTACATTTTGACAATAAAAAAAACACTCTAATATCAATTTAATGAAATTTAGAGTGTTTTTATTTATCTATATTTTTTCAAACTGTACAAAGTGTTCTTGCTTTCTTCTGTGGCCTTTGCAAATAGAACATGCCTTTTTATTTCGCTTTCTGTAAGCCATTCTTTCTTTAACTTGAATTTTATAACGATGATCTGAGCTTTCCTGACATATCCACCATACAGACATATTACTCAACTCTGTGATTTCAGTTGGACTTGTTATTAGGAGGTTATTTACATAATCCCACTTCATTCATTAGACTTTGTTGAGTTGTTGCCAAGTCGTTAAATTCTTTTAAAACTTTTTGATTTGTGCACAAGTATGTAAATATTGTAAAACAATTTCAAAATGTGGTAGACTAGATATGAATTTTGATGGTCGATAATTAGGTCAGAAAAAAGGTTACAGATGGAAAAATTAGTTTTTATCGGAATGCTAGTGTTCTTGGCAGTTGTGTTTATTGGAATATTGTTTTGGCTGCGTTTTAGAATGAAGAACACCTTTGAGAACGGTGTTCCAGTGTACGATGCCCCAGCAAATAATCAGACTAGGACGAGTAAGCTAAGCGTAGGAGAGTATGCAGTGCACATAGTTTTAATACTAATTAGCGCTGTAATTGCCTTTAAGGTCATGAGCATGTTCCGTCATGGGGCGGCGCCAATTGGTGCTGCTATAATCACGCCTTCTATAATGGCGCTTTTCAATGCACGAAGGAGAACCGGGAAATCTTGGATAGGTATCGTTGCAGTGCTTATGGTATTTGTATTTTTGATGTTCGCATACATACTGATAGGTTTACCTGATAACGCACCTCCACTTAAAATTGACGGAACTGAAATTCATCTTACAGAGACTAAGATTTCGGATTTGATAGACAAGGGGTTTGAAATTTATGTGTCAAATGGTAGACATGATTATCCTAATTATAACGAGCTTTTGACAACGGGAAGCTATACTAAATACCAAGGAGCTGGGGTTAGCGTACCAAACGGCTTTAAGTCATATGACTCAGCAGTTACGCGATCTACCTATCTTCTTGTAAAGAAGAATGTAGTTCTCGGATGTATAGGTGTTTACGGAGATAAGAGGAAGAATACGGAGCTGAAGGACTGTGTAGTTACGCAGGTTTGCTTCGATTCTGAGTGCACAGCTGTTGCCAAAAAATATGGAATTTCATATAATATAGATGGTATAGATTTGCTAAAGAAGCTTGACGAAAACGAGTTCACGAAAGTATTTGGGAAAAAAATATGGCTGACTCCAAGCGAGCCAAGAGATGAATATTTGGGTCATTATGGCGTGCAGTGGGGATCAGGTAACAATGAATTCTTTTGGAATCATTATTTTTTGAATTTAAACCTTGATTCGAATAATGATATAGTTAATTTTAATTTTAGTTCTAATATTGCAGCAGAGCGATAGAATAATTTGCAGGGATAATTAGGCAAAATGAAAAATAAAAAAGTATTAAGTAAGGCAAAGTATGCTATTTATCTTCTGATGGTCCACCTTATATGCATACTTTTTACTATAAGCAAAATAATGATACCTTCATGGGGTCACTGGTTAGAGACGACACGCTTTCTTTGGACAAGCTTTCCTGCCTATGTATGCGTGTTAATAGCCATTCTCCCAATGGTATGCTTTTGGCCATATTTTATTAGTGCAGATTTTAAGCCGGGTACAGCAAAGACCTTGCTTGCGACTTTTGGTCTAATAGTAGGTAACGTGACTCTGATTTTGATATATACGACTATTTTGCACAAGGTATTATAGGTATAAAAAAATCCCTGTTATAGGGATTTTTTAATTGCTGCAAGCAGCTCATCATATTCTTCAAATGCCGGAACCTCTGGGTAATCCTTCTTGATTGATTCTGTACTTCTAAATAGGAAGCCATGCTGACTCTGTTTAATCATTCCCAGGTCGTTAAAGCTGTCACCGGATGCGATGGTCTCGCAGCCTGCAAGCTGGAATGCTTTGACAGTGTTTAGCTTGGAGTCTTCCAGTCTCATCTTGATTCCTGTAATCTTACCGTCATCTGCGACCTCCAAATCGTTGCAAAACAGGGTGGGGTATCCGAGCTTCTTCATCAGAGGCTTAGCGAATTCACTAAAGGTATCGCTGATGATTATAACCTGCGTAAGCTCTCTTAGCTCGTTTAGGAACTCGATAGCACCCTGAAGCGGATCAATCTTCTCGATAGTATTCTGAATCTGCTCCAGTCCAAGGTTGTTTTCTGCCAAAATATCTAATCTATATTGCATGAGCTTGTCATAATCCGGCTCATCTCTCGTCGTCTTCTTAAGTTCCTCTAGCCCCGTCTCCTCAGCAAAAGCAATCCAAATCTCAGGAACGAGAACGCCTTCTAAATCTAAACAAACTAACTTCATAACTAAATTCTCCTTAGTAAATAACAAAAATATTG
>ERZ773263.2195-NODE-2195-length-10828-cov-5.690151_pt1 | contig 10828 bp, 6 predicted proteins | sample MGYA00511076_ERZ773263 | MGnify/ENA primary metagenome ERZ773263 (study PRJEB29015, sample SAMEA2738155) | human oral metagenome | biome: human oral; feature: human-associated habitat; material: saliva | place: China | collected 2195 ... | reverse complement strand
TCCCGCTGCACTTGAACTTGCAGGTGAGCAGGGCGAGCGTATTCTGATTGAAGAGTGTGTAGTGGGAACAGAGATTACCGTTCCTGTTATTGGTAACGATAATCCAACCGCTCTACCAATCGTTGAGATTGTTACCGGTGATGAGTTCTACAGCATTAAGACAAAATACGAACCTGCATCTTTGCACCACGTGATTCCTGCTCGTCTTGAGCCAGCAGTGTATGCACGTGCCCAGGAGCTGGCAATTAAGGCTCACAATGCGCTTGGTTGCCGCGGTGTTTCTCGTAGTGACTTTATTGTTACAGAAGACGGTAAGCCAGTAGTGCTTGAGACAAACACCATCCCTGGTATGACTGCACGTTCTTTGCTGCCTGATTCTGCTCGTACCGGCGGTATTGATTTCCCTGAGCTCTGTACTCGATTTATTGAGTTTGCGCTTGAGGGTCGTCAGTAGATTTATAGGCTATGACCAGCACTAAAAATGCTACGCAAAAACTAGAAGAACTCATTCTTCCGGGTACTCCTTCTGCGATTCGTAAAAAGTACTTGGAGCTTGCAGAGAGGGCTGAGCATGAGTCGTTTGATGTCTTAGAGGATGATATTGTTGTTTTGGATACTGAGACAACAGGTTTGTCCTTTAAGAAATGCTCCCTTATTGAGATTTCTGCTGCTAAATTGAGCGGAAGAGAGATCATAGAGCGCTTTCAGACTTTTGTTGATCCTGGATGCCCAATTCCGGAAGAGATTACAACCCTGACTTCAATCACCGACGAAGACGTTAAGGGCGCGCCAAGTGCAAAAGAAGCCGTTGCTGCACTTGCAGAGTTTGTTGGCGGACTTCCTGTTTTGGCTCATAACGCCACTTTTGATCGTACGTTTATTGAACGAGTGCCCGGCGGAACTTCGGTCTCCGATACTTGGATTGATACGCTGTCACTCTCACGTATAGCGCTACCGAGACTCTCTTCGCACAAGCTTTCGAGCATGGCTGAAGCGTTTGGCACCATGAAGGTCACGCACCGCGCAAGTGACGACGTAGACGCTCTTTGCGGCATGTGGCGTATCTTGCTTTTGGGACTTATGAATCTACCCCGCGGTCTTCTCGCCAAACTGGCATCAATGCACGATAACGTGGAGTGGAAATTCAGGCCAATCTTTTCGTATTTATCGCAGATAAAAGAAAAAGAAGCTGTTCAGCGTGGCATCGCAAGGAAAGATGCAACAGGTGCGGAACTTGCAGATGCGGAGATTTCGGGCACGTTTTTCTCGCTTAAGGACATTCGTAGTCAGCTTGTTGCAGATGTAAAAGCAAAGGCGAGAAGGGACGCGGACAATCCAGAAACACCTGCCATGCTACCAATTTCTAAAGACGAGATTCACAGGGCGTTTGCAAAGCCGGGCGTTGTTTCACAGATGTATGACAAGTTTGAGACGCGCAGCGAGCAGGTAAGTATGTCTGTCGAAGTCAGAAATGCTCTGGTGACCTCATCGCATAGAGAACTAGAAGCAGGAACCGGTATTGGCAAGTCGATTGCATATCTGCTGCCTGAGGCGTTATTTGCACAGAAAAATGATGTTACTGTAGGCATTGCTACAAAAACGAATGCGCTGACCGATCAGCTTGTTACTCATGACCTTCCTGCACTTGCAAGAGCGCTGCCAAACGGGCTGAGTTTTTGTAGCTTAAAAGGATACGAGCACTATCCATGCTTGCACCGTGTTGATAGAGCAGCTTTTGAGGAGCTGCCGTTGACGTTGATTGATCAGGAAGGCCGTTCTAGCAATAGCGTTGCGTCAGATATGCTGACCGCAATTGCAGTGATTTACGCGTACGCGTGTCAATCAGCCGATGGTGACTTGGATGCATTGGGCATTCGTTGGCGCTCGGTTCCGCGAGAAATGGTGACTATTAAAGCAGCGGAGTGCCTACGCTCAAAGTGCCCATATTACCCTCACGAGTGTTTTGTTCATGGAGCTCGAAAGCGTGCAGGATCTTCAGACGTTGTGGTGACTAATCATTCTCTGCTACTAAGAAATGTTGCTGCTGACGGTAAAATTCTTCCTCCTATAAGGCATTGGGTCATTGACGAGGCCCATGGATTTGAAGCCGAAGCTCGCCATCAATGGGCAATAGAAATTTCTGCTAAGGAAATGAGAAACGGCTTTGAGCTGCTTGGAGGAATTAAGTCCGGGGCTATTCATGCTGCTATGGTGGGCGCCACCAATCTTGAAGATTCTACGCTGCTTACTGGTCTTCTCACGCGTTCTGCTGCTGCAGTTCAACGGGCTATGGCAGCAATGGGCAACCTCATGGTTGCCGTGCATGAACTGGCTCCCTTGGCTAAAAGTGATGGTGGCTATAATTCCCTTCAGCTTTGGATTAACGATGAAGTGAGAGAAACAAAGGAGTGGAAAGAGGTTTTGGAGACCGCTTCTGTTGCTCTTTCTGCCCTTGAAGAAGCAGCACTTAGAATAGGAAAGACCACCGAGGCTCTTACTGCATCAGCTCCAAACCTTGCGAGCAATTTGAGCGAGTCGGGAATGTTTCTTAGCACCTTCCTGGAGTCACTGAAGCTCATTTGTGAGGGAACGGACAAGAGTTACGTTTATTCGGCAAAGTTAACTCGACTAAAGCGTGATATTGGCTCTGAAGCCCTTATGGCCGAGAAGCTTGATATTGGAGCAGAGTTGGCGGAAAAGTGGCTTCCTGAGACACATTCCGTTGTATTTACTTCAGCAACTATTGCTGTTGGAGACGATTTCTCTCATTTTGAGCATGCTGTTGGTCTGGACAGAGGTTCCTTTGAGCACAAGAGTTTGCATTTAGATTCCAGTTTTGACTACGAGAACCACATGGGCGTCTTTGTGGCCGAAGACATGCCTACACCAACTGATCCGGGGTATTTGGATGCTCTGGAAAAGTTGCTGTTTGACGTCCATGTTCAGATGGGTGGTTCGGTGCTGACGCTCTTTACTAACAGACGTGATATGGAGCGACTCTTTGAAGTGCTGGAGCCACGTTTGAGCGAGCATGGCCTCACTCTTGCCTGCCAAGAGCGATCTTCTTCCGCACGGCGCATTCGTGAAAAGTTCCTAGCCGAAAAGAACCTCTCGCTGTTTGCTCTTAAATCATTTTGGGAGGGATTTGATGCTGCGGGGGACACGCTTAGGTGCGTGGTAATCCCTAAACTTCCGTTCGCAAGCCCTAATGAGTCCCTGGTCAAAGAGCGTGAGGTGCGAGAAGACCGTGCGTGGTGGCGTTATTCTCTGCCAGAGGCAGTAATTGCAACAAAACAGGCAGCTGGTCGTCTCATCAGGAGCACTGAGGATAAGGGCGTTTTAGTGCTTGCTGATTCAAGGCTGGTATCCAAACGATATGGCAGTTCGTTTTTGAAATCGTTACCTAACAAGAACTATCAATGTGTCTCAACAAAGAACATCTCTGGACAGATTGCTAAGTGGCGAGAAGAACACGACGCGTAGCATCAGTCTTCTAGCCGTCTAACCAGATAACCAGATAACCTATTAAACGAACAACCAACAATTAAGCAAGTAGAATATTTGCTAATTTGGATGGCGTGACCTAAAGCCGTTCTTCTGCAGCAAGCAAAGACGCAGCATAATTGCGCATTGCTTGCGCCACAGTCTCATCTTCGGTTTTTACCTTTCCTTTGAGGGCTATCAGCCTTTGTAGAAGCCATGTTCCACCGTAGTAGGGAATAGTTGCTTTAATTTCTGCAGCATTGCGTTGATTTCCGACCGTTTTGAGTCCTGGCCACGAATATTGCACAAGCGCGTTTTTATCAAGAAAGACAAGTCTTACCATCTGAGTCTTTTCCTGCGAGATAGACTCTTTTACATTTTCTGCAAGTTTTCGTTGTATTAACGAAGCGAGGCGTGTTTTAACGTGTCTCATACGATTGAGTCTAAAGACCCTTTGTTGCTCCAGGTTTAAGTCAATTCCTTCGATAAGCCAACCGTTTTCTCCGTATAACAGACGATAGGGAAGAACTTCCCTTTGATTAATAGCAAAGTTTTTATCATATTGAGTTCCTTCGGCCGTTAGCTCAGAGTGATACTCAAATGAAATAACTTGTGATTCTGCAATTGCATTTGAACAGGTGAGAAAAACATCTACTTCTTCGGAATAACTTTTAGTAACAAGAGACGTAGATGAGGAGTTGCCCAAAACAGAGCTTGGTGCATATGGAGACTTAATCAGTTTCCAAAATATACTTTCTTTGGGTAAAGCGAGTGCTGTAAAAGCCTCTTTAAGTGCTAAAACTTCCTCTTTTGTTAGAACAAGCCTACGAGTTTTAAAAGGAGACTCTCCAACAAGAGTTACAGTATCTTGGTCTTCAGTAAGAGGGAGGGGAAGATAGCCATTCTCGCTTGTGAGCTGTAAGAGCTCCATAAGAACGGTGGCCTCTTCAGTGGATATATCAAATCGAGATTGGACTGCATTTAACTCAACTGAGTCAAAAGAATCTCTAAGTGCAGCAGCAAGCAGCACAAGTTTATAGACAAGCGACGATATGTTTTTTCTACCTAAAGAAGTATTTTTAACAGCCATTGGCAACCTCGCTTAAAGACTCTTTCCATTTTGCGAGAAGAGACTTCGGTGACCTTGGAATTAATCCATGAGCAAGAATCCAAGATAGCGCAGCGTCTTCATGAGCGTAAACGACGGTCCACAGAGCGCCATTAGAGAGGAGCTCAACGTCACCTTGGCCTTGTGAGAAATGTTCAAAAGCAGAGAGTATGTTTTTAGGGACAAACGCAGCAAGAGTACCAGTCTGTGCTCCGAGCTGGAAATCGAGAAGATTGTAGTCTTTTGAGTCAAAATCTACCGGTATAGAAAAGGATTCATTTTTAAGAATCGCAGCATCTATAACACGGCTAACGCGGAAGGTTTTGATTCGAGCGGTCTTTATGTTGTGTGAAAAATCTTTAGCCACAAAATATAGAAGCCCCTGTGAAACAAAAAAGTCCAAAACACCAAGAAGCCTTTGCTTAACTTGGCTTTGTGAATCTGTATACGTAATCTTTACCAGTTGTTTAGAGCTGAGTGATTCGTAAAGAATAGGAAAAACCTTGCTCTGAGAAAAAGCGCTAGGTTTTTTATTGTCTGACTCGCCTGAGTCTGAGGAATAAAAGTTGCCAACAATTTTAGAAAGAGCATTTCTTAATTCCTTTTGATATACAAATGTTGTATCAGTCAGAATTGCGCTGCAGATAACAAGCAGCTGACTGGCATCTTCATCGCTTAAGTCGCAGGAGGATTCAAAGAAGTTTGATTCCGAAAGATAGAAAGACTTTTCTTTCCCCGTTTTTATTTCAGTGATTGCAAATCCAAGTTGCTTCAGAATAGTACGATCTCTTGAAAACGTTCTTAAAGCAGAATCAGTAGATAAGTCAGAGTAAACCGCTGTATATAACTCTGAAGAGGGCAAAGGCCCTTTTTGGAGTAACAACATAAATAGCGAGAAAACCCTCCAGGCACCTAGCTCATTATTACCTAGAGTTTTACTGTTTGGAGTCATATTCACCGCCTGCTTTTTACTAGTTGAACTCAAATCTTTCTAAACATATACGAAAGTTTTTGATATTTAGTGCAGAATTTCTAAATTTAGGTGTAAAAATACACTTTAACCGCTATATTTCGATATAAGACGTATACTAATGACGTATATATGAAACCTGTCAGAAGACATGCCAACGAAGGACGCAGTATGGCCATTACACATGACTATGTTGACTATCTAGACGAGCAAATTGATATTGCTCCTGCCGGTAGCCAAGAGGAGCTTCAGGCTGCTCAAACTATTGCTGAAGAAATGAAAATTCACGGACTTGAAGCAACCATTGAAGAATTTGATGCTAAGTCTATTAAGAGTCTTGGCTATTCAGTCTATCTAATTTTCCTCTTCATTGGCATTATTTTTGCAGGAACTGGTAACGTAGCACTCATTATTTTTGGTGTTTTGCTTGTTGTTGGTTTTGGTGCACTCACTTGTCTTAAGTATTTTGGCAATGACGTTCTCGGTACATTTGGATCTTCCATTAGAAGCCAGAATGTTGTCGCTAAGCATGAGGCTACCGGTGAGCTTGTTGCAAAAGGTAATCGTCCAATCGTAATTGTTGCTCATTATGATTCTCCACATACAAACTTCCTTGTTGAGTCTCCTGTTGCGAAGTACGTACCTCTTGCACAAAGGTATGCACGTTGGTGTGTAGTTGCTGTATTTGTTGCTACTTTTGTTCAGATTCTTCGTTTCCTTCCTGATTCAGTTCGTATCTTTTTCTGGATTGTTGGTATTCTTGCAGCTCTTCCGCTTGTTGCGCTATCTATTGCAACTATCGCAGAGCGTTTTGCACCATGTACTATCGGCGCAAACAACAATAAGTCTTCAGTTGCGGCTCTTCTTGGCATTCTCGAAAACGTTCGTCCTACTGGACATCGTCCTGAGGTTATTCATCACTTTGCAGGAGATGCTGCTGCGCTTATCCCAGAGCCTGATGAGGTGGAAGGCGTTCGTCATGGCGAGGAAGTTCTCAATTCATTGGGCATTCTTCCTAAGGATTGCGAAGTAAGCTACGTTGCTTATGACACTACTGGTGCCAGCCAGACCGCATCTCTTGATGATGTTGCGGAGGCTGTAAATGCCACAACAGAAGAAGAGCAGGCTGAGGACGCTGCATCTGACAATACTGTTGTCTATGACTCTGTTGATGATGAACTTAATGCAACTATGAAACAGGTTCACGAGTCTGCAGATGCAAACGCAACGTTAGTACAGCCTGGAGAAGCGCATGAGCTCCATTCTAAAAACGATTTTGCTCGTCGCGCGTCACTTTTCGACCTACCTGATCCTTCTGGCGATGCTGTAGATCCACTGGCTCCATCTTCTGAACCAGTTCCTCATTATGTTCCAGCTTCAACACCTGAACCTACTCCTGAAGCAGAAGACGCGGAGGGTCCATTTGACACCATTTCAGCCGATGAGAGTCTAACGGAGACACAAGACGTAAAGACTCCTGAGGCTAAGCGTCGTTCTTTCAGGCTTTTTGGACGCAACGATGGGCCATCAGATGACTGGAAGGGAGGAGCGGCTCCATCTGCAGAAAATCGTGAAGAAGATGACTCTGAGGATGCATCTGCCATCTCTGAGGACGATCTTCGTAATGCCGTTCTTTCGCTTTCTGATGATGAGCTCATTTCGCATGACATTTGGTTTGTTGCGCTTGGTGCATCTGATTTTGATCACGCAGGCATGAGAGAGTTCCTTGCAAAGCACAGAACTGATATTCGTGGTGCTTTTCTCATCAACCTTGATTGTGTTGGCGCTGGTTCGCTCTCTATTCTTAAGAATGAGGGAATTGGTAACGTTCGTCGTGCTGATCGTAGAATGACTCGACTCCTTTCTACTATTGCAGCTGATCTTCATATTGATGTTGAGCAGAGTTCATTTGACTGGGGAACCACTGATGCAACTCCTGCAATGCAGAATTCAGTTCGTTCTGTTACCTTGATGGGCTTAAACGAGGATGGACTTCCTGCGCTTAGCCGCACCGCTGCTGATGTTCGCGAGAACGTTAATGCTGGTCAGTGTGCTGACGCTGCAGCCCTTGTTACTGAGCTTATTAGACGCTCATAAACGAACAAGCAATCAGTACAGGTTTTTAAGAAGGGGTAGAGATTTCTACCCCTTCTTTGTTTTAGTTTTAAGAGAAGATCACATAATCAAAAAAGACGTCTTATTTTTGTAGCAAATAAATGAGTACATCCAATGAGTAACGTGCCTGCCAGAGCGAATAAAAGAGGAACTTCGTAAGCATTATCTGCTGTTCCGGGAAGATGGGGCTTAGGGGCTACACGAATAGTCTGAGCTTCAGAGTGACTGTCGGTATGCGAAGCAACCTTTTCTCCATCTTTTGAGATTGTTTCGTAGGCAGTAACTTCCTTACCCTCAAGAGAAGCAGTCCTTATAGAAAAAGGAACAGCGGCTTCTCCCGATGAGGTAGAAGCTTTAAAACGGACGGTTCCGCGAGCGATAGGCTCTGCTGCACCTTCTTGGATTTGTTTTGTTTCATAGAGTTCTCCAGTAATTTCATATTCTTCTCCTGGAGTGAGACCTTCATATTTGATGTGATCAACAAGATTTAATGTCTCAGTATATTTGGGAGTTTTGGACCCCGAAGTGTCTACAAGTATTGTTTGTAGAGCAATTCTCTCATCAATGAGTTCGGGCGCTTCTACAGTCTCTTCAGAAGTAAGGGTAACCGTTGGATTCCATTCTGTATTGAGAGAGTAACCTGCTGGAGCTAGTACTTCTTTAAGTGAATAGGAACCAAATGGAAGGTCTTTAATTGCAGCAACGCCAGATTCATCTGTTTCTACTGTAGTGACAACTTCGTGAGGAGCAACCCATTTATCTTGATAGAAAACAGGTTGAGTGGAGTTATTAGTAAGTTCAATTTTGGCACCCTTTAGACTTGGCATTTCTTTTATTTCAGAATAACCATCGGATGAACTTAAAGAAGTGTGTCCGATTTTCTTAATCTTAAGGTTCCCTCTTATTACTTCATCTTTAAAAATAAAGGAGTGCTCAGATGAAGAATTTTCTTTTCCACTAGAAAGGTTTGTCCAGACAAGATTTCCATTTTGGCTTGATAGTTTCCAAGTTTGAAATGAAAGATCTGGAAGTTTATAACCTTTAGGTGCTTGAATTTCTTCGATTTGATAATACCCCAGAGGAAGCCAGGGTTTCTCGCCAAGAGTAAAGAGGTCATCTCCAGAGACCTTATGGTCTGTATCAAAAGAAGTAAAGCCTAGGGCGTCGGTCGAGAAAACCCATGTTCTTAATGTTGTTTCAGAGGATCCGCTATAGGTTACTTTAAAAAGTGCACCTTGCAGCGTTGCGTTTCCTTGGGGAGAAGTATCCTGTTGCTCTGCTTGGTTGCCCTCATCGAGGTTGGTACTGTGGTCAAAGTCTTGTTTTGAAATGCGTAGATTGAAGTCTCCGATAGGAGTGTCGGTAACCGCGAGAGTGCTTTCTTCTTGGTTTTTTATTTCTACGGTGTGAACGGTTGGATCAAGAAGAAAACCTTTTGGAGCAGAGGTTTCTTTTACATATACACATCCAACAGGCAGTCCGTCGATTGTTGCGGATGCAGATGCATCAAGTGTGAGGCTACCAAGAAGATTGGTACAACCTTCATCGGAATATACTCCGTAGACAGCACCTTCTAAGGCGTAATGCTCATTATTGGAAGTAATAGCAGGCAATAAGGAGTTTTTAGTAATCTTGAGAGAGCCAGATTGTTCTCCGAAGAAAAATAGGACCTGTTTGTCACCTGTGGGTACAAAAAGCTTTGCGATCCCGTTCTCTGGACCACCGCTGTTATTGTGGGCGTAGTTCATGGCATCGGTGTAGAATCTCTCAATTGGCTGATGGAGTTCTTCTTGAGGGACGCTAACCGCAAGGGCATGAGCTTCACCGCGCATAACAGCCCAAAGCGCAAACTGTGTGATAGCTCGTGCTTTCCAGCCCGTATAGCCATAAACGTCTTTCTCTTGGGAAGCAGTAGCTCCGTGATAAATGATGTAGTCGATAGCTCGAAGTTGCTCATCTGTATAAGTTCCACCACGAGCGCCGGTAGCTGAAGTAAGTTTTGTATAAGATTGTGGGTCAACTATACTTCCAGTTGCCCCTGGCCATACACCGTAGTGATTAAACTCGTCTCCACAGTAGAGATAAGTACCATCACTAGCAGTCCACATAGGAATTTGTTGTCCACCGGGGAAGTCTTCTCTTTGGGCAACAGTAAAAGAAGGATCTTGGGCAAAGGCAAGTTTGTGAGCAGGCTTTAGTAAAAGATGGCTAAGTAAAAGAGCTCCAATCAATAGGGGAATAAACCAAAAGTGAAAAGCAGAAGCAAGAGAGCGTTTCTGCGCAGTTATTTTTTCCTTAGGTTTTGAGGATTTTGTGATAAACATACGTGCCTCCAAACTGAAAAATCAGAGGTAGATTGTGTATAACGAGGTTTTCTTGATGCATAAACGTGAGCTTTTGTTGCAACATATAGATATTTAGTGTTAACGTATCTAATAATCAGTAACACTTACTATTTAATGAGGTTATCGTGCGTTACAGTAAGCAGCGTGAGGCAATTCGAACATATATGGAAGGTCGCCATGATCATCCAACAGCAGATAGTGTGTATGCGGCAGTAAGAGAGGAGTTACCGAATATCTCTCTTGGAACCGTTTATCGTAACCTTATGCAGCTTGTTGATGCAGGTGAACTCCAGGTTGTTAATACTGGCGATAATATCTCCCGTTTTGATCCAACTACAACTGAGCATGCCCACTTTCAGTGTCATGAGTGCGGTCGCGTCTTTGATGTAGATGGACCTGTTTTGAAGGATCTTACCAGCCTCACTAAGGATTCTTGTGGTGAGATTGACTCTTATGCCTTGTGCTTTACAGGTATTTGTAATGAGTGCTTATCTAAGAATCCTGCGCTACATCACAGCGTAAACTAATTATGTTGTAACAAAACAGCTTTCTTGAGAGACCGGTGTTTTACCGGTCTTTTTCTTTATGGGGGAGCTTCGGGTTTGCGAGAAAACCTATCTGCTAGACGCAATCGCAGACCTGCATGTCCTACAGAAGGAAAGATACTTGGCATGATTGGATCTCCGCCAAGTAGTTTTGCCCGAGGAAGGTTGAGTTGTCGGGTGGAGAGTAGGTGTCTATAAGAAGTGGGGTAGTGGTGTGCGGGGGTTTCTCGCCAGAAGTACTTTTGCATAGCGCTCCTTTCGT
>ERZ773263.2194-NODE-2194-length-10831-cov-4.757795_pt1 | contig 10831 bp, 9 predicted proteins | sample MGYA00511076_ERZ773263 | MGnify/ENA primary metagenome ERZ773263 (study PRJEB29015, sample SAMEA2738155) | human oral metagenome | biome: human oral; feature: human-associated habitat; material: saliva | place: China | collected 2195 ... | reverse complement strand
CTAATTTTAACTATTTTAGCTTTATTTTGTTTAGTTAATTGTGGTAAAGATAATGATAGTCCAGTTGAAGAAAATGATTCAAAAGAAAGTATCTCTAATGAAAACACTTTTAAGGAATTAGAAGCCTTGAAAAAACCAATAGATTTATCAGCTTTAACATTTAATGAAGCACAACAAAAATTGATAGATATACATATTGCCGATTTTCCAAAAAATACAGAAGTAGTGGAAGGGAAAAATGCAATAGATGAAAAATTAGATAGTGTTATACAACATTATTATCGTAAAACAAAAAATGGAGAATCAACAGGAGGAGGATTTAAAGAAATTTATTTTAAAAAGGGAACAAAGGAAGGTTTTACAGGTAAAATTATACATAGTGATTTTTACACATCAAGTTATATTGAAGAATATATTAAAGATGTAGTAGCAGTTCTTAGAATAAGTTATGGAAATGGAGAAAAGTATAGGGGTGATGCACTTCTTATGGGTGGAGGTATAGAGAAGTATCCTGGAAGTGAAAATAGTTTAAAAATATTAGATTATTTAAATGTATCTGATGATAAGAAAAATCAAATATCTTATGATTTTAAAAGTGATTTTATTAATGAAAATTACGCAAAAGAAAATGGAATTACACTTGATGATCATAAACAATGTCCTATATTAGTGATAACTGAAGAAATGAATGGTATTGTTATTAAAAATACATATTATTATTATGATTTCAGTACTGGAAAATTCGTAACAAAATATGAAGAAATTTTACCTGAAAATTTAGAATTTGCTAAAACATCAGAAATTATGTATAAAGATAAATAATTAGAGATAAAACTGTTTAAAATAAAAAATTACTAGAAGAGAAATTTATGAAAAAACTATTTGTATTATGTTTATTTGCTCAAAAAGTTAAAAGTGATTGAAAGCCTCATTAGTTATGTTTTACGATTTAATTTTAACAGGAAAATTTTATTGTCTCAACTTTTTTATAAAAAAAATGATACTGACAGAAATGTATTACATTAACATCATTTATTAAACAACCAAGAGAGAGATGTAATAGATGGAGAAGATATTTAAATCTTGTTTGTTGTTATATAGTATTAAAAGATAAAGAAAATGTTGAAAAATATTTAGAATTCATTAGGGAAAAGACAAAAAATGTTTCAAAAGAAAATGTAGACGAATTTGAAAATACTTTAAAAGAATTAGATTTAATAGTAAAGGTATAAAAAATTGCTTGACAGAATAAAAAAAAGGGGCTATAATAACGAGGTATCAAAATATAAGTCGGAATATAGCGCAGCCCGGTAGCGCACCTGCCTTGGGAGCAGGGGGTCGCAAGTTCAAATCTTGCTATTCCGACCATTTTTTTGGGGTGTCGCCAAGCGGTAAGGCAACGGACTTTGACTCCGTTATGCGTTGGTTCGAATCCAGCCACCCCAGCCATATATAAAACTTAGTACTAGTGAGAAATCACTAGTTTTTTTATTATATATAAAAATTATTCATCAACTGATATTGAAATAAGTAATCTGTTAATACTATTTTTTAAGTTGAAATTATAGAAATAAAAAATAATATTATTTTAATATAAATATGTAAATAAAAAAAATTAATTGTTTTATTATAAAAAATTTTCAAGAAATAATAAAACATATATTGACAGAAATTAATAAAATATCTATAATATAAAATATAAGTTTTAATTAAAGGGGAGATTATTAATGGAAGTTTACGAAATGAAATTAAAAGTAAAACTTAAAAAAGATATTTTTTTAAAAGATGTTTCCACATATATCACAAGATTTATGGATATGAATCTATCAGTTAATCCAACAATGTACAATTATCATACTTCTAAAATCTACAAAGGATATACATTTGACGGACTATTCCCTATTGAAGAAGATAAAATATATAAAAAAAATAAAGAATATTTTTTTAGAATTAGAACAATAAATCAAAAAATAGCTAATTATTTTTTAGATACTCTTATGTTCTTTGAAAATAAAGATATTCAAGGTTTGACATTAAATATAAGAGTGGTGGAGAAAAAATTAATTGAAAAGTTATATACAATAACTCCTATTTTAATGAAAACAGATGAGGGATATTGGAGATATTCTATGACTTTTGAAGAATTTGAAAAAAGATTAAAAATAAACTGTTTAAAGAAATATTTATACTTTACAGAGAATAATGATGATATAACTATTGATACTGAGCTTTTAAAGAGATTAGGAAAAGATAAATCTGATGATATAGATTTATTTACTAATATTAAATTTATTAACAGAATGCCTGTTCCAATTATTTATAAGGGAAGAAAATTAGTTGGAGATAAGGTTGAATTACAAGTTGCTAATAATGAGAAAGCACAAGATATTGCATATATGCTTTTAGGGACAGGGCTTTTAGAAAATTGTGCAAGGGGTTGTGGTTTCTTAAACTTTAAAAATTATGAATAATAGGGGGTGTTATTTTGATTGATGAAGCATTAGAAGTATTTAGAAAAATCTATGATAAGGAGGAAGAAAAACTTGTTGTAAACAAACATATTCCAAAAGATGGAACATATATTTTAGTAAATATAAAATCAGGAAAAATAATAGAAAAATTAAATATTTTCTATGACAAAAAAGCTAAAAAAATAGATGGTGAACTTAATCAATACTATGGCTATTTTAGAGCTTTTGATTATTATTCTAATTTAGTAGATATGAATAAACCAATGGACCCAAAAAAAACAATACATTCAAATCAGATTTATTCATTTTTTATAAAAAAAGATAGCATAAGAGAAAATAAATTAACTAAAGCAATTATTGAAGGATATAAAAAAAATCTTTTAAACCCAGAAGAAAAATACAATAGTAAAGAAGCTAAGGAGCTGTATAAAAATATAGCAGAAAAACTTTCTAAAATTGAAAAAGATATTGTAGAGGATATTTTTTTATGGATAGAAGATAATGTAAATGAAAATTTATTAGATAATGATAATAAAAAAGATTACTTAAAAATATTTTTTGTAGAAGATAATTTAGATAAAAGTTTAGAACTATTTAGAAACGAGCATAAAAGATATCTTATTCCTAATATTTTTAACTCTAATGATTATAATAAAAAAATTGGAGAAACTATTTATGGATTATCTAATAATAATATGGGCTTAAATGCAAAAAAAGCATTTTTGGAAAATAAGACAAGAAGAGTATCAACTCCATATTTAGTTAATACTGATGAAATACTTTTACAATATGCTTTTTATAATTATTTATTACCAGAAGTAAAACAAGGAAATTATTTTATTTATTTTTTGGAAAATGAAATTATTCCTAAGACATATAAAGAAGGCTGTCCTAATGGAGCAAAATATTTATTAAATGCTAGTTATTCAAAAGATGTTGATATAAAAAATTTCAATGTAATCTCAAAAAATAGTAGCAAAGAAATAAATATTAATTTTAAAGAAATTTTACATCAAAAGAAAAAAGATACAGATGAGATTGAGTATGGAAATCTTAATAAAGAAAAGATGATGAATAATATAAATAAAATTCTTTTCTATAATTCTTTATTAGGAAATTTTTTACTTAATGATGGAGATTTAGATATAAAAGATATTGAAGTAAAAAAGTTATTAATGAAATATAGAAATGCTTTTTATAAGTGGTTTTATCTAAATGATGAAACAGAAGTCAAAAAAAATATTAGAAAAATATATTTAGATGCTGTAATGGTGGCAATAGGAAATGGACATTTTTTTAAAGCAAGTCAGCAACTAGATTTTGGTTTTTGTTTGGAAAAGTATTTTTATGGAAAAAGTGAGTTAATGGAGGAAATTATGAATGTAAAAGAAGTATTTTTAAATCATACTTTATCAGAAGAAGATTGGGAATTTTCAAATGATGAAGAGTATTTTTTTGCAGTTGGACAAATCTTAGCATATATAAATTATATGAGAAATAGTAAAGCTAAAAGTTTGAATTTTATAAAACAATTAACTTTTGTTAAAAATATTGATGTTCTAAAAGAAAAGATAAAGAAAATAGTAATTTCATATTCACATATTTTTGAAACTAAAAATAAAAAAATTAATAGAACAATATCAAATATTAGTCTATATCAACCAAAAGAAATAAGAATAGATATATTGTTAGCAGGATTTACAGCAGATATAATTTTCTTTAAAAAGAGGGAGGAAAAATAATGAAAATGGAAAAAAGAATTTATGGAATTTTAGGAATATCATCTATTATGTCTAATTGGAATGCAGATTTCAGTGGAGAACCTAAGTCAATTTCTAATGGAAGAATATTTGGAAGTGATAAGGCATTTAAGTATCCTATGAAAAAAATGTGGGAAAATCAAGGTGAAAAAGTTCTGTATATAAAATCTTTAAAAGTTGATAAAGGAGCTTTAATTCCTAAAACTTTAAAGGAAAGATATGAACAATTATTTCCAGAAAAAAAACTTGATAAAAATACAGAAACAATAGAAGTTATTAAGAACTTATTTAAAGCCATAGATGTAAAAAATTTTGGAGCAACATTTGCAGAAGAAGGAAATAATATTTCTATCACAGGAGCAGTTCAAATAGGACAAGGCTTTAATTTCTATGATGAAAGTAACACAGAAGTTCAAGATATTCTATCTCCATTTAGAGATCCAAAAGGAAAAGTAAATAAAGAAACAAAAGAAAATGAAGATGCAAAGAACTCTACTTTGGGAACTAAAATAGTTAGTGATGAAGCACATTATTTTTATCCTTTTAATATAAATCCTTTGGCATATAAAGAGTTTATGGAATTAGAAATAACTGATGGATATACAGAAGAAGATTATTTGAAATTTAAAGAAGCGGCTTTATCATCTGCAACTTCTTTTGCAACAAATTCAAAAGTTGGTTGTGATAATGAATTTGGACTATTCATTGAAACAGAAGAAGATTTGTATTTACCAATTTTAACTCAATATATAAAATTTGAAAAGGGAGAAGAAAAAAATAAAATAACTCTTAATTTAAGTACTATATTAAAAGGAGTAGAAAATCATATCAAAAATATAGAAATATACTATAATCCAGTAACTACTGAAATTGTAACTGATATTTCTAACTATAAGTTGATAAATATTTTAACTAAGAAAGAGGTATAATTATGGAAGCACTGAAATTTACTTTAAGTGGTAATAGTGCCTTTTTTAAAGATAATGTAATCAACACTGTTTATTTAACATATGGAAATATACATAGAGTAGCTTTATTAGGAATGTTTGGAGCAATTTTAGGCTATGGTGGATATAGTAAACAAAATGATATGTTGAAGAAAAAAAATAAAAAAATGTCTGATTATCCAGAATTTTATGAGAAATTAAAAGATATTAAAATATCAATAGTTTCCAATGGAAAAAATGGTTATTTTAATAAAAAATTACAAACATTTAATAATAGTGTTGGTTATGCATCAAAAGAAGAAGGTGGAAATTTAATAGTAAAACAATTCTGGTTAGAAAATCCTTCTTGGGATATTTATGTATTGCTAGATTGTGATGAAGCAAAGAAAATAGCAGACTATATACAGAATAGGAAAGCTATTTATCTTCCATATCTTGGAAGCAATGACCATTTAGCAAATATAATGAATGTAGAGATAATAGATATTGAAGAAAAGCTGAGTTCAGAAGATGAAACTATTGAAATCCTTTCTATGATAAAAGATAGTGATATATCAGAAAAGAAGAAAAATGTATTTAGTATAGATAAAAATTCAATAAGAGATGATATATATAAATATTCTGAATATTTACCAGTTACCTTATCAAAAGAATTAAATCAATATGAAAAAGAAAAAATGACAATTACTAATATGTCTGTTATATTAAAAAAATCTTATTATAAAGTGGAAGATAAAAACATTGTTTTCTATTAAAAGTAAAAGCTATTGCAATATTTAATAACAAGTTATATTTGCAATAGCTTTTAAAGTATTGTGGAGGGGACTATGACAAAATTTGAAGATATTTTTGATTTTCAAGATAAGTATAAATACTTAGCACATATAAAGGATAATAGAAAAGAAACATTACAAGAACATACAGAATTAGCAAATAAATATTTAAAAAAAATTATAGAATATAAAAATTTAAAACCATTTTTTGAAAGAATTAAAAATATTTTAAATTTGAAAAATCAAGAAGAAGAACTTTACTATAAAATGATAGAGGATGTGGTAAATTTTCATGATTTTGGTAAAGTTAATAGTCAGTTTCAAATTGACAAAATGTTAAATGAAGAAATATTTAAAATGGAAGATAAATATAATATATCAGGAGTTCTAGGCTCAGATCATTCTCTTCTATCAGCAAGTATGTTTATAGCCTATTATTTTGGAAAAATTACTGATTTAATTGAAATAGTAGAAACAAAGAAAATAGTTATCTTATTTGAAATATTATTTGCTTTATCTTATGTTATTTCAAAACATCATGGAAATTTAGATAGTTTTGAAGAATATATTGAAAAATTATCAAGAAATAATGATGAAAATATTTTAAAAGAATTAAAAAATATTTCTGTGTCTAATGGAGGAATATTATTACAGGCTTTCTTAGAAAAAGAAACTATAACTATCTTTTTTAATTTTATAGAAACATATATATCTGAAAGAAAGAAAAAAGAAAATATTTCTTCACATGAAGCAATGTCTATTTTTGTTTTTACAAAGATGATGTTTTCTCTTCTTGTAGCAAGTGATTATTATTCTACCAATGAATTTATGCAAGAGATAAAATATGAAGATTTTGGAAATATGGGAAATATAGATACAATAAAAAAAGAATATGAAAATAGTGAGATAATCAAGTCTATTAGGGATAAGGAAAAAAATGGAATACCAAATGATGAAGATATAAATAATTTTAGAACTAAAATTTTCTTAGAGGCAGAAAAAAATTTAGAAAAAAATAAAGATAGCAATATATTTTTCTTAGAAGCACCAACAGGAAGTGGAAAAAGTAACACAGCTTTAAATTTAAGCTTAAAATTACTTGATAAAGATAGAAGAAAGATTTTTTATGTCTATCCATTTAATACTTTGGTTGAGCAAAATATGAATACTTTAAAAAATATTTTTGGAAATAATGAAGAAGCAATAAAAAATATAACAGTAGTAAATTCTATAACAGCACTAACAAATAAGGATAGTAGGGACATACCAATAGAAGAGTATAGTGATATTTTAATGGATAGACAATTTCTAAATTATCCTTTTATTGTCACAACACATGTAGGGATATTCAATACACTAATAGGAAATACAAAAGAAGATTGTATGCCATTTTATCAGTTGGCAAATTCTGTAATAGTCTTTGATGAAATTCAAGCATATAAAAATACAATTTGGACAGAAATTATAAAAATATTAAATTCTTATGCTAAATTATTGAATATTAAAATAATTATAATGTCTGCAACACTACCAAATCTTTCATACTTATTAGATGAAGAAGAAAAAAATAATATTTCAAAATTGATAGAAAATAGAGATAAATATTTTAATAATACTATTTTTAAAAATAGGGTTGAAGTAAATTATGATTTATTAAGTGAGCAAAAGATTGAGTATGAAGAATTACTACAACATATAATTGAAAATTCTTTAAATAGTCAAAAGATATTGATTGAATTTATAAGTAAAAATGATGCTAAAAAGTTTTATGAACTTTGTGAAAATAATGAAGACTTAAATGTTGATCATGAAATACTTATTCTAACAGGAGAAGATAATAAGGCTAGAAGAAATTCTATAATAAAAAAAATTAATAGTAAAGATAAGAAAATTATACTGATATCAACTCAACTTATAGAAGCAGGAGTTGACATAGATGTTGATGTAGGTTATAAAAATATTTCTGGTTTAGATAATGAAGAACAATTTTTAGGAAGAATAAACCGTTCTTGTAAGAAAAGTGGTAAGGCATATTTCTTCTATTTAACAGATGCAAAAAAAGTATATAAAAATAGTGTTATTATTGAAAATAAATTAAATCTATTTTCTGATGAAATGAAAGATGTTTTAGAAAATAAAAATTTTGATGTTTTCTATTCCAAGGTATTGGAAATTTTAAAAAGAAAAGTAAAAGAAAAAATCAACAACGATAATTTTGAAACTATTATCTTTAATAAAAAGTTTAGACTTTTAAAAGAAAGAATGAAGCTAATTGAAGAACAAGATGATAAGAAGACATATTTTTTCAATAGAACATTGACTGATGAAGAAATAGAAGAAATTGGTGAAAATATAGATGGTAGTGAAGTATGGGAAAGATATGTAGATATTTTAAAGGAAGAAAACTATGCTAAGAAGATAGTTGAACTATCTAAAATTAGAGAAAAGATGATGTATTTTTTGTATGAAGTAAAGAAAAATACTGAATTAAATTATAGTGATATAAAAGGTTCTATCATCTATATTGATGATGGAGATAAGTATTTTACAGATGGTATTTATACTGGTGGAGAAGGAGATATGTTTATCTAGGAGGGGAAATATGAATGGGACAATGATAAATTACTATTTTCATTGTAAAAGGCAATGCTATATGTTTGCACATAGATTGAATTTAGAAGATAATAGTGAGATAGTAAAAATTGGAAAAGCTATACATGAAGATAGAGCAAGAAATTCTGAAAATACAGAGATTAAAATAGATAATATTGCTCTGGATAAAATAAATAGCAAGTATGTAACAGAAGTTAAGAAATCTGATGCTGACGTTGAAGCTAGTAAGTGGCAATTATTGTATTATTTAAAAATACTAAAAGATAAAGGAATTGAAAGAAAAGGAAAATTAGAATTTGTTGAAAAAAATAAAACAGATAAAAAGATAATATTTGTAGAATTGGATGAAGATACTGAAAGAGAATTAGAAAAATATATATTAGAAATTCAAAAGTTATTAGAAGCGGATGAATTACCTAAGGTTATAAACAAAGCAAGTTGTAAAAAGTGTGCATACTATGAATATTGCTATATTTAGGAGATGAGAATATGGGAAGTACAAAATATATTACTTCTATGGGAGAGCTTTCAAGAAAAGATAATTCATTATGTTTTAGAAAAAATGGTAAAAACATCTATATTCCTATTGAAAATACAAAAGAAATATATTGCTTAAATGAAATAAGTTTAAATTCAAAGTTACTAGATTTTCTTGGTAGAAATAATATTATAGTTCATTTTTTTAACTATTATGGAGGATATTCTGGAAGTTTTTATCCAAGAAATCAATATAACAGTGGAAAACTTTTAGTTAAACAAGTTGAAAAATATAAAAATAATAGAATAGACATAGCAAAAGCAATAGTAAAAGGTATTGGGGCTAATATTGATGAGGTTCTATATCATTACTATAAACATGGGAAGTCAGAAGTTAAGGACTGCATAGATTGGATTAGAGAAGAATTATATGAATTAGTAGATAAGACAGAGAGTGTAAAAGAATTGCTTGCTTATGAGGGAGAAATATGGATGAAATTTTATTCAATGTTTCAATATTTTATCAATGAAGATTTTGTATTAAATAAAAGAGTAAAAAGACCACCTGATAATCCAATAAATGCTTTAATATCTTTTGGAAATACTTTACTTTATACAAAAACTATTTCTGCAATTTACAGAACTCACCTAGATCAAAGAATTAGTTTTTTACATGAGCCATCAGAAGGAAGATTTTCTTTGAGTTTAGATATTTCAGAAGTATTTAAACCTATAATTGTTTATAAAACAATATTTGATTTAGTAAATAATAAAAGAATACAAGTAGCTAAACATTTTGAAAAATCTTTAAACTACTGTATTTTAAATGAAGAAGGGAGACAAATTTTTATTGAAGCCTTTGAAAATAGAATAGAAACAACCTTTTTACATACAAAACTCAATAGAAAGATAAGTTATAGAACTGCAATAAAATTAGATTGCTATAAACTTATTAAAAATATTTTAGAAGATAAAGAATTTATTCCATTTTCTTTAAAAAATTCATATTAGTTTAGGGGATGAGAAAAATTGAAAAATATAAACTATAATTATGCTTGGGTATTTTATGATGTTTCAGAAAAGAGAGTAAATAAAGTTTTTAAAATATGCAAAAAATATTTATCTCATTTTCAAAAGTCTGTTTTTCGTGGGGATATAACTCCCTCTAAATTGATTAGTTTAAGAAGTGAATTGAAAAGCATAATAGTTGAAAATGAAGATTTTGTTTGTATTTTAAAATCAATAAGTCCTGATGTTTTTGGAGAAGAAACTTTGGGAAATCCAACTCCAAATGGAGAAAATATATTTCTATAATTTAAAAATTTTCCCAAGCAATATTCTAAAAAACTATTTAAACTTTCCAAAATATGGTTGTTTTAGAAAAATTAAGTAAAAAATAGAATTGCTTGGGAAAAACATATAAAAAATACTTGTAATATTGAAAAAAATAAGGTATTATAAATTTATAAAGCTTGAAAAAATAGCTATGAACTATAAACTTGAAAAGTTTTGAAATGTTGAATTTCTTGAAATGGCTGCAAAAGATGAAAAATGAACTATAAACTTGAAAAGTTTTGAAATTTCTTTTTCTGCTAATAAATTTAATAATTATAATTCATGAACTATAAACTTGAAAAGTTTTGAAATAATGTAACATCTATTCCAGCTCTTACCTTTTCTTCTCTTATGAACTATAAACTTGAAAAGTTTTGAAATGTTATAAAAGATTTGGGTACTCTTATCAAGTACCCATATGAACTATAAACTTGAAAAGTTTTGAAATAATTATT
>ERZ773263.2193-NODE-2193-length-10831-cov-15.863215_pt1 | contig 10831 bp, 12 predicted proteins | sample MGYA00511076_ERZ773263 | MGnify/ENA primary metagenome ERZ773263 (study PRJEB29015, sample SAMEA2738155) | human oral metagenome | biome: human oral; feature: human-associated habitat; material: saliva | place: China | collected 2195 ... | reverse complement strand
GGTAAAAGTCTACCATCAATTTCAAATGAAATTACTTTTTTAGCTTTTTTAGCTAATGCCTCTGTAAGAGATCCAATCCCAGGTCCAATTTCTATTACTCCTACATTTTCATTTACTCCAGCTCCATCAACAATTCTATTTAAGATATTCGCATCTATTAAAAAGTTCTGTCCTAGACTTTTCTTAAATGTAAAACCGTGTTTTTTTAGTATCTCAAAAGTTTTCTTAGGTGTTCCTATCATTATATTTTAATCCTTTACTTATTTTTGTCATTTCATCTAATAAACGTCCTTTAGAAATATTATACATATTAAGTTTGTTTAGTAATTGTTTTGCATTAGTATAACCTATATTTAATCTTTCACAAAGTTCTTCTCTTAAAACTTTTGAAGTAGTACCTCCCACTAAACCTAACTCTATCAATATTTCATTACTTATATCATTTTTCACCTCATCCATCGGTGTATAATGATTTTTTATAGCCGCAATAATATCTTCTTTACTCGCAGCTTCTATTCCAATCTTCCCTTTGCTATCTACAGCTTTTTTATTTGAAATATAAGCATGTTTTGCCGTAGGGATATTTTTTTCTATTATACTTCTAATTCTTTTTCCCGCATAATCAGGATCCGTTAAAACTATTAATCCTCTTGTTTTTTCTAGAAAGATTAGACGCTCAATTTTTTTCTTAGTTAGGGCAGAACCATTAGTTTCAAATGTATCACAATCTATTGCTTCTTTGACCCTATTGGTATCATCTCTTCCTTCTACTACTATTATTTCTTTGATTTTCATTTTATTATCCTTTAAAAAATTCATCAGTCTATTATAACATATTTAGACAAATTTTGCTCATACTAGCATGAATATTTCAAATAGTTGTATAGTTCATGTGTAATTTCATGGTGAACTTTATACTTATAACCATCGCAAAGAAAATTCTTTTTTAATTCAAATTTGTCTTTAAGCTTAATTTTTTCGAGTGCTTTCCCCTTCTTACACACTAATATTTCCCAATGTTTATCAAACTTAACTAGGTAACAATCATAAGTCTTATCTTTTCCATATGCTCCAGCAAAATATAGTAAACCTACAAGATCTAGTATAATATGCCACCATTTAACCGTTTTTCTTCTTTTTAACAAATAAACCTGTTCACTCTTAATTAGATAATTATATAATTCTTCCATAATTCTCACCTCTTGTAATAATTATATCACAAAAAATCCTCTGCAGAAAAACCTGCAAAGGAAATTTTATTAATGTATATCTTTTTTCTTAAAGTTAGCTCCACTTACTTCACTAACTGCTCCAATCGATAGAAAGGCATTCTTATCATTTCTAAAGACTATTTTTTTAAGTTTTGACTCTTCAATACGAGTGATTACACAAAAGATTATTTTTGTTTCATGCCCTGAATAACCACCTTCCCCATGTAATAGAGTCACACCACGACCTAAACGATCTTGAATTTCTTGACTTATTACTTGATAGTTGCTCGTAATAACCATAACCGATTTCGAGTCATTAAGTCCCTCAATAACAATATCCATTACTTTAGACGCAACGAAATAACTTATCATCGAATAAAGTGCCGCTTCCCACGTAAATACAAATCCAGAAGCAATAAATATAATAACATTTATCCCAAGGACCATTTCACCTACTGAAATAGGTAGTTTCTTTGTAGCGTAAATTGAAAACATCTCACTCCCATCTAACGTACCACCATTTCTAATTACTAATCCTACTCCTATTCCAAGTATTATACCACCGAAAATACACGCTAAGAATGGATCTGTAACAAGTGGTGGAAAATTATGAAAATATGAAGTTGCAAAAGATAAAACCACGATACCAAAAATAGAAGCAATCGAAAATCCTCTACCTATCTGCTTATATCCCAAATATAGAAATGGAATGTTAAATATCAGTATGAAAATCCCAAGTGGTAATCCCAAATAGTGACGTGCAATAATAGATACACCAATCACCCCACCATCTAGAATATTATTTGGAATTAAGAAAAATTCTAATCCCGCCGCAAAAATTAATGATCCAATAATTATACTTATATATTTCTTTAAAAATTCTATTCTACTTTCCATTGATTCTCCTTTTTATTTCATTTTTTGACAAATAGGACAAAAGTGACTTGAACGTCCTTTTATTGTAACATTTTCTACATCATGACCTAGAGGACAAACTTTTTTTCCATATATTTGATGGAAATTTTGCATATTTCCTTCTCCGCCATCAGCGTGAACATAATCTGAAATAGTAGAACCCCCTTCTTTTATTGCAAGCTCCAAAATATCAACCAACTCTTTAAATAAACTCTCCTTCTTCTTTTTAGAGAGTTCACTTGCTTTAGTTAGAGGGTGAATTTTTTGGCGATATAATACCTCACAATCATAAATATTTCCGCAACCACAAAAGACATTTCCCTCAAGAAGTAATGCTTTTATAGATTGATCTTTATATTTTTTTTCATCCAGTTTATTTAAAAAATATTTTTTTGCGGATTTATCAAAAGGCTCAGGAGCAAGATTTACAAAAGGTTTGAATTTCGTTATATCGTCAATATACCTAAGTTCTCCAAATCTTCTAATGTCACTATATACTAATTTTTCTCCAGTAGAAAGTTCAAAGATCACATGCTGATGTTTATAATAATTTTTGTTGGTAATCTCAGCTATATCCTTAACTAAAAAGAATGCTCCTGTCATTCCAAAGTGAGTAATAATATATCCCTCATTTAATATAAAATATAGATACTTACCTCGACGCGATAATTTTTCTATTTTTTTACCTTTTACATTTTCTGAAAAAAAGCTAAGTTCTTGTTTAACAATAGCCATTTTATTTTCTTTATGGCTACTTTTTACAATATTAGAGTAAGTTATATCAACAATTTCTTTATCTATAACTCTATCTTCTAGACCAAATTTTATATTCTCAACCTCTGGTAATTCTGGCATAATGTACTCCTATTATATATACTTATATTTTATTTTAATATAAATATTTGAAAATTTCAAAGATTTCCTTTTTTCCTTATTTCTAAAGTTATACTCTCGATCTAAGTTGCAGTTAAAAAATTAGTTTCAGGTTAAAAAGGGGGATCTAAAAGCCCTAACATTTAACAAGGTTCATATAAGAACTCATAGATACAGTGGTTTATTGATATCTAAACTCGCTTTGGATAAGCTTTTTAAATATCTAATCAACTGTGCGAGCTTGACTCAACAAAATCTTATTTCTTTAGAAATTGCGATTTTTGAGTCACTCCCTTTACTTTAGGAATTAATAGGAATTAATATAAGTGCAAGTTTTTTGCATTATTGTAGCGTTAGAGAAAAATATGTAGTATAATAATAAAGTTAAATGTAAATTAAAAGGGGTCTATTATTAAATGGAAGAAAAAATGTCTAGACGAAAAAGAATTAGTTCGTCCTCTTTTAAAAATGGAGGAAAACCTCCTAAAAAAAGAGGATTTAAAAAAATATTAATGACAATTTTAGCACTAGTTATAGTTGGTATAGGGGGATTTTCCGCTTATACATTCTTCAACTTTTCTAGCTCCGCTCAAAAAGGATATAAGAATGTGGATTATTTGAAAGAAGTTGATCCTAACTTCAAAAAATTCTCAGTATTAATCCTAGGTATCGATATGAATGATGATCGTAAAGCTCAAGGACAAACTCGTGAGGACAGTAGAACAGATTCAATGATACTGGCTACTGTTAATAAAGATAAAAAACGTATGGATATGGTTAGTATCCCACGTGACTCTCTAAGTCTTATGAGAGAAAAAGATGATGAAAATAACAATAGTGCTTATTTCTATGATAAAATCACTCACGCACATGCTTATAACGATGTTAAAGGAACTACTAATGCAGTAGAAAACTTATTGCATACTCCTATAAACTTTTATGTACTAATCAACTTTAAAGCATTTGAACAAACAGTAGACGCTTTCGGTGGAATAGATTTATACGTTCCTTTCGATATGGATGAACAAAATGCTAACGGCGAAGAAAACACTGTTAAACTGAAAAAAGGATGGCATACTCTAAACGGTGAACAAGCACTTGCTTTTGCTCGTAGTAGATATTACGACAGTGATATTGAACGTGGACAACGTCAACTTCAAGCTATCCATGCTTTAATCGATAAAGCTAAAAGTCTAAATGCCTTAACTAAAATAAATGAGGTTATAAATATCGCTGGAGATAATGTCGAACACAATCTGTCTACAACTCAAATTTCTTCAGCTATTAAGATGTTTCTAAATGAAGATATGGAAATAGTATCGCACAGAATAGATGGTTATGACGTAATGTATAACGGTGTATATTATTATTATCCTCGCCCATTATCTCTACTTTATGCATCTTCTGCTTTAAGAAATAACCTTGATTTATCACTACCTAAAGCTACTGACTTACTAAATATATACTATCAAGGACATATAACAATCGGGCTTAAACAGTATAAAATAGATAATTTACGTCCAGTACAAAATTATCCAATATCAAATCTTGCAGTTATGTCTCCTGAGGATTTATTAGCTAATCTTCCTGAAAGACTTACAGCAGAAGATTTGAAAAATGATATTACTGTAAGTAACGAAAATAGACCCGATGAAAATGGTAATACTGAAAACAATGCTAACAATAGCAATTAACAGCAAAATACTACAACTGGTGTCGGTACAACAAATACTCATCAAAATACCGGTGTAAATAATAACCAAGAATAAATAATATCCCATCAAAAATAATTTTTGATGGGATATTATTTATTTATTTGAAAATTTTACATTTATAGTTCCAGTATTTGAAGATGTAAATAATTGTTTCTTTTTATTTGAGCTATTTGTAAAATTTGATTCTTCATCACTTAATTCAGCTATAATATCACCTTCTGTCGACTTAAGAGTAATAGAATTATTTGCAGTAAGATTACTTAAAATAATATTACCAGTAGTTGTTTTTAAGTTAATATTATCTGAACTTTCACTAGGAAGATTACTTACCTTAATATTTCCTAGTTCATTAGTTATATTAATATCTTTTATTGTTGATGATGACAAATCTGTATCTCCTATTTTATTATCAACACTAATATCTTTTAAATCATTAATATTATTTAATTTAACATCTCCTGTAGCAACATTAATTTTTAGAGAATTATTTTTACTATTTAAGTTATCTATATTTAAATTTCCAGTTGCTAATTTAATATCAGCATCTGAAGCTGAAATATTAGTTATATATACATCACCTAGTTTACTATTAATTATAAGAGATTTAATATCTAGATTCTTGATAAAATAATCTCCTAATTTATTAACTGAATTGATATCGATATTAGAAGATTTAGGTATTTTTATAATAAGTTTTCTTTTTTCAGTAAAGAAATTAAAATTAATACTCACAATATTTTTATTTTCTTTTATAGATAACTTATTTCCTATGTGCTCTATATTAACTTTACGTTCTAGAGCAGTATAGTATTCTATTTCCATATTTTTAGAAGCAGTATTTTCTTCTATGGTTACATCAGAATCAATAATTTCTAAATCTAAATTTTTAACATCATTAATTGAGACAGTATAATTCTTTTTCTCGAAATTAGAAGAAAATCTAGGTATATGACCATTATTTAAGTAAGTTGCTAATCCTATCAATACTAGTCCAAAAATTATAAAACTAATAGAAATTTTTATAAATTTATTCATTTATATACACCTCTTTTTTGAAAATCTTCACAAAAATTGTTCTGATGTTTATTCCATTTTGACGTGATTTTTTATATATTTTTATCAACCAGTCAATACCAATTAAACCAGCCCCTGAAATAACAAATCCAAATCCTAAAGTATCTAAGAAATACGAAATATTTCTTTCGTAAATAAGATAAAATGGGGATTTTAATATTAATAAGATTCCACCAATGAAAATAGCTATAATAGAAAGTACAATACTAAATATTATAGATAGAACAACTATAAAAAGACTAGCGACTAGAGAAAATATAGTTATCCAAGCAGGAAATAATAATACAATATTAATAAAGCCGAGCTCTCGTGGTATAAACCTCCATACTAGTTTTGTTTGTTTTTTCCTAATATTATGTTCATCTAAAATTTGATCAACGATGATATTAATATCCCCTAATTGCGATACAGCTTCTTCTTCACTTAAGCCCTCATCAATACGATCATCAATCATTTCTTCAAAAAAATTGAGTGTTTTATACATCTCTTTTGGTGATAAATATGGTTTTAATTTATTTCCCAAAAGAGCACAAAACTGTGTCTTATTCATGTTTTTCATCTCCTAATATATATTTATGTGCATTACTTATTACTTTCCAGTCGATAAGAAATTCCTGAATTTTATTGAGACCAACATCTGTAATTTTATAATATTTTCTTAGTCTACTATTATATTCTACCAAATATGAGGTAACACAATCGTTTGCTTCCAAGCGTTTTAAGATTGGATATAACGTTGATTCCGATATAGGAATTACATTTGAAACATCTTTTATAATTTTATACCCATATGATTCAGAATTACGTAAAGTAGCAAGAACACATATTTCCAATAAACCTCTTTTTAATTGAGCTTCCATACAAATATCTCCTTTCACATAATACTATACATTGCATAGTATAATTTGTCAAGTAGTATAATGAGAAATATATTCTAATTATTGACATTTTATTTATAATACATCATAATTAATATAGTAAATTCAGCAAATTATAAATTACAAAGGAGGTACTATGACGAAAAAATTTATTACAATCAAAGAAGATTCTTACGATGAATTCGTCGAAAAAAAATCTACATTTATTACTCATCTAATTAGAATCAATAGTGAAGAAGAAGCTAGGGAATTTATTCAAAAAATGAAGAAAAAACACTACGATGCTACTCATGTTTGCTCTTGTTACGTATATGGCGATAATAATGAAATAACTCGTGCTAACGATGATGGTGAACCTAGTGGAACTGCTGGCGCTCCGATGTTAGACGTACTAGTAAAAAACGAGATAAAAAATGTCTGTGCCACAGTCATAAGATATTTTGGTGGGACTAAACTAGGAACTGGTGGTTTAGTTAGAGCCTACGGTGGTGGTGTAATTAATGCGCTAAAAAATGCAATATTGGTAGAAAGAAAAGATGCTTTTGAAGTTAGATTAGAATTAGATTATAGTCTAAATGGAAAAATAGAGTATGAAATTGGAAAAACTAATTTTATCGTAAACAACCTAGAATATACCGACAAAATAGTTTATACAATTTATGTGATGCAAGAAGATTATAATAACTTTGAAAATTGGATTGCTAACCTAACTAACGGTCAATTCAAAATTCTATCTTCTAAAGAAAAACAACTAGAATTTGATATTAAATAAAGATAAGAAGGAAGCGGAAACCAAATTAAACGGTCTCTTATTCCTTCTTAGTTTTATTTTTTATTCTTTCTAGAAAATTCTTCTATCCATGCTTTTAGATCAACTATCGCCTCTTTTACAATTTGTTCTTTATCATTAAATGCTAAATCTAGCCCTTCTACTCGTAAAACTTTAATTTTATCTATTCCTAGTACGCTAAATATTCCCCTGACATATTGAACTGCAAAGTCTAGATTAGTATATTGAATATGTTTATCAAATTCTCCCCCACTTGTTATAACAAACATTATCTGCTTATTGCTCTTATCTAAACCTATTAAAGATTCTTCCTCACATTTAAATGTCTCATTTACTATTACGATATTATCTACATAGTCTTTAAATTTTGATACTACGTTAAAATTATGAAGTGGCATATAAATAAACACTGCATTGGCACTTTTCCATTGATTCAGAATCTCTTTTTGCCTGATTTTATCATGTTGTTCTTTTTCTGGTAATTGTACTCCCTCATAATTGAACATAAACTTATCCATGACTGAAATATGCACACTCGGATCATATAGATTTATATTTTCTATATCTTTAAATCCTTCTTCGATTAATTTTTTTTCACCAATGTTCGCTAAAATATTAGAAACTCTATATTCACCGTTATAATCAGGATGACACATAATCTGTAAAATTTTCATAAAATCACCTCAAAAAATCTTGTTGTAAGAAATAGCTCCTCATCTAAAATAAGATAAGAAGCTATTAATATTATTTGAATTCTGAGTAAATAGTATTTATAGTTTTTTCGTAATCGTTATTATGAACACCTACGATAATATTAATTTCATCATTAGTTTGTGAAATCAATGCAATATTTACCCCAGCTTCTCCTAAAGCTTTGAATAATCTGCCAGATAATCCTTTTGTATTTTTCATTTTCTCTCCAACTGTAGCAATAAGTGAAATCTCATGAGTAACATTCACTTCATCTGCTTCAAGAACTGCTTTAATTTTCGCTACTAACTCATGAATAAACGGTCTCACATTACCAGTTTCAACAACTACTGAGAATGAGTCGATTCCACTAGGAATATGCTCAATACTAACATTAAAGTCTTCAAAAATTTTAAGTGTTTTCCCAATTAAACCAACTTCATTTGCCATATGACGTTTTTTAATTGTAATAATAGAGAAATCTTTTTTCCCTGCAATACCTGTAACGATTTGCTTTTCGTCAAGGTGTTTGTTATCAGAAATAATAGTCCCCTCTGCAGTTGGATCATTAGTATTACGAATTTGGATAGGAATATCTTTATCACGAACTGGGAAGATCGCTTCTTCATGAAGAACACTTGCACCCATGTATGAAAGTTCACGAAGTTCTGTATAACTAATAACTTTAATCTCATGCGGATTTTCAATAATACGAGGGTCTGCCATTAAGATTCCTGATACGTCAGTCCAGTTTTCATAAACACTTGCATTTGCAATATTAGCAACAATCGCTCCACTTACGTCTCCACCACCACGAGTCATAATCTTAATTTCCCCGTTAGGTCTACTTCCATAGAATCCTGGAATAAGAAGACGATCATACTCTTTTACAATCGTATCAAATGCTGCTTGAGTTTTCTCAAAATCAATTTCACCTTGATAATTGTAAAAAATTAAGTCTTTAGCATCTACAAAGTGATATCCTAAATATTCAGCCATTAATAGAGCTGTTAAATATTCCCCACGACTCACTAAATACTCTTCGTCGATTCCTTTACTAATCTCTGCTTTTAATTTAGCAAGTTCTCCTTCAATATCGAATTTTAAGTTTAATTCGTTTTTGATTGCTACGAATTTATCTTCAATCATTTTAAAGATATTATCAAAATTAATATTATACTTAGTATGTGCATAACATAGGTATAATAAGTCTGTTACCTTATTATCTTCTTTATTTGCTTTCCCTACAGCACTTACTACAACAAAACGACGTGCATCGTCTAATTCCACAATATTCTTAACTTTTTTGAACTGTTCAGCACTTGCTACCGAACTTCCACCAAATTTTGATACTCTTACCATCTTTTCTCCTTTTTCTATTAGTATTATTTATATTTTTTATTTCTAATATATATTATATAACTATTTGTAAAAAAATCAATAAATTTTCTGAAAAATCTAAATTTTATTTACAATAATCATTTTATTATTTATGGAATTTAGCAACAACAAAACTACTATCTTTTTCTTTCACTTCATCTACTAAATCAGCAAGTTGTTTTAATGAAATTTCTTTTGTTTTCACATAGAAATTACCTTTATATTGCTCAACACTTTCTACCAATTCCCCTGATAATTCTACAGATGAACGAACCAAATAATTTCTTCTAGTTAATTCTTCTGAATAAGATAAGTCGTTCTTAATTACAACATCAACCCTTGTTGAACCTTCATTAATGTCTACTATATCTTGAACAATAGCATTTCCTGTTGGGAATTTCCCTGCACCTTGTCCATAAAACTTAAGTTCGCCGATAAATGATCCATCTAAAGAAATAATGTTGTTATTTAATGGAACAGCAGCCTCTTGAGATTCTTTTCCGAATATAGAAAGCATTACAGAAGTTTCATACTTACCACCTTCTACATTTGTTTCTCCAATATATTTAACAGCTAAATCATATTGCTTTAAGTAGTCAATATCATTTTTAGTAATATTTCTCATAGAATATGTAGGGAAATCAGGTTGAACATGAATATCAAAGGCAAGTGCATTACTTAAGATAATCTTATTCACAACATCTCCACCATCAACATCAGCACTCGGATCAGCTTCAGCATATCCTAAATCCTGAGCAGTTTTTAAAGTAGAATCAAATTCTTGATCGTTTCTATACATATTATCAAGAATAAAGTTACTTGTTCCATTAAAGATACCATATACACGTTTTACTTCATCTACACGTCTTGTTCTTTCTAAGTTTACAAGCCAAGGAATTCCTCCACCTACACTAGCTTCAAAAATAAACTTCACATTATTTTTCTCAGCTAATTCAACAAATTCATCTAAATATTTTGCAGCAACAGCCTTATTAGCTGTAACAACGTGTTTTCCATTCTCTAATGATCTTTTAATAAAATCATACGCAGGGTTAAGTCCTCCAAGACACTCAACAACTACTGAAATTTCTTCATCATTAATAATTTCATTAATATCATCGGTAGCTAAGTGCATCTTATCACGGCTTCTAGCAAAGACGCTCTTTACTTCAATTTTTTTAAGTTCTGATGACTTACCATTAGTAATAATCTCGTATACTCCACTGCCTACAGTTCCATATCCTAAAATAGCTATCTTCATAATTATTTTCTCCTAAATTCAATATTTATTTTCAATTATATTTA
>ERZ773263.2190-NODE-2190-length-10841-cov-21.609030_pt1 | contig 10841 bp, 10 predicted proteins | sample MGYA00511076_ERZ773263 | MGnify/ENA primary metagenome ERZ773263 (study PRJEB29015, sample SAMEA2738155) | human oral metagenome | biome: human oral; feature: human-associated habitat; material: saliva | place: China | collected 2195 ... | reverse complement strand
TCTTTTTATGGAGCATTCCAAACTTAGTAGGCGTTTATTTTCTCTTTTATAGCAACCTATTGGCTAGGAGATTTGTTGCCCTACATCCTGAATTTCCAAAACTAGACCTCTCATCCATTGAAACGGAGCAGTTCCTTCTGACCTTTGGGCTCTACTTTTTCGCTAGCCTCATTTTGATGATTGTGGGCAATCTCCTCTACATCCCGCAACATTATGCCTACTCGCAGGTAGAATTCCTCCTCTGCGACACTCTGGATTTAGGACAGGCTAAACCAAGTCAAATCCTGAAAACCAGCCGTTTCTTGATGAAAGGTTATAAATTCCAGCGTTTTGTCCTCGACTTACAACTACTCCCCTGGTACTTCCTCAACTGGATCACCTTTGGAATTGCTAGCTTTTCACTCCTTCCCTATATCCAAAACAATCACATCTTCTTTTACAGAGCCCTACTAGCCCGTAAACGTCGAAATGGATAAGAGCATACAAAAACCAGCGTCGTTCAGGAAGCTGGTCTTCTTATTTCAAAAATAACATACTCAGCAGAGTCAAAATAGCGGGCCCACCTTGCTTCAGAAGAATCTTCTTGTCTGCTGTTAGAGAACCGTAGGTCGCTGCACCAAGCACAAATAAAACAAAGATGGTCACAATTTCCAAACTTTGTGAGAAATAAATCCCATACAAGAGAAAGACACCCAGCAAAGCATTATAAATCCCTTGATTTTTAAATAATGAACTCACTGAAGGACGAGCCAGTTCTTCCTTATCCACATTAAACACGCGACTAGTAGTATCTGATTGCGTAGCCACACTTTCCAAATAAAAAATGTAAAAATGCTCCAAAGCAACGATAGTTGCTAAAATAATTGTAAAAATAGACATATTCTTCTCCTTAAATTTCTATCTCTTCTAAGCCAGATATCAACTTTTCTAACAGGCGACTGAACTCTTCTCGCTCTCCTTTTGTAAGTACACTCTCCATCTGACTCTTTACGTTTATATGGTGTTGGGGAGAGTTGGTTATTAGTTGTTCTCTCGCAAAGTCTGTCACTTCCACCAAAACTTCCCTCTGGTTTTGAGGATTCCGACGTCGCTTAACCAAACCTTCCTTTTCCAGAATTTTAAAGTGCCGTGTCAAGGCCGCCTGGTCGATTTGCAACTTCTCCTGAACGGCAATCTGGTTGCAGGGTGACTGCTGCAGTAAAAACTGCAAGATTTGATAGCGGGTCAAACTAATTCCCAATTGTTTCTCGAAGAGTTGAGTGATCATCTGATCTGTTAAATGGAGCTGGTACAGTAAGTCGTTAATTTTTTTCATTTCTACCTCCTTGCGTACACTTGATTTATCAACTATTGACTTATCAAGTATATTGCAGAAAGATTAAAAACGCAACCATTTTGCTTACTCACGAAAAATAGCCTCTTGGTTTCAATCCCAAAAGGCTATTATTTCTATATTCTAGATAAAATCCAGCACTAACCTACCAAATCTGCTCGAAGGATTTCTCCCTCTTTATCGATGACAACTTCGATAGCATGGCCTGCAAAAATTTCCTCGCTATCATCATAGTAGAGAGTCAATTCCCCATCTTCGTTGATTGATAGTTCACTCAAGGAAAGTGAGTTGGTAAAATACTCTTCTGTTAACTCCACATCATTTTCATCTGAATCAATCCAGTCTTGAGCTGTTTCCCACAATTCTTTGACGATATAGTTTTTAATCTGAGCATCATGGACTTGGAAAGTTCCCATAAATTTCTTTAAATCATCAAAAGAACTTGGAGGAAGACTTTCATCTGCACCCGCATCAAACATAGCATGAATCTTACCGCCTTCATAGGTGATGAAGCCTTCAAACCAAGAATAGGCTCTATTTAGGGTGAACTCCCCAATAGCGTCTCGAATGATAACAGGTTTCTGGTAGGTTTCGATCAAGGTCTCTAACCTAGCATCCGTAGATTGGTCATCTAGGTATTCCAGCAAGCGGTAGCAATTGTTCGCCACTTCTGACATATAAGGCTCTAACTCCATGAAGGGACGTTTTTGACACTTAATGCGGTGAATTTTGTAGGGTTCAAAACTAAAGCCCCAATGCTTTTCTTTAAATTCTTCCGGAGTCAGGAGCCATTCCAAACGTCCTTCAAGTTCAGAAAAGTCCTGAGTTTCGACATTGACACTAGCTTTAAAATGAACGGACGGCATTAGACACCCATCTTTTAAAGAAGCAGCCCCATTTACATTTTGGAGGGTAAAAATCAAGAGTTCGACAATTTCACCACAAAATTCCTGTTCAAAATCATCTCTTGTTTTCTCAAATGGGGGTTTTAATCGGTTTGTCATTCTTATCATCCTTTCGCTCTATGCTTAAAATCGTTAGTATAGCTTTGTATCCGCTTACATTATATCGTGTTTTAGATTTTATTTCACTTATAAAGTGTGTCATAACAAAAAAAGAAGCGGAAACTCAAGTTCCCAACTTCTCATTATTCTTAGTTCATCGATACGTGAACGTGGTCATAGTGATTTTCTGTAACACTACCACGGTCTGGCATTGGATTCCATGTGTAGGCTGGTCCATATTTGCTATCGAATGGTGCATAGAAACGTTGTTTCCAGATGATGTAGCTGATGCCACGGCTAGCCATATTTTGGATAGCATAATCCGCAATTTGGTCTCCGAGAGCTGAGCTTACTGGAACCATAAAGTCAATGGCAAGACCTTTTCCGTGGTCTCCACTATCACCAGGACGGTAGCCGCTAAATGATGTAATACCAAACAAGTTCGCAACTTCTTCTTTAAAGGCAGCCGTTTGTGGTTGAAGACCTGCATTTTCTGATTTCGTAGCTGCGATACTTGCATAATCAGGTGCTGCTGGTGCTGCATAAGTTGTTGATGCACCTTGGCTTGCTTCAGCTTGGTAAGTTGATGGTGCTGATTGTACCTCTGTTACAGCTTCTGTTGTTGCTTCCGTAGTTGCTTCAGCAACTGTTGTGGTTGTTTCTTCCACTACAGGTGTTTCTGTTACTGGTGCTGCAGCCTCAGTAGTAGCTTCTATTGTTGCTTCTGCTACAGGCTCTGCTACTGGTGTTGCTACTTCGGTAGTAGCTTCTACAGCTGGTGCTGCAGTTTCTGTTACAGCTTCTTCATTAGCTTGTGAATCTGTTGTTTCTGCTACAACTTCTGTTTCTTCAACTGGTTGAGTTAAATCTTCAACTTTTACAGTTTGGTCATCTACGATTACTTGGTTCTTTTTCAAATCTGCTGTTGCACTTGCTACATCAGAACCTACTTCTTCAGGTGTGTATACCTCAACACCTGTTACTTCTTCTTGTTCATTAACGATTGTAGTCAATACAGTATCTGGGAAGATCAAGTCAATATTCGTAATCTTGTTCAAGTTAGCAAGGACATTTAAGTCAACTCCCAAAGCTTCCGCAATCGTGCTTAAGGTATCTCCATACTTAATTGTATAACTTGTTTTATTCTCACTTTTAGCAACATCGTTTTGAATTTGCTCAACTGTACGTGGTGACCATGCTACTTCTTGTGCTTGAGTTGCCAAAGCTGGCGCAAGTGATAAGGCTACTGTTGATGCTAAAATAATTCTTTTCTTCATACTATTCAAACTCCTTCTTCAAATGTAGTACCTGTCTATCATAACATAAAGAAAAAAGAAAAAAAGCCCTTTGGGGGCTATTTAACAAAACTGTTTAGACTCTGTAACAAACCACATTAATTGAAATAGTTTGTATGAAATTTGTCATATGCCTGACATATCGCATTTCATGAACCTTTTAAAAAATCAAAGAAGAAATCTCCTCTAAATGAGAAATCTGATGATTGCAAACCGCGGGACTTTCAAGAAAGTTGATACTTTGAATCCCACTATTTTGAGCAAAATCAATATCCAAGGTTCTGTCGCCTATATAATAGGTACGGTCTGGGTTTAAATGGTATTTATTGATAAGGTAGGTGGCTGCTTCTGGACTTGGTTTGCGGGCAAATCCGCTCTGGCTAGTCAAGATTTCTGTAAAATAAGAATCCAATCCTAAATCACGTAAAATGGTAAAGGCATTGTCTCCTTTATGAGTATAGACAAATTGCTGAATTCCTTGCTGATCTGCCCAAGCTAGAACCTCACGTGCCCCTGGCATCAGAACCACTTGAGCATTTTTTTCAGCCAAGCTCTGAGCACGAACTTGATTGAGAAGTCCTACATCTAGTCCTCGCTCTTTTGCCACTTGCTCCAATAAATCCTGGACAGAATATTTCAAGATAAACTCTCGAACTTCTTTCTTATCATAAGGAAGAGAAAACTGACGATAGGTTTCCTCGATTCCTGCTAAAATCGCTTCATAAGAATCCAGTAAGGTCCCATCTAAATCCCAGATAAAAGTTGCTTCTTGCATTTCTCATCCTTTCGATGTCATATAAACTTGATAACGATAGCGTAGGAACATCCAACGGAAACCATTATCCAAAAGCGTTCCTGCCCAAATACCAGGCAAGCCCCAACCAAGAACAATTCCCATCAGGTAGCCTGTTCCGATACGGATACACCACATCCCGATACTTGTTGCATAAAAGGGAAGGCGGGCATTTCCCAAACCCTGCCAGACAGCTGTATAAATGACTGTCCCCGTCGTCATAGGAGTCCCTAGTAAAGAGAACAGCGTCACCAAAACACCGGCTTTAACGGCCGTAGGATCACTGGTGTAGAGGTGACTTAGGGGCGTTCCGAGAGCATAGATACTAAGTGTTAAGGGCAACATGAGAAAGAGGGATAGCCAAAAAGTTTGCTTACTGAGCTTATCAACCCTTGTCCAATCATTCTCCCCTACTGCTCGTGCTACCTGCATAACTGTTGCCGTAGCAACACCAAAAGCAGGCATGTAGTTAAATTGAGTCAAGACTTCACCAATCGCGTTTCCCGCAACGGCCTCTGTTCCAAAGGAAACAACTAGGGCAATAATAACCACATCGCCAGCCCGCATCATAAGACGCTCTCCCGCTGCAGGTAAAGCTAAGGTCAGCAAGTCTTTGTCCAGTCCAAACCTTGGCCTCGTATATGGAAGTTTTAATTGTGACCACAAAATCACAACCCCGACCAAACGAGATAGAATTGTCCCCCAAGCTACACCAGCAATGCCCATATCAAGGATAAAAATAGCGATACTTGAAAAAAGAATATTCAGGGCATTGGATAAAAGACTTACATAGAGAGGAAGGCGCGGATTATGAGTAGCGCGAATCAAGGCCCCTAGACTAGTCATCAAGCCCAAGAGGACGATTGTCCCACCGACCAAAGCTAGGTATAGTCCACCACTCTCAGCCACAGACGCTTCTGTCCCCAAAAGACCAATCATCTCTTGACCGGCAAAGATGGACAAGCCCCCTAAAACTAAACTCAGTAGCAGCGTAATCTTGAGCGCTTCTGTCACATGATAGGCTAGTTTAGATTGATCTTTCTGTCCCAAACTTTTTGAAATGACGCTTGAAATCGCAGCTCCCAAGGCAATAAAAATTGCCTGGTAAATGGTGATAATATTGCTCGCTACAGATACACCTGAAATGGCTATCAAACCTAGATGGGCCACCAGATAGCTATCCACCATCCCCATAAGCATCTGCAAGAAATTTTCACCCATGGCTGGCAGGGCTATGTTGAGAATATCTTTATATTTCTTAAACAATCCTTCCTCCTGATGAAAAGAAACTCAGTTAGTTTCCCAACCGAGTTTACTTCCTCTCTTTTAAAGTCCTAGATAAGATTCTACTGCTACCTGCATATCTGCCGCTGCAACAGTTGTCTTGTGACGAACCGGAGCTGTTTCGAGACCATCAACTGCTGGTGGCACTGCTACTCCTGAGATTTCATGTAATTGAGCCAAGGCCTCAAAGTCACTAAGACCTGATTGTCCAGTCACAGCTTCTACTGCAACGACTGGGAATTTGTATGGACTAGCTGTTGAAGCAATCACAGTCTTAGTCGCATCACCTGTCGCTGCTTGGTATTTTTTATAAACAGCTGAGGCAACCGCTGTATGAGGATCCTCAATATAAGAATCTGATTCGTAAACACGCTTGATTTCTGCAGCTGTTTCTGCTTCTGTCGCATATTCTGCTGCAAAGAGGTCAAGGATCTCTGCATCAAAGTCTGTCAATTCATACTGACCTTGAGTGTTCAAGGTATTCATAAGTTCAGCGGTCTTTTTAGCATCATTTCCCAAAAGGTGGAAAATCAAACGCTCCAAGTTTGAAGAGACCAAGATATCCATAGACGGGCTAGTAGTTACCTTAAACTCACGCTTCTTGTCGTAGACACGAGTTTTAAAGAAGTCTGTCAAAACATTGTTGTCATTTGAAGCGCAGATCAACTTACCAACTGGCAAACCGATTTGCTTAGCGTAAAAGGCAGCTAGGATATTTCCAAAGTTTCCTGTCGGTACAGTGAAGTTAACCTTGTCACCAGCTTTAATCTCACCAGTTTTTACCAACTGAGCGTAGGCATAAACATAATAAACAATCTGGGGCACCAAACGGCCGATATTCATAGAGTTAGCCGATGAAAATTGCAACTTGTTAGCTGCCAATTTTTCACGAAGAGCCACATCGTTGAACATATGCTTCACGTTGGTTTGTGCATCATCAAAGTTTCCATCAATGGCGATGACATGAGTATTATCACCAGTCTGAGTGGTCATTTGCAATTCTTGCACCTTGCTGACACCGTCTTTTGGATAAAAGACGATAATTTCAGTTCCAGGTACATCCGCAAATCCAGCCATGGCAGCTTTTCCAGTGTCTCCAGATGTTGCTGTCAAGATGACAATCTTGTTTTCCAAGCCATGTTTCTTAGCAGCTGTTGTCATAAAGTATGGCAAGATAGACAAGGCCATATCCTTGAAGGCAATGGTTGAACCGTGGAAAAGTTCCAAGTTGTATTGGCCATCGAGTTTGACAAGAGGCGCAATGACTGGTGTATCAAACTTGCTATCATAGGCGTTGGTAATACAGTAGTCCAACTCCTCTGCTGTAAAGTCGTCCAAAAAGGCTGACAAGACCAGCTTAGCCACTTCTTGGTAAGAAGCGTCTTTGAGGGTATCAAAATCCAGCTCTACTTGAGGATAAGAGACTGGAGTAAACAAACCGCCATCTGTCGCCAATCCTTGAAGGATGGCTTGACTAGCTGTTACAGTATTTTTTTCATCTCGTGTTGATTGATAAACTAATGTCATGACTGTTTCATTCCTTTACTAGTAGTCTTCTCATTATATCATAAATGTCAGAAAATTTAACGGCTTTTCGCCAAATCTTGGCAAAGGTCGGCAAACAGAAGCTAGATAAAAGAGAGCAGGCGCAACGACTTTGCTCCTACTCCCATGCGAATCTGTTTTTCAGGTGTCTGAAAGACTTGATCAAGCCAATCCCAACTCTGCTAAAACAGATGGGAAGTCTTTCTTCAAGATTTCAAGAGCTACCGTTACTTCTTGACGAGTTTGGTTATTTTTCACAGTAACTTGACCGCTCTCAACTTCACTACTTCCTAAGGTAATCAAGGCTTTGGCCGCAAAGACATCTGCTGACTTAAATTGTGCCTTGAGCTTGCGTCCAAGGTAATCACGTTCTGCCTTGAAACCTTGGATTCGAAGGGCTTGAACCAAGCTAAGCGCTGCTTCATTGACCTCATCTCCTAGGACAGCGATATAGGCATCTAGGCCTGTTTCGATCGGTAATTCAATGCCTTTCTTTTCAAGAACGAGAAGGATCCGTTCCACACCGATCCCAAATCCAAAACCAGCTGTCGCAGGGCCACCGAAGTATTCAACCAAACCATCATAGCGACCACCCGCACAGACTGTCAATTCATTGCCTTCAATTTCTGTAATGAACTCAAAAATCGTGTGGTTGTAGTAATCCAAGCCACGCACCATGTTGGTATCAATGACATAGGATACTCCCAAGTCTTCCAACATCCGACGAACCGCATCAAAATGCGCTTGGCTTTCTTCATCTAGATAGTCTAGGATGGAAGGAGCCTGTTCAACCGCCGCCTTGTCTTCTTTTTCTTTTGAATCCAAGACACGAAGCGGATTTTCTTCTAAGCGACGTTGGCTGTCCTTAGACAATTGATCCTTCATTGGCAAGAGGTAATCAATCAAGGCTTGGCGATAAGCCTGACGACTAGCAGAGCTTCCCAAGGTGTTCAAGTGCAAGGTCACATTGTCAATTCCTAGTTCTTTCAGGAATTGCGCTGCCATGGCAATGGTTTCGACATCCGTTGCAGGATTGCTCGATCCAAAGCATTCTACCCCAATTTGGTGGAATTGACGCAAACGACCTGCTTGAGGACGTTCGTAGCGGAACATTGGGCCTATGTAATAGAACTTACTTGGTTTTTGTACCTCAGGCGCAAAGAGTTTATTTTCTACATAGGAGCGGACAACAGGAGCTGTCCCTTCTGGACGAAGCGTGATATGACGGTCTCCCTTGTCATAGAAGTCATACATTTCTTTGGTAACGATATCCGTCGTATCCCCTACTGAACGGCTGATGACTTCATAATGTTCGAAGATCGGTGTGCGGATTTCATCATAATTGTATCGCGCAAAGACCTTGCGTGCAAAGCCTTCTACATATTGCCATTTCGCTGAATCGCCAGGAAGGATATCCTGGGTCCCTTTTGGTTTTTGTAATTTCATAGCCTTCATCCTTTGTCTTACTTTTGCCTCTATTTTACCACAAATTCGAAGAGAAATGGAGACTGGACCGAATTTCCTTTGTCCCACACGTTTAAATCATCGTTCTCTTCTTGCCTTATCAGCCGAATTATGAGAAAATGGAAGCCATACTACACTGAAAGGATCTTGCGATGAGAGAGGATATCAAAATCAATGACCGCGCCCTCGCACTAGAGAAGCCGTTAATCGAAAAATTGGAGCTTGTATTTGATACCGACGTTGAGTTAGATGTCTATAACCTAGGACTGATCTACGAGATCCATCTAGATGAAGCCGGTACTTGCAAGGTGGTTATGACCTTCACCGATACGGCTTGTAGCTGTGCTGAGAGCCTTCCGATCGAAATCGTCGCTCGCCTAAAAGAAATCGAGGGGATCGAAGATGTCAAGGTTGAAGTAACTTGGTCACCCGCTTGGAAAATTACACGAATCAGCCGATACGGGCGCATCGCCCTTGGCCTTCCACCACGATAATAAGCATTACCTTTTAAAAAATGCATTCAACTAATGAAGGAATGCCTCTTCGGAAATCCGATCCACAATAAAAAACGAGGAACACCAGCTCTACCATCAGAGCCTGTTCCTCGTTTTTTATGATGATTGAATCCATTAAAACTTTTTCAACACCAGAACAAACTAAGCCTCGTCAGCTTTTGGTTCTGGAAGGATTTGATACAGCACAATCCCAAGAATGGTTGATGTTGCAACACCAGTGATTTGAAGGCCCCCGATTTGGAATACCAGACCACCGATTCCTGATACCAGGATCACACTTGCAATCAAGAGATTCTTTTTATTGTCAAAATTAATCTTGTTTTCAACTAAGATTTTCAAACCGCTGGCCGCAATCACTCCAAAGAGGGCGATCGAAATACCTCCCAAGACAGCGGTCGGAATCGAATTCAACAGAGCTGATACCTTACCAATAAAGCTCATGACAACCGCAATCACTGCTGCACCTGCGATGACATATACTGAATAGATCTTATTCAAGGCCATCACCCCGATATTTTCACCATAAGATGTTACCGGAGGAGCTCCGAAAAATCCTGCAATGATTTGTGCCAAACCATCTCCCGTAAGAGTATGGTCCAAACCAGGATCTTGGAAGAAATCTCGACCTGTCAGACTATTCAAGACCATCACGTGACCAAAGTGCTCTGTCATCGTCACAAAAGCAATTGGAGCCATGGTCAAAATAGCACTTGGGTACAATTTAAAATCATAATTAACAAATGGGATATCAAAGCTTGGAATTTGGAACCACTTAGCTGAAGCAACGGATGCAAAGTGGACAATCTCTTGGCCAGTAACCAGACCTAAGACAAGAGAAAAGAGATAACCCACGATCAACCCTAGCAAAATAGGAATCACTCCGATAATTTTCTTGCCATACATATTAAAGAGAATAACAGCAAAAAGAGTGACCATTGAAATAAGCAGGCTCGTACCGCTGTATTTTCCATCGATCATGGTCGCATCGCTCACAGCTGTTGAGGCAAGGCTCAAACCGATCACAATGATAATTGGCCCTACTACAATCGGTGGAAGCACTTTATCAATCCAGGCATTCCCAGCAAACTTGACAATCAAGGCCACCAAGAGGTAGACCAAACCACCTGCCATGGCACCTTGCGCAACTGCTGCGATTCCATCTGTTTTCATCAACATCTGCATAGCAGCAATATAAGCAAAACTAGATCCCATGTAGGCCGGAATCTTATACTTAGTCACCGTCAAGTGAGCCAAGGTTCCCAAACCAGATGAGAAGAGGGCAATGGCAGGATCAATTCCAACCAAAATCGGTACCAGTACTGTCGCCCCAAACATGGCAAACAAATGCTGGAATGACAAACCAACCAGCAAGCCTGGTTTTGGCATATCAGATACATCATATTTTACATTATTCACGATCGTAAAAACCTCCTAAAATTCAGATGCAACGGCTTGTAGCTGGACAAAAACATCTACCTTCGATGAACAAATTGTAAGCGAGCGCTTCATGCTCCATCATCGGCGATTTCTTTTTTTATCAAACCACTTTTCAATATACAAAAAAATCCCCCACAACAAGGAGATACACAAAATATAGGCTGGTCTTCC
>ERZ773263.2189-NODE-2189-length-10846-cov-3.336484_pt1 | contig 10846 bp, 9 predicted proteins | sample MGYA00511076_ERZ773263 | MGnify/ENA primary metagenome ERZ773263 (study PRJEB29015, sample SAMEA2738155) | human oral metagenome | biome: human oral; feature: human-associated habitat; material: saliva | place: China | collected 2195 ... | reverse complement strand
CAGCTCGATTTTTGTTGATTGTCCAACTCCCTGCTCTGGTGGTTGCCATAGTGCGCCAAGTACACCGATTAGCCATTGCATACTGCCGCCGAATCCTGGCAAGGAGAACATTCGTCCGTTTTTTATGCTATTGATATATCGATCTGCAGCGTTTTGCCAGTCATCTGGGATTGGTCTGACCAGCACCTGAATCCACAATTCTTCACCGGTGGTTTCTAATTTTGCCAACGTGCCCGTAATGCCCGCCAGCGGGTCGACTTCGAAGTTTTGGAAAGTGCGAATCGGGAGGAATTCATCTGTGGTTAATGTCAATTCTGTCGAATAAGCAACTTCGTGGTCGCGCTCGTGCTCGGTATAATCTTCGTCGGCTTGGTGAATCTGAACGGTTGGGTATTGAGAATAAATCTGCCCCTCGACAAAGCTCTGCAGGGTTTTTGGCACCCAAACATAAAATCTGATCTGACCATTAACGGAGGCGATTTCAAAGCTGATGTGCTCTTGGTGTCCGCCAGATAATCGCAATTCTTTATTGTCGCGAAGAATTCCGTGCAGTGAAGCGAATAACTGCTCGGCGGCAAGTTCTTGCTTGTCGTTGGTGCGTGGGATTTCCAGAACCAAGAGTACGCTCTCAACCGGGGTGAAATCTTCGATCTTTCGATAATTCCGCCACGTCAAAAACATCAGGACTGCCACAATTGGCATCCAAACGTACCATTGTAATAATGTGCTGATAATCCAAGAAATAATCTGCATTATGTGTAAATTATCTCACCTCTGAAAGAAGTTTGCAACTTAGCTTAAGCGGCTTCTTCAAAAACGTATGTGGCTTTAGCGACGCGTTTGAATTGTGGCTTTGATTGAAGGTTTAATAGAATGGTGGTTTCTTTAACTTGTCGTTTGTCGAGGACTTGACGAACGATTTCATCGCGGTGAAGCGGAGTCTCGGAATTCTTCAAAATATCGGTGATGATATCTGCTACAGTTCCGCGGCTGTAGCCCCAGCTAGCAAGCGCATAAATACCGCGACCGATTAGCACAAAGCGCTTGTCTTTAATAAGTTCATTGTGAATTGCCTGCGTCGTGACGCTTCGGCGGTTAAATTCGCTATCCCGAATTCCTTTGGCGATGTCGGAAAAATGCATCGGTGAGCCGTTGGTGTCCAGAACAACGTAGATTTTATCGCGGATGTTCTTTGGGTTGACCGCTGGCCATTTGGCTAGTCCCCACTGATCGTTTAAGCTGGCTAATTTTTTACTAACGGTAGCCAAGGCTGCAATGTTTGAAGGGTGTTCATAGTCCAATTTTTTGTGCAATTCTTCCGCAGTAACGGGTTCGCCGTGCTTTTTGATTGTCTTTACAACTTCTTCGACTCGTGCTCTAATTTGCTTTTCATTGCCGAGAGTGTCAATTGCTGCTGCTTGGTAATAATCGTCATTCTCTGTAACGATCGTGATGTTTTCTGCCAGCTCAGAAATAAATGCCACACGAGCGCGGTCAATTGCAGTAGCTTCTTTACCGAGGAAGTGCGACGCCAAATCCTGCATGCGCGCAACTCGTCCCATCTCAGACAAACTCGAAGTGATTTCTTTTTCCATAGCAATAACCGAAGGAAGTTCTCCCTCGGCGACAGCTGCACGTAGACGCGTTAAGATTGCTTTTTCTAGCTGACGAACGCGCTCGCGAGTAATGCCGAACATATCGCCAATTAACTCTAACGTTTCTTTTCGGTCGTACAAACCAAATCGTCGAGAAATAATCTCCTTCTCGCGCTCTTGCGGAATCTTAGAAATAATAGTATCGACGACAGAATTTAATTTGGCGCTTTGCTCGGTTTTTGCTGTCTCGCTCATGCTACTAGAAACATCCTCTCTGCCTCACCACAGGTTATATTGATTGAAAATATGTTTTTAATTATACAATTGCATTTGACAAAAGTCAATAGGTAAATGCCATAATTGCTGATATAAATTATAGCATTTATTTTACGTTTTTTGCAATAGATTATATGAAGAGTTTTTATTATTCGGAATTATTGGATAGTATGAAAAACGCTATTTCTGCTATTTCTTTTTAGTGGATGTTTTGGTGGCTTTTTTAACTACGCGTTTGCGAGTTGGCTTCGCTGTTGTGGCGTTTAATAGCTCCAGAGCTTTTTCGTGAGTAATAGTTTTCGGATCTGTGGCTTTAGGTATTTTGACGTTTTTGGTGCCGTTGGTGATGTATGGACCGAATCGACCATTGAGAACCTTAATTCCATCTGGAAATTCGGCGATATTCTTAGCGGCTTCGGCTTCTAATTTGGTGGCGTAAAGTTCACGTGCTTTTTCTAAAGTAATGCTGTGAGGATCTTCTGGCTTAATGGAAACGAACAGTTTGCCGACTTGAATATACGGACCAAATCGCCCAATATTCGCCTTAATATCTTGCCCGTCCTTTGTTTGTCCGACGATGCGCGGCAACTTGAACATCTCTAGCGCTTGCTCCAGAGTAACTGTCTCAATTTTCGCACCCTTTGGTAGCGGCGCAAAACGTGGCTTTTCGTCGCCGTCAGTTTCGCCAAGCTGCAGCATTGGACCAAATCGCCCAAATCTTGCGATAATCGGTTTATTCGTCTTCGGGTCAATTCCCACTTCGCGATTAGCGCCGACTTTGCTTCGGTCAATTCCGCCAGATTGCTCAATTAATTTATGGAAAGGCGTGTAAAATCCGTGCAACATTGCGCTTTTTTCCAGATTAGCACCAGCAATTTTGTCAAATTCCGTCTCAACATTGGCGGTAAAATCGTAATCGACAATTTGCGTAAAGTGGTCCGTCAGAAAATCGGCAATCAGTTCGCCGCTTGGTGTTGGAATCAGCTTGCCACGAGTCGAGCCAGTTTTTTCCTGGACAATACTTCGGCTAACTTTCTCGCCGTTATAGTTCAGGACAATTACATCACGCGGTTGACCTTCGCTATCACCCTTTTCAACGTAGCCGCGAGTCTGCACGGTGTCGATAATTGTGGCGTATGTGGATGGACGTCCGATTCCAAGTTCCTCCAGCTTCTTAACTAGCGAACCTTCGGTGTAGCGAGCTGGCGGTCGTGTAAATGTTTGACGAGCCGTAATATCGTGAGAATTGACTTCATCGCCAGACTGTAACTTCGGTAGGAGTTCATCTTTATTGCCGCCGTAAACGCGCAAAAATCCGTCAAACGTAATGACTTCACCCTTCGCCTCAAACTGAGTAGGCTTTTTGCTTTTTGGTAATTTTTCACCCTTGATGTCGATTGTAATAGTCGTTTTTTCTAGCTTCGCTGGCGACATTTGCGACGCTAAGGTTCGGCGTCGAATCAGGTCGTACAATTTCTGGTCATAGCTGTTATTAGACGCGGTTTCCAGGGTAATGTCCGTCGGGCGAATGGCTTCGTGAGCTTCTTGGGCGGACGCGGATTTGGTCTTAAACTTGCGAACCGTTGAGTAATCTGGACCGTAAAGACGCTTGATGAAATCGGTAGCCGCCGCGATGGCTTGACCGCTCAAATTCACCGAGTCGGTACGCATATAGGTGATTTTTCCATCTTGGTATAATTTTTGCGCCGAAGCCATGGTCGCTTTGGAGCTGAAGCCGAGTTTAGAGTTGGCTTCCTGCTGTAAGGTTGACGTAGTAAATGGAGCCGCTGGATTGCGCGTTCCTGGAGTTTTTGAGATATCACTAACAACAAATTCGGCAGGTTTCAGACTATTTAAGAACTCGTTCGCCGCTTCTTCTGTGTCGAATTTTTGATTAAGCTCGGCCTTAAATTCTTGATTGTCGTGAATAAAAATGGCAGTAACTTTGAACTGAGAATTGCCCTCAAACTTCATAATTTCTCGTTCGCGCTCGACTAGTAATCGCACCGCCGGACTCTGAACGCGACCAGCTGACTTTCCACCAGGAACTTTTTGCCATACGACTGGACTGAGCTCAAAGCCAACCAGTCGGTCAAGTATTTGCCTGGCTTGTTGCGCCTGAACCAAATTCATATCCACGGTTCGCGGATTCTTAATTGCATTAGTTATGGCATCTTTGGTGATCTCATGAAAAACAATTCGCTTGGTTGTTTCAATTGGAAGATCCAGCACCTTACATAAGTGCCAAGCAATAGCCTCTCCTTCGCGGTCTTCATCGGTTGCGAGCCAAACATTTTCCTTGCCGACTGCCTTGACATTTCTCTTTAGCTCGGTGATAACTTTCTTTTTTTCAGGATCAACTTCATAAATTGCAAAAAAATCGTTAGCCACGTCAATCGGCGGCGTTCCATCCTTCGTCTTTTTAACAATCGAGCGAATATGCCCCACGCTGGACAGGACGTGAAAATCCTTGCCGAGATATTTCTCGATGGTTTTAGCTTTGGCTGGTGACTCGACGATAACGAGATTTTTCATAACTTTATATTATAACAAATCACTATCTGGCTACAACCGCAAAGTGAATTATTACGAGTGACCACTGAGGCAACGGAGCATTGCCATTGACCTGAAGCTGCGATCGGCGTCTATTATTTGGCGTGGCTCTTCTTTTTCCGCGTTGCCGTTAATCGCTCGCTTTATATAGGTGTGTGTTGCGTGTACAGCGAACGGAAGCGAGGCGGCGAATGCTCCAGCTCCTAGTTTGCGTAGAGCCTCGGCGGGCTTTGGACTGTCGGCTCGTTTGTCTGCTAGTTCGGCGGCGGCATAAGCGACTAAGGCTGCCGTTTCCATAGCTAGCCCCACCTTCCCCGATTTGGTCGGTCGAGTTTCAGCTTTCTCGTCGCTGCGTAAATTAGCAATTCCCGTAGCCGCAGCGTTCATCGAGTTTAGTATCGCAACAGTGCCAAGAACATGCTTTGGAGCCAACTCTCTTTTATTCATTTCATAGAGGATTTTTGCCATAACTATTTTATCTGTTGTGGCGTCTAATGCCGCACCGGTATTGCTGGTCTGTCCTGTCATGCGTGCTACTTTGCCATCCAAGACGTCAGCTAATCGCCCGACTGCACATTCCGCCAGCCCTTCAGCTGTATTGATTTTCTCAGATCCGTGTATCGCCAAAACGGCGCCAGCTACGCTTATTAAATTAGGAACAGTAAAGATGTCCCTAGCGACTTTACGGGCGACAGGAGATACTTCTCGGGCTTTTTTCATAGTCCGTATAATAACATCAATTTGTCAAAACAGCAATATTATCGTAACGTCCAGTTGTTCGCCCCGAGAGGCTTAATCACTCCGTTGATTTCTAGCATTGTGAGCGCCGTGGCGAAGTCTGACGCGGATAATCCTGATTTTTGTTGGATTTCGTCGCCATCGCGCAGCCCTTCTGAGATGAGTTTTATGATGATGCCTTCTTCAATTGTTGCGCTGGCTGCTAATTCTTGACCGTTGTCTTTTTGTAATTTTTCTGGCGCGATGATTGATAAAACATCGTCGGCGTCTGTCACCAAATACGCCCCTTGTTTTAATAAGGTATTACAACCCGCCGACAGTGGGCTGGTTATATTGCCCGGAACTACAAACAAATCTCTTCCCTGATTTAGTGCGTGAGAGGCGGTGTTTAGTGTGCCGCTTCGCTCGGCAGCTTCGGTGATAATAATTCCGTCAGCCAGCCCACTAACTAGCCGATTTCGCTCCAGAAAACTCCAACGATTGACTATTTTATTATCGCCCTTCATCCATTCTGAAACGACCGCTCCGCCCTGCTTTATGATGCTCATGGCTAATTGATAATTGGTCCGCGGTGAAATATCAGGAAGCTCGTTTGGGACGACCGCCACGACCGTTCCGCCAGCTTCAATCGCAGCTTTTTGGGCAATACAGTCCACGCCTAACGCCAGCCCACTCACGATTACACATCCGGCTTTTGCTAGATCTGTTGCTAATCGCTCGGTCACTTCTTTTCCGTAGGCAGACGGCTTACGGGACCCGACGATTGATACGACTGGCGCCTCTGTTTCCGGCAACCTTCCCATATAACATAAGCTTTTTGGTGGATTAGCAATATGCGCTAATCTCTGGGAGAAAATATGCTTATCTGGTGTAATTCTATTGATTTCCATAAAAAATGTGGTAAAAAGTATTGACACTTTGTCAAATGTTTGCTATAATCAAGGACGATTGGTTAAGTAATCATTAACCAAACGCACCTTATACCCCCTATTCTAACTATATGTTAGGTTGCGCGCAATGGCATTAAGTATTCTTACCCTCCACTTTTTGCGGTTCAACGTTACGCGCATACTAACCCCTTTAACTGCCCTTTTTCAAAGGCGACCTCTGTTAAGGTGAGCACTAAGCAGTGTTGATAATCAATCAGGCGCGGACTTTTGGAGTTTTAGTCACGACGCTTCGCCGAGACGGTAGCTCGGGTGGGTTGAAGGGTAAAAAAGCACCAGGTGATGCCCACCCTTACCTGGTGCTTTTTTGTTGGTAAAAATTATTTACTCTTCTATAATATGTCGGCATTTTTCGCAAATACCTTCTAGCTCAAAATGATGTTTTGTGACTATAAAATTATACTTTTTGCCAATGTAGTCTACGAGTTTTTCGAGTTCTTTCGGTTGTATGGGCTCGGCATTTTGGCAATTGATACAGTATAAGTGGTGATGATGTGGTATGAATGGCTCGGCTAATTCGTAATAGTTTTTCCAGCCAATGTATATTGTGTTAATTATTTTTAGTCTATCAAATATAATAAGGGTGCGATAAATGCTAGTGCGGTTAATGTTTTTGTAGTTTTTTGCAATATCTCCGACGGTAAGAGGTATTTCTGAATTTTTTAGTATATCGAAAATCTGCTGGCGAGGCTTTGTCAGACGCAAACCGTGCTGCTCGAATATTTCGCTTAGTGTCATAATGATAAGTATTTTACAACTTATTGCAACAAATATGCAATAACACTATATTCCCATTAGTTCGTATGGGTATTTAGGCTGGCTTATCTTAGTTGTGTTCGGCTGAGTAATCACGTATTCAGCTTGGCCATTAATGACTTTCTGAGATAGTTTGCCCTTGACTATCAGCCAGGTGCCGTCTGGGTAATCTACAGAGAAGTTCTTCTCTACGACGATTTTTACTGGAACGCTATCGACGGCACAGCAACTTATAACATAGCGCGCAATATAAAAGTAATCGTATCCGTAGTTTTTTAGTAGGTCATTTGAAACGAAGCCAGTGATAGTAATATCTTTATTATCGAAGTAAGAGGCTTGTTTGCAGGAATTCATGGCAGTTTTCCATCGGTTTATTGAGATTGTGGAGCTATTTTCTGTTGGTTTTGGAATTTCGCAGCGACTCTCAGCTTCAATAATTGCAGGATTCTCTCTTTGGGCGAGGCTGCTTGGCGATAGCGTCTTTGGCGGTAGTGTGTAGCCGATTGTTAGGATAATAATCGCCAAGTAGGAGCTGCCCTTTACTCTCCTTAAATTAAAGACAGATCCGTTAAGGGACTGTCTGTTTTTAAATTGCAACATTATATCAATAAGAAAAAGCGCAACTCCAACTATACTGATTATAACGGCAAATAGATGATAACGTGGATGAGTGTAAAAACCCAGCTGATCGCGGCTGGCCAATAGGAGGATATAGCCACAGACCAAAATCCCGCCCATCGACCTTAGTAAATTAGCGAACATATAAGTTAACTCCCACGCCCGCCATGAAAGACAGCGCGAATATTATTAGTACAATTGTTGCTATAAAGTGCCAACGGAAAGTGGTCTTCATAAGTATAATCATTTTTATGTCTACCATTGGTCCGGATAATAAGAATGACAAGATTGAGCCGGCAGTAAAACTACGTGCATAAGCTAAGGCAAAAAACGCGTCTATGCTTGAGCATATTGAAACAACAAAGCTGAGGATGATCATGGCGATAACTGACAGAAAAATGTCACCACCGACGGTGTTAATGATGAAGCGTGGTACAAATACTTGGGTGGCTGCGGCGATGCTAGCACCTATGACTAGCATGGTAAATAACTGCCAGAACTCGTTGCGTGAGTTGTCAAATATTTTTAGAAAAGATGAATCGTTTTTATGAGCGTGGCAATACTCTTTAAAGTCTGGATTAATTATAGAATCTTCTTTGAATAAACTAACAATGAAAGCTGTTATTTGGACGATAATCAGCGCAAAAATAACTCTCCACCAGACCATTTGCGGCTGAAAACTGAAGGCTGTCGTAGTGGCGACGATGGTTATGGGGTTGAGGATTGGTGCGGCAAATAGAAAACTGATGACGTCAGCAGGTTTAAGGCCCTGCGCCATCAGGCTGCGTGCAACTGGCACATTGCCACATTCACAGACCGGCAAGGCTATTCCAAGCATTGACAGCACAATTCGCCTGAGGAAGGCATTTTTTGGTAGTATATTGAGTAGTTTGTCTGATGGTAAAAATTTTCTAATTAGTGCCGATACGATTACTCCCAGTATTAGGAATGGTGTAGCTTCGACGATTACACTCAGTGTGAGCGTAAGAAAATCTTGAAGCGATGGCAGTAGTTTTGTAAACAAATCTACAAGCTCTCCATTAACTAACATAGTGCTAAATTTTGAACTGAGGTAATATATGATAATCACAAAAGCGCCAAAAACAATCCAGTTGATTAATTCCTGGTTGGCGGATAGTAATTTCTTTAAGCGGCCATCTGATAGCTTGCGTACCATATATAAAATTATACCGCATGCTTATGTTATACTAAATCATTATGAAACATCTTTTACATTCGCATCATCCGTTTCGGATTTTTTGGTTTTCAGTGTTATTGACTACGGCTTTAGGTGGTCTAATTTTTGCGCAAATGGGGCTTAATGGCCTATGGCTATTTGCTATTTTAGTTATTTTGGAAGTAACTTTTAGTTTTGATAATGCAGTAATCAATAGTAAGGTTCTGGCGGGGATGAGTCAGGTTTGGCAGAAAATATTCTTGACAGTCGGTATTTTTGTGGCGGTGTTTGTTGTACGATTTATATTGCCAATTGTTATTGTGATGATTGCGAGTGGCCACGGTTTTATGGAAGTGTTTGATTTGGCTCTTCATAAGCCAACAGAATATGGTCAGATTTTACATGAAGCATCACCGATGATTGATGCCTTTGGCGGGGCGTTTTTAATCATGATTGGACTTAGTTATTTTATTGATTACAACAAGCGTATCCACTGGATGCGACATGTCGAACCGTGGATGGCTAAGGCTGGGCGATTTGAGAACTTTAAGGTTTGTATAATGCTCAGCGTGGCTGCTGTACTGTATTTTACAGTCGACGCTCCGCACAAATCACTAGTGTTGATCTCGGCAGTGCTCGGAATCATGCTTCATATTGGACTGGAGTTGTTTGGCTCATTCTTTCATGAAGATAGCGCAAAGTCTATCAAAATTAAGACTGGCTGGGCGGCGTTTGCTAGCCTGCTGTATTTGGAGGTGTTGGATGCCAGCTTTAGTTTTGATGGCGTAATTGGCGCATTTGCTATCACTAATAGTGTGTTATTAATTGTGGCCGGCCTGGGTGCTGGGGCAATTTGGGTCCGATCGTTGACTGTTTATCTGTTGCGAACTGGCGCTCTCAGTAAATATAAGTATCTGGAAAATGGTGCACACTGGGCAATTATGGCGCTGGGTGTGATGATGATCGCTAAGCTTTTTCAGTTGGAATTACCGGAATGGGCGACGGGAGGACTGGGGTTGTTGTTCGTGAGTCTGGCGGTCGGCAGCAGTATATTAGAGATGCGATCAATTAATCTACAGGAGGCGGCAATGACTAAACTTCATCAAGCCGAGCAGAAAATAAAAAATGGCGCATCAAAAATTGTACCTAAAAAACGGTAGTAAGTATTATAATTTGTCGCTAAAGCTTGACGCTAAATGACTCAATTGTTCCATCAAGAAACTTATTTATTAGCTTAATTGACTCTGGAAAAATCCAGCTATGAAGGATTTTTTGTTCGTCAGAATTAAATTTGCTTAAAACAAAGTCAACGCTACCGATTTGTTTTCGCAGTAAACTGTCAGTGCCGATACGAATATGCCAAAAGTCGGAGCCAATGTGAGCATGAAGCGATTTCAAACCGTTGCTGCCAGCGTCGCGGCCGCCTTTACGGACGCGGATTTTACCAAAATCAAGGTCAGTGTCATCATGAATAATTAGTAAATCATCCAGTGTCAGTTTATAAAAATCCATGATCGCTCGCGCGGAAATGCCGACCTCGTTATAATATGTGTTTGGTTTAACTAGTAGTATCTTTTCTCCAGAAATATTCAGCTCGGCAATGTCGGCGGCAAATTTTGGCTTATTTATGAAATTTACATTTAGCTCAGCAGCAAATTTATCAATAGTCAAAAAGCCAGCATTATGTCTGGTGCTGGTGTATTTATCACCAGGATTGCCCAGTGCTAGAATAACTTTCATAGACCTAGTATATCACCTGAGGCTAATAGCGTATAATAAGCATATGGCAAAGCGCGACAATGATTTGGAATTTAGTGTTAACGCGGCGTTTGATGATGAGCGAGCGGTTATTGATAAGGTGCCACTATATTTAGTCAATGGATCTTTGGGTGCTGGCAAGACCAGCGTCCTTGAATTCTTATTGCAACAAAGTGACTATAAGGGCTCACGGGTAATTGAAAATGAGTATGCTAATGAAAATGTCGATGGCTATCGGCTGGAGGGATTGGCGGAGATGGTGACGACGTTGGCTGGCGACTGCGTCTGCTGCTCGTCGAAGCACGCGCTAACCAGGATGTTGCTGGACTTTTGTCGTAATTCGCCTGCCCCGGTGTTCATCGAGGCGACGGGCGTGGCGCGAACGATGAACTTGGTCGAGAAATTGATAAATGCACAAATCTTCAATA
>ERZ773263.2187-NODE-2187-length-10855-cov-3.501111_pt1 | contig 10855 bp, 12 predicted proteins | sample MGYA00511076_ERZ773263 | MGnify/ENA primary metagenome ERZ773263 (study PRJEB29015, sample SAMEA2738155) | human oral metagenome | biome: human oral; feature: human-associated habitat; material: saliva | place: China | collected 2195 ... | reverse complement strand
TTAAGTATTTTATTGATTTGATAAAAAAATATCTAATAAAGTTAAAAGGTTTTAATAAGGAGATAGTATATGAGAAAAAGAAACAGTAATATTGAAATTTTAAGGATTATTTCAATGTTCATGATAATATTGGGACATTGTAATATTTATAATAATCTAAATCAATTAGAAGAGATATTTTGGTTCACTTAAACAATTCAGAAAGGACCAACAAACTAAAAAGGAACAATCCTGTAAAATAGTAGTTAGCAATAACAACTAAATAAAAAAAGGATTGTTTCTATGAAAAGTTTGACAGATATTCTATCAGGATATAAGTGTCATCAAAACTTTTATCGTATGGTATGGGGAGATTTAACCTGCAAAGAATGCAGAAATAAGGATTATTATTTAGAAAAACCTATGAATATTATCCACATTGTAAGAAGAAATATTCCGTAAAAGCAGATACTTCGTTATTTAAGTTTTGTAATCTTAGTTTTAGACAAATCTATGCACTTATATGATGTTGGCAGTATAAGTGTAGATTACCATAACGAACTTCCTCTACTTGGTTACAAGTGGAAAGCCTGTGATCACTCTATTGGTTTCTTTGGTCCAACTAATCATATTGAGAATCTATGGAATGTGATAAAAAGAGCGTCCTATTACATATACCAAGTTTACTTTTAATCTTAATAACTTAGAGTTAATACTAAAAGAATGAAAAACAGACATAATAGTCCCGATTTATTCTATAATGAAGATAACTACTTAAAAACAGCTTGTTCAGAATTGTTTGGGCAAGCCGCTATCTAAGGCTGTCTTGACAAAAAGCATAATATAATATAAGAAAATTTAACAAATTTTAATTAAGAAGATAATAATGAATGTATATGTACTCAGACATGGGCAAACCAACTGGAATGCTAAGCAAGTAGTTCAAGGTAAAATGAACGAAAGTCATCTCGATGAAACTGGTATAAAACAGGCTACGGCAATTCGAGAAAAACTTTTAAATAATGTTTTTGATGCCGTATTAGTATCTCCTCTTCATAGAGCTCAAGAAACAGCCAAAATCGTAAATAATGGTATACGTAAATATGATATTGATGAAAGACTTACCGAAAGAAGCTACGGCGATTTCGAGGGACACAATTATGATATTTATCCCAATTATGACGATTTATGGGATTATAGTATTGTCGATACTTCAAAAATCGGTAACATAGAGCCTGTTAAAGTATTCTTTGATAGAATTCATGATGTCATCAATGAGCTAAAAACAAAATACCCAGATGGGAACATCCTTCTTATCTGTCATGGCGGAGTTTGCCGAGTAATACATTACCTTAATGAGGGGTTTGATAACAAAACGGATTTACTCCAATTCCATGCAAATAACTGTCAATTAGATATCTACGAATTCTAATTATCAGGATCGCTACTCTAACCCCTCAAGTGTAACTCCTTGAGATATTAACTTAGGGAAAATTTGCAAAAACTCCCTGAAAATGCTATAATAAACACCAATTAATTGGGACCAGATTATGGCAAAAAACTCCAAAAAACAGCTACCAGGCATCACCTTTGAAAAAGGTGAGCATCTTGTGTTGGTAATTAAACGAACCAAGCTCATTCCTCTCGGTTTTTGGGCGGGTGCTTTTATCTGCTCGATCGTCCTGATCGCCGCAAGTATCCTCATCAATGGCGGCAGTTCATTTATTTTTAACCTTGATCCCACCTCTCGCTCTTTCTTTCTTATGATTATTCTTGTTGTACTTGGTACTATCTGGATCGCCACTCTCATTTCCACCCATGTCTACTCTGGCAACTGTCTTTATGTTACAAATAAACGCCTTATTCAAAATATCGTGACCTCCCTCTTCTCAAGTTCTACTAATGTAATCGATCTTGTTGCGGTTGAGGACGTCAGCTTCAAGCAATCCGGTATCTTTGAACATATGTTTAGTGTTGGTACCCTACGTATGTCCACCATCGGTTCTGAAACTACATATACCTTTGAACATGTTGATACGCCAACTGATGAGCTTGAAATTATTACTCATCTTGTCCATGTTGAAAAAGGTGAAGCTCCAGCTGAAGCTTGCGCTGTAAATGGTGCGGCCAATACTGCATCCACCGTAATTAATTCTAGTGCTCCTACCACCGTTGTTGCCACCCAGCCAGTCACCTTTGCAAGCACTAACGACTCAATCCCTCCAGTCATCGAAGTAGTCACTCCCGCCACTCCACCAGCCGAAGGTGTTGATACTAGTAGTACAACTTTTAATCCTCCAGCCAATTAGCCCCCCTTTTAAACATAAAAATACCTGGCAGTACCAGGTATTTTCGTATATTTATCGTTGCTTGAGTGCTAGCCTAATACGCTCTTCAATCGGCAGACTCGCATCAACCTTCGACAGTGCATCTGTCGCCTCCTTCAATGGGAAGCCGAGCGCCATCAAGGCATCCAGCGCCTCATCATTTTCTGGTTGACTTTGTACTGATACAACCTCAGTTGCGCCGTATCTAGTTGGAAGACCTACCTTATCTTTCAGATCCACAATTACACGTTCTGCAGATTTCTTACCCACGCCTGCTGCCTTGCTCACAAATACTGCATCTGCATTGGCGATTGCGTTGCGTACTTCCTCCGGTGCCGCCAAAGAAAGAATTGCCATCGCCGCCTTCGGTCCCACTCCGTTCACTGAGATCAGCATTTCAAATATTTTCTTCGCCATTAAACTTGAAAATCCATACAGATCTTCAGAAGTCTCTCTTATCGCATGGTATGTATAAAATTTCTTCTTCTCGCCCACGTTAGTTGCTTCAGCGTCAATCTGTGATAACCCAAGCTCATATCCCACTCCATGAACATCAACAATAATTGAATTTAAAAACTTTTCGGAAACTTCTCCCTCAATGTGTGCAATCATATCACTATTTTATCACAGACAGTTTTTCTCTCTCAGTCATGACTTTCTTTGGTATAATAAGCGTAAAGGTTTTAAAATGTCTGAACAGCTCAATCAATTCTATTCCGTAGAGAATCAAGACTCCCAGGTCGTCAGTGGGGAAGCATCGCTCTCTACCCTTTGTCAGCCTGAACTACAACAACAATTTTCTGATCCCGAACTTGATCTTCTTTTAACTCTCTCTTCAAGCCTTCAAGAACAAATTGGCATAAAAATGGAGAGCCCTAATTTAGCCACCACAGAACAGGATGATAATCCTGAAAATGAGTATGACGATAATGATGACTTTGAGGAAGAAGAGAATTACGAAAATGAATATGACGACGAGGATGAGCGCATCGAATTTCGTGACAGCTACAAGAAAATCAATCAATATCCTCTCACTCCTGAAATTTACGAACGATTTCCGTTTCTTCACGAACTCCCCCAAGGTGTCGCTGTTATGGGTGGTGTCGCCAGAAGCATTACTAGGCAATTTCTCACCGGTGACATAGAACCGATCCGCGACATTGATCTCGTCCATATCAATGATCGTGAAGGTGATCGACCAGTTTCTCCTGAAGAGTTAGAACATCTCTCTCAAAAGTTCATGCCGGAAGATTATGCCTTTGGGCATGGCATTCAACCAGAGTCTTTTGAGCACTACTTCCGTACTCGCGACTTCACTGTTAATGAAAGCCTAATTTTAAATAATCAACTCTATTTTACCGAGTCTGCCAAGAATGATTTTCTGGAAAACATCATCCGACCTACTTACAAGGAATTACCAAATTATCAAGATGAGTTAAGTAGTCGTCTCTTTCTCAAGGCCCTGATGATGCAAAGTGTCATCGCTGAATTCACCGACTCCATCCCGACCTTAGAAGATATTAATTATGTTGACCGTATCCGCACTTTTGATATAGCTCTCATGCTTAATAAATGCATTAGTCGTGGTGCAGAGGTTGCCCAAAGTTTCACAACCAACCTAGTTGACTGGGGTGTTATCTCAGAGGATTTTCTAGGCCGTCCGCTCGCCGCCGCCAGGGATCTTCGTCAGTACTTATATAATTTTTACTATTACCCATCTGCCTATAAGCCAAATCATGATTCGTCCTCGAATGAAAAATCTGATCACGAAATCAAGGAGTACCTCAGATCAATCAACTTTAAGGAATTTGATCTGCCAGATTCAATGTTTAGGTTTCACACCTCAGACCCCAGTATTCGACTGGCTATAAAAGAATATGAAGAAGGTTCGACCGATCAGATTCGTCTACCTCTTGATAAAGTTCCGATTGATCCCGATGATTATCCAGAGCGTTTTCATGGCCAATACGAAGACTATGATTTTGACTTTATTAATTCTGAGGACTAAGTTCCTACACTTTTAAGCATTTAACTATTGCGAACCCTACTTATTTCTTGATGACTCTAGCTAACAGGTCTTCCATCATCTCATAGTCGTGATAAAAAGTCATATCGCTAGCCCGTATCATTTCTTCCGTAGTAATACCATCAAAATTAACTAGATAACCTATCCTTGACGCTAACTCTCTGATAAACAGCCTCTGAACTCTACCGTTGCCCTCCCTAAACGGGTGGATAGTGTTAAGGTCGCCAAGATAGTAAGCTAGTCTCTTGATGATAGTGTTCTTGTCCAGTCCCTTTAAATAGTTCTCGGCTTTCAGCTCATTAAACAGAACCTCGGCATTAACCTCTATTAGCTCGTATTGACAGAATATGTTACCTTTACTAATATCAATCCTACGAAGCTCCCCAGCCCAGACATAAATGTCCGAGAATAAATGCTTGTGGAGCCTCTTGATATAATTGAAATCTAACTCTCCTTTTAATGGCCTATCTATAAGCTCTAAGGTTTTTATAGCAGTAATTTCTCGTTCAGCTTCACTTAGGGCTTTCTCATCCTCTATATTTAATTTATTCTTGAGGACAGAGCTATTGGGGTAGCAATAGTAGTCATCTCTCTCGTATTCATAAGATAGTGGAATAGAAGACACCGTTAAGCAGCCACTCTTCTGTGTTTATCTAGGGCTAACTGAAGAGCCTTTTTGTAGGTGGTTTTACCAGTTAAACAGTCCATCATGGTCTGTTTTTCGCGTGCAGACAGTTTCATACCCTCCAGTCTAAGGTTGGAGTCTACAAATCTAATCATCTCTTCGTTTTTACTCATATGTCTATTATACTATATCTTAGTATATTCCTCTAGTTCTAAGTGGGGAGTTTATGGCTTACAATGCCCTCTCAAAATAGCCCTGTGAGTCCCTGAGAAGCTTTACAAAGGCTCTCTAAGTCGTTAATAAGAGAAGAACATATCTTCCGATTTTTGCCCAACCTGTTCGATTACCCTAGTGGCTGTGGTTTCATCTTCTAAAGCGTCATATATGCCTTGCAGATTTTCTGGCACATTATGTTGCGGGAAATTGCTGCTAAACATAGTTTGGGCAAGATCACTTTTTAATGAAAACCAATCATCATTTGGCTCTGCACCATCTTTGAACACAGCCTCCTCCAAATGCCAACTCCTTGAAAACCTGTTTCGCTTGTCGTTGTATGCCTGTTCGAGTATCACATCATCAGGTATGTTCATATCTGCGGCTTTTAAGATTGGTTCTAGAAAGATGTTATCAGCCATCGCCTCCTTAAACCCAATGAGGTCTAGCGGCATAAATTGATATTGCTTATCTGCTCTTTTCTCATCGAAGAACTTTTTAGAATTATGCTCAATCCAGTCGGTATGTATATTGTCTAAGACATCAAGTATAAAATCTTCCTCGAAGTAATCATCTTCGATGTCGTGACGAGCCTCAAACATATGCCGTATCTGATTACCCAATTTCGTAAACGACACATCCTGTTTATTGCCAGTCAAGATATTATCAAGCAGTTCTTCCTGCCCGTTCCATTCCGCCACGATTTTTTCGTCCGTCCTGCGTAAAAAGCCGTCCTCGCCCATCTTAACAGGTATTTTGCCTTTTTTGTTAAGAACTTTACTGATGCCATCGACGGCGGCTTTGATTGAGTCTTCAGCATAAACTTGGCTTTCTAGTTTCTCTACGCTCGCACCAGCAACTTTTTCTGATGCCTCTTCGTCAGAGAGACCGTTCCAGTTCTTGAGCGCATTTTTGGCGATTTCACGATAAACATTGTTTTCCGCCGTTAAAACTTCTGTCTGGTTGCACTTTTCGGCTGTTTTGCCTCCCTGAAACTTATCAGCCATTGCCGTTACACCCTCCCAGCCAGTTTTTCCATTCCCATTATCGGTGGTATTTCCCACTGTTTCAATTTTTTCATTCATCATTTTTCTCCTGCGGGAAAACCGCTCCTAAAATTGATATTGAAGCGAGCTTATCCCCTAAAACCAAGTGGAACACCCCGCTATAAGGTATTCTAGACTACACTTTCTGCAGACAGGCAGTTGAGCCGACTGGAGCGAGGTGCTCCACACGGGGTTCAACTATTACCTATCTTGTCAGGGATAGAACTGTCGACAGATTTAAAATCTAGTACAATTTAATTATATCACTTTTTTTGTTCTCGGACAGCCAACTAAACAAGTCTAAATGGAGGAATTGGACTTAATAGAGAAAATCAAAAATAATGAGGATAACTTTTTGGAGCTTGTCGCTATTCTAGAAAAGGTAGATAATAGCGCACCGGGAGCACATCTCAATAAAGTATCGGCGCACAATAGTTTCTTAGAAAACAAGAGAACCGATACTTATGATAAATGTTCTAGAGGGCGAGATTAAAGAACTAAAGGCTAAAATCGATAACCCCTCCAGCTTGAAGTTCGACCAGCAGGACTTTGTGAACCTAATGAAATCGCTTGGGAATAAGATGAGAGCAGCCGATATTATCCAGAAAGATAAAATCGCACGAAAAGTGTTTGTGAACCTATATTTAGACGAACAAAATAGGCTCCACTACCTCTTGAGGGAACCCTTTAATTCGGTGATTTCAATTGACAAAAACCAATGTGGTAGCACCAACTGGGATCGAACCAGTGACCTTAGGCTTATGAGTCCTACGCTCTAACCAGCTGAGCTATGGTGCCACTTGGCGGAAGGGACAGGATTCGAACCTGCGAAGCGTTAACTTGCTGGTTTTCAAGACCAGTGCCATCAACCACTCGGCCACCCTTCCGCTAACTATTCTAACAGATTATTCGGCGTTCGTAAATACGTTTGTTACATCGTCGAGGTCATCAATTGCATTTAGTAATTTATCGACTTTTTCTGCATCATCCTCGCTCACAGGTACTGAAGTGTTCGCAATGTAGCGAAGTTCTGCGTTATCAACAGTAAGTCCAGCATCAATCAAAGCCTGTCTGACTTTCATCAAGTCAGTCGCCTCTGTAATAACTTCGATACTTTCCTCACCTTCGTTAGCATCTTCAGCGCCGCAATCAAGTGCTGTCATCAAAGCGTCTTCACCTTTTTCAGCAATTTCAATCACGCCTTTTCTAGCAAATTGGAACATCACGCTTCCAGGGTCAGCCATGCGCCCACCATTTTTAGATAGAGCATTGCGTACTTCTGGCATAGTTCGATTCTTATTATCTGTTGCCACCTCAATGATGATCCCAATTCCCGCAGGACCGTAAGCCTCGTAGGTTTCCTCAATCATCGCCGCCGCACTCTTGTCGGTTGCTCTTGCAATTGCACGCTCAATATTCGCCTTAGGCATATTTGCCTTACGTGCTTTTTCAAGCACCATCGCAAGCGTAGGATTCATCGTCGGGTCGCCACCACTTCTTGCGGCAATCGCAATCTGGTTTGCAATCTTCGTAAAAGCTGCGCCGCGTTTTGCATCGACAATAGCTTTCTGGCGTTTAGTTGTCGCCCATTTACTGTGTCCTGACATCTTTTGACCTTCCTATTTTTATAATTTCTTCTCTATATTATACCATTAAAACCGTACGAAATCTCTACTGATTGTCGCCATCTTGTCTTTTGGCAAATTAAATTTCTTCCCAGGCTGGTAATTTTTAATAGCCTCTAGGAAATTTAGTAGTTGAGGTCTAGTTAGTGATATGTGAGCCTCAAGACAAATCGACCGCAAAATCTCAGAACTCACGGTGGATTCTTCGGCTCGAAAATAATCTCTTCTAAAAAATATCTCACCCTGTGAATTTTTCATCACTATTGTTTCTAATAAATTTCCAAGATTTTTCTCGATCTCCTCGCGTAGAACCTTCTGTTTCTCGGCAAGTTCTAATACTGCCACTTTCTTTTCTTTCTCCAGGCTTTTTAAGGATTCTCTAACTCGGTTGCGCAAATAGTCATCATGGTAATTTGTTGGGTCCTGTCGAAAACAGAGGTGATTCTCGCCCGCATAGCGTAGAATATCAGTCTTGTTCATCTTAAGATCGACAAGTGGTCTCCTTATTTTACTATTGCCAAAAGGTGCCAAGCCCCGCCAAAAAGTTCCTCGAATCAAGTTGATTACCACCGACTCTAGAAGGTCATCAAGGTGGTGTGCCGTACAAATTTCCCCTTGATATTTATTCGTCACATGATATAAAAAAGCATATCTTTTTTCTCTAGCCTCTTCCTCTGAAACACCTTCACCAAGTATCATCTTTGATGATTCAAACGGCACCCCATACTCTTTGCATCTTCGCTTAACAAATTCCTCGTCAAGATCTGCTGACTCTCTGGTGCCGTGATTAAAATGTGCCACCAAAATATTACTAGGTTCACTCTTGTAAAACATATCGAGTAGTACCATTGAATCAACCCCACCCGAAACTGCTAAAATTTTCTTCACTCTCAAATTATACCAAAATCTGCTCATTCCATCTCTACTCCATATCTGTTATAATTAACCCATGAATTCAGACCATATTCGTAACTTCTGCATTATTGCTCACATCGACCACGGTAAATCCACTCTTGCTGATCGCATGATGGAAATTACTGCCACGGTCGAGAAGCGACAAATGAAGTCTCAGCTTCTTGATTCCATGGAACTAGAACGTGAAAAGGGAATCACGATTAAGCTCACTCCAGTCCAGATGCATTATAAAGGTTTTGAATTAAATCTTATTGACACTCCAGGCCACGTCGACTTTTCTTATGAGGTCTCCCGCTCCCTCCAGGCTGTCGAGTCGGCAATTCTTGTGGTTGACGCCACTCAGGGCATTCAGGCTCAAACTCTCGCCAATGTTTATCTCGCTCTCGAGCAGGATCTGACAATTATCCCTGTGATCAATAAAATTGATCTTCCAGCCGCCGACGTTGAAAAAGTTTCAAATGAGATTATTAATCTACTTGGCTGCAAAAAAGAGGAAATTATTCCAGTTTCTGCCAAAACTGGCCTCAATGTCGAAGCGGTACTTGATGCTATCATTAATAAAGCTCCAAGTCCAAAAGCCCCGCTCAACCTTGAAGCCACCGTCGCTCCTGATCAGACTCGCGCCCTCATTTTCGACTCCTATTTTGACGATTATCGCGGCGTTATCCTCTATGTCCGCATCTTCAATGGTCAAATCAATAAGAACGACAATATTTTTATGATGGCGTCAAAAATCAATGGTATCGCTCTCGAAGTTGGTGTTTTGAAACCTGGCATGCAGCCGAAGGATAGTCTAGCTGAAGGTGAAGTCGGCTATATTGTGACCAACTTAAAAACCACTCGTGAGGCAAAAGTTGGTGACACCGTCACTCTCTATAAGAAACCTGCCAAGACTCCACTTCCCGGTTATAAGAATGTTCTTCCTTTTGTTTACGCTGGGTTCTTCCCAGTTTCAAATGATCAGTACAAGGATCTCAAAGAGGCCATCGAGAAACTTTCTCTTAGTGACTCCGCCCTTCGTTTTGAACCTGAAAATAGCCCAGTTCTAGGTTTCGGTTTGCGCATTGGCTTCCTTGGTCTGCTCCATATGGATATTATTAAGGAGCGTCTTGAGCGCGAGTTTAAACTTGATCTCGTTGTTACTAATCCTTCTACCAACTACCAAGTCCGCCTAAATTCTGGCGAAGAGCTCGAAATTAAGTCTGCCTCCAATCTTCCTGATACCAGTTATGTCGCCGAGATTCGTGAGCCATGGGTCAAAGGCGAAATTATTTTACCAGTTTCCATGATTGGCAATGTCTTGACGTTGATTGTTGAGAAACGTGGTCTTCAGAAGAATATCTCATATCTTGAAGATCGCGCCGTCATTAATTTTGAAGCCCCAATGGCCAACTTGCTTACCGATTTTTATGATCAGCTAAAGTCCCTCACTTCTGGTTACGCTAGCTTTAATTATGAAATTTCTGACTATCGTCCTGAAGACTTGGTTCGTGTGGATTTTCTGATTGGTGGCGAACGCATGGACGCCCTCGCCCTTATGTGTCACCGCTCCGAAGCAGATGCCATTGGTCGCACAATCACCAAGAAGTTAAAAGAAGTAATCCCTCGCCAGAACTTCGAGGTTGCCCTGCAGGCTGCCATCGGTGCCAGAATTATTGCTCGCGAAACCATCGGTGCCTTCCGTAAAGATGTCACGGTCAAGATCCATACGGGTGACCGCGACCGTAAGGCCAAGTTGCTTGAGAAACAAAAGCGTGGTAAAGCCAGAATGAAGCGTTTTGGTAAGATTGATATCCCATCCGAAGCCTTCACTGTTATGTTAAAACGCGACTAAGTGTGTGGTATTTATTTCTTCGACACGCTCAAGGCCGCTCGGCCAAGCTGATGGTCTCATCAATAAATACGCACACAAAAAATTTTTCATCAAAAACTAGCGTCTTCACAATGCTAGTTTCGTTTTTGACGATAAGACTCAATAACCATAAGCCGAATTGATTATTGTTCCGCAGCCCTAAGCTCAAGATATTTGATCTGTGTCTCTAGGTTCTTTTATTTATTTTTCCGAGACTATAAGCTTGGGATGTATGTCTATGCTATGT
>ERZ773263.2181-NODE-2181-length-10875-cov-8.143346_pt1 | contig 10875 bp, 10 predicted proteins | sample MGYA00511076_ERZ773263 | MGnify/ENA primary metagenome ERZ773263 (study PRJEB29015, sample SAMEA2738155) | human oral metagenome | biome: human oral; feature: human-associated habitat; material: saliva | place: China | collected 2195 ... | reverse complement strand
TGGAGGGCGCGTTCCCCCGCGAGCTGGGCCGCGCGTTCCGCGGCATGGAATCCAAGGCGAACCCCTACAACCAGGCGGCCCGCAAGCGCATGGACTGGGCGAAGAAACTCGACTTCGACATCCCCGTCGTCGGCGAGGACATCGAGGACGCCTCCGAGGTCGACTACCTGTTCTGGGTGGGCTGCGCGGGCGCCTACGACGACACCGCGAAGAAGACCAGCGCCGCCGTCGCTGAGCTGCTGCACACAGCGGGCGTGTCCTTCGCGGTCCTCGGCTCGGGCGAGTCCTGCACGGGCGACCCGGCCCGCCGCGCCGGCAACGAGGCGCTCTTCCAGATGCTGGCCGCCCAGGCGATCGACACGCTCAAGGAAGCCAAGCCTCAGAAGATCGTGGTCTCCTGCGCGCACTGCTTCAACACGATCGCCGGCGAGTACCCGGAGCTGGGCGGACACTTCGACGTCGTCCACCACACGCAGCTCCTCAACCGCCTGGTGCGCGACGGCCTGCTCACGCCGGTGGCCCCCACCGCCTCTGCTGTCCCCACGGACACGGACACCGCGGACGAGGCCGGGGCGCAGTCCGTGGGCAACGCTCCCTCAGTCGGCGCACCCCTGAAGGTCACCTACCACGACGCGTGCTTCCTGGGTCGCCACAACCGCATCTACTCCCCGCCGCGCGAGCTCGTGGGCTCCCTGCCGAACGTGGAGCTCGTCGAGATGCCGCGCAACCGCGACCGCGCGATGTGCTGCGGCGCGGGCGGCGCGCACGCCTGGTTCGAGGAGACGCGCGGGACCCGTATCGCCGACGCCCGCATCGTCGAGGCCGCGTCCACGGGCGCGGACATCGTCGCGACGGCCTGCCCCTTCTGTTCCCAGATGCTCGGCTCCGCCTCGGGCACGTCCGCCGGCTTCGTCTCCTCCGACGCCTCCGACCAGGGCGCCGCGAACAACGATGCCGCCACGGTCTCGTCCGGCCAGAAGCTCCCCGAAGTGCGGGACGTGGCCGTGATGCTGCTCGAATCCGTCAAGCGCGGGCAGTAACGCGCGCACGGCGCGCACCCCGCAGTGCGCACCGCTCCCACAGCAGACAAGAGGGCGGCCCCGCAGGAAAACCTGCGGGGCCGCCCCTTCGTCTGAAGAAAATCAGTCCTCGACACCAACGATGACGTTGGAGGCCTTGATGACGGCGACGGCCTTGGAGCCGACGGTCAGGCCGAGCTCCTCGATGGCGGCGTTCGTGATCGACGAGGAGACGACCAGGCCGGGGGCGACCTCGATCTTGACGATGCCGTTCACGGCGCCCTCGGAGACCTCAACGACGGTGCCGGGGAGCTGGTTGCGTGCGGAGAGCTTCATGGTATGCCCTTTCCTTCGTATGGATGTGAAAACACAGACACCCTAGCGGGTGGGATAGGTGTCGTCTACAGATGGCTACTCGTCGTCCTCCTCGTCGGTGACCTCCGCCAAGCCGACCAGGAAGCCATCCTCGTCGATGACGTTGCCACCCACGAGCGTCGCGATCAAGCCAGCGGCCTTCTCCACGTCCTGCGTCGAGCGCAGGCGCTCCAGGCGAGCCGTGCGGCTCATCGAGGACGCGCCGGGCGTCGGGGTCAGGCCGGGCAGCCAACGAACCTGATATTCGATGATCGCGCCCGTCGTCCACGGCTCCCAGCGCAGCACGCGCGGGGGCGTGGGGACCGCGTGGACCTCGATCATCATGTCGGAGCGGTTACCGATCGGGCTCATCAGCGCGTAGCCGTCGACGACCTGCGGCTCGTTGCGTTGGGCCTCCAGCTCCTCGCGAGCCTTGGCGATCTTAGAGGCGATGTCCTCGCGAACAGGACCCAGCTCCGCCTTCAGTTTCTCAATGTGCGCGGCCTGCGCGGGACTGAGCGCGGGAGCCTCGGGAACGTCGGGGACGATGTCGCGCGCGTCCTTCATCTCCGTAAAGCCCGCGCGCTCACGCATCGCCTGTAGGAGGTCCTCGGGATTAATCCACCGCGGCGAGTACACCGTCAAGTTCACCGCCGAGTCGGCGTCGGGAACCATGACGTAGCCGCTACCCGCGAGGCGCATACCCCCGGCCAGGCGGCGCGCCATACGGTTCAACGCTTCGAGGACGAGGTACTCCAGGCCGATGGGCATCCCCTCGGGAAACGCCTTCGCCCACTCCCCCATCACCGCGCTCGGCTTATCCTCGGCGCGCGAGGCCGGGCAGCGCAGGATCCACGCGTTCGTCAGCATGGACGGGGTGCCCAGCTCGGCGCGCGTCGGCTGATCGAGCGACCATGGGCCCTCAAGCTCAGCCTCGGACGACAGGCGCAGGCGACCCGGGGCGATCCAGCCGGCCTCGTCCCACATCGAGATCGCGAGGGCCTCCAGCTCGGCCGGATCCACCGCCTCGGACACCAAGAGGAGGTGATTACTCAGCGCCTCGTCCAGGTCGATGACACCCGCGGGTTCACTCACCTCGATGGCGGCGGCGATCGGTGCGGCGGCCTCGGCCCCCGTGACCTCGCCGTCGGCCGCGATCTGGAAAGCGTGCTCCGTCGTGGTCATCCCCACCAGCGAGGCGTGCGTCTGCGTGAGCGGGTTGCCCGTCACGGCCGTGAGCAGCGGGTCCGCGAAACTGGGACGCGCGCTCGCCATGCGTTCCTTGAGGGAACGCCTCACGGGCGCGGGCGGCGGCTCGTCGCCCCGGTTGGTGACCTGGTCGGGGCGCGGCGTCATACCCGGCAGGGCGACGCCGGTGATCACGCCCGTACGAGTCGTCGTGGACTGATTCTCTCTCCCCTGCGCGCCCGGGGCGGGCACGCCGGACGGAGGCGTCGGCGGAGGAGGCGCGGTCGGCGGAATATCCCCCGCTTCGGGAGGAGGCGGAGCAGCCAGGGAATGATCGCTAGGTGCTGGTGGCGGAGGCGCCGCCGGAGGCAGGTCTGCCGCTTCCGGCGGGGGCGGCGCAGCTAACTCGGTCGCTGCACCGCGTGCCGCGCGCTCGGCACGCATGCGCTCACGCCTGGACGGAAGAGGAGGATGAGACGTCATCATGTCACCGATCGATACGGGTGCGCGTAAAACGCTCGTGAGTCCGGGAGGGCGTCGGGCCTCGCTGGCCCTGGTAGTGCGAACCCGCACCCTGCGAGCCGTAGGGATGCTCAGCCGGGGAGGACAGGTCGAAGAAGCACAGCTGCCCAATCTTCATGCCCGGGTAGAGCAGGATCGGCATCGTCGCCGCATTGGACAGCTCCAGGGTCACATGACCGGAGAAACCGGGGTCAATGAAGCCCGCGGTGGAATGAGTGAGGAGGCCGAGGCGCCCCAGCGACGACTTGCCTTCCAGGCGCGCGGCAATGTCATCGCCGAGGGTGACCAGCTCGTACGTGGCACCCAGGACGAACTCACCGGGGTGCAAGACGAAGGGCTGATCCGGCCCCACGTCCACCTGGCGCGCCAGGTCCGACTGGTCCGCCGCGGGGTCGATCACCGGGTAGCGATGATTATCAAAAAGGCAGAACAGCCGGTCCAACCTCACGTCGATACTGGCCGGCTGGACCAGGTCACGATCCAGAGGATCCAGCCGAATGCGGCCGGAATCCAGGGAGGCGTTGATGTCGCGGTCACTGAGCAGCATGACTTGATTGTCGCATACTCAGCGCCGCGACAACACCCCAGGTCACACCAGCGGCTGGCCCGTGGCGTCGCAGCCGTAGGAGCCGGAACGCATGATGATCATGATGAACTCAATGAACGCCCAGATGGCGGTGATGGGCAGGCCGATGACGATAACGGACAGAAGCAGCTGGATCAGGCCGCGGCTGTTGTAGCCCAGGTAGAAGTTGTGGATACCCAGCGGGCCCACGAAGAACGCCAGAAGCAGGGCAATGATCCACTGCTTGGGCGGGTTCGCATAGACACCCTGAGCGAAGGCGGGCTGGCCGAACGCGGGCTGGCCGAACGCGGGCTGGGCGTAGCCCTGCTGGGGGTCATGGGGCTGGCCGAACGCGGGCTGAGTGTAGGGCTGCTGCGCGTCCTGGGCCTGCGCCTCCGGCGCCGCGCCGGCGGGGTCATAGGCGGTGCCGTAGGTGGTGGCACCGGGGGTGGCGGTCGCCTCGTCAAAGGAGGGGGCCGAGGCCTGGGGGAAGCTGGGCGCCTCAGGCGCGGGGATCGAGGCCTGGGTGTCGTCCTCGGGCTTGATGGGGTTGGCCAGGGGATCGGGCGTCGTCATGGCTAAGCCTTTCGATTGTCGTGGGGTGGCCTTTGTGTGGCCGCACTGCCACATCCTAGCGTGCACCGCCCCCATCACGGTACCCGCAACCACCCCGACGTCACCCCGATTCCACCCGCAGACTGTTTGTCACCTGGGTCAGGGTTAGGAGCACCCTGCCCTCACGAGCGCAGCGCGCCACGCTGCTGCGCCTGCGGCGACGCGCGCGGGTACGTCTGGCGGCAAGGCTCGCCCGACTAGTAACAGTGCGCCTCTGATCGGTGGAGTGATCGCCCGAGAAGTGGCTGTGCGCGCCCTTCGATGCGCAGGTTAACCCCATGGGTGGCAGTGTGGGCGGGGTCGCCCACGCTCCACCTATAGGGCCCAGCTGCGCATGAAGGGGCTAACAACGCCAGGCCTCGGGCCCAGCTGCCACCGCAACCCGGGATGCTTCACACGGCAAGCCGCCGCCCTCGCAGCAGCGAAACGCTCGGCCAATACACCCACAGCATTCACACGCTGGCGCGACAGCAGCCCACCCGGCAGCGAGTCGCTCGACCGACACACCCCGGGCTAGATACAAAAGTGTGGGGCCCAGCATCAGCTGGGCCCCACACTCTCGCAGAGTGCACGTCAGTTCAGACGCATTCGCACAACTCAGACGGTGGGAACGCCGTTGGCGTCCTTCTCGTAGATCCACTTGCCCATGAAGGACATGACGATGCAGGCAATCACGAAGGCGGCGTAAGCAAGACCGACCAGGCTGACGAGGATGCTCAGGATGGCGGACTCAGTTGCGCCAGCAATGCCAGACAGGATCCAGTAGACGACGGTGGCGGCGATCTTGATGATGCCCATCTGCTTGTGACCGAGGTAGAAGTCACCGGCGCCGACGCCACCGAAGAACAAGTTGAGAAGGCCGGTGGTCATGCGAGACTTGCCCTGGACGGGGGCGTTGAAGCCGGGCTGGCCGTAACCGGGCTGCTGAGGAGCGGACATTATGTCTCCTGTTGTTGATGGAACCCCGCAAGGCGCGGGGCGTTTCTGAGAGCACGGTCAGACTAGCGGACCTTTACCGTTTATACAACTGTCAACGAATTTTATGCTCCACCTCACAGACTGGGTCGCTGGGAGCGCAGGCATCAGACAACTCTCTCTACACTGACAGGGTGTTCATAAATCCAACGGCCGAGGCCTCGCAGACACTGCTCCATGACCTTCCCCGCTGGTTCGCATCCAACAAGCGCAACCTGCCCATGCGACACGACGACGTGTCCGACTGGGGCACCCTCGTTTTCGAGATCATGAGCCAACAGACCCCGGTGTCGCGCGTGCAGCCGATCTGGATTGAATGGATGCACCGATGGCCCACACCCGCAGACCTGGCCGACGCATCCTCCGCGGATATCATTGTAGCCTGGGCAAATCTGGGCTATCCGTCACGCGCGCTGCGCCTCAAAAACTGTGCGGGCACCATCGTCGAGAAACACGGCGGTCAGGTGCCCCTCACCATGAAAGAGCTGACTCTTCTGCCGGGCGTGGGCACGTACACAGCCAGCGCGCTACTCGCCTTCCGCCACGGAATCCGCGTCCCAGTTCTGGACACCAACGTCCGTAGAGTGCTGGTCAGATTTCTCGACGGCCGGGAGTTCCCTCCCCGCTCAACGCCCTCCAAATCAGAAACCGCGCGCACCGCAACCCTGCTCCCAACAGATGGGCACCTCGCCGCGGAGGTCAGTTTGTCTCTCATGGAGTTCGGGGCCCTCGTCTGCACCCAGCTCTCCCCCAGCTGTGATGAATGCATCATGCACAAACACTGCGCGTGGGCCACCGCCGGATTCCCCAAGGATGACAAGCGCCCCACGCCCCAGCCCTACACGGGCACCGACCGCCAGGCCCGCGGCCGCATCATGAAGGCACTGCGCGCCGCGCACTTCGAAGGTAGGGAGGGCCTGACGAAGCGCCGAGTCCTCGACGCCGCCCGCCTCGACGGCGGCGACCGCTACCAGCCCACCCGCGTCTACCGCGCCCTCCTCAAGGAAGGCATGATCGTCTTCAACGAGGACACCAAGCGAGTGACGCTTCCCCGCTGACCCGGACGCCACACCGCGTGGCCACACGGGACGCCAACCTCCCACTCGCCCACCACGGACGAGGCCCACTCCCCGACCGCGAACCCACGCGACATCGGGACACCAGCCACGGCCTCGGCGACTACTAATACCTAATCGCGTCGATTGGCTTGATGCGCACGGCCGCGAGCGCCGGGATGATGCCGCACAGAGCACCGATGCTCGTGGAGATGGCGACGCCCGCGATGGCCGCGCCGGCGGGGAAGGCCGGTGTCTCACTGAGGGCGATTCCCATCGATTCGAGCGGCAAGAAACGCACGACGACGACCGCGATCCCCACGCCGATGACGCCGGCGACGAAGGTCGCGACCACCGACTCCATGAAGACAGCGAAGAAGACGCGCGCGGCGGAGGCGCCGACGGCGCGGCGGATACCGATTTCGCGCACGCGCTGGCGCACGGTCACGATCGCGACGTTGAGGAGGCCGAGCGCACCGAGAAAGACGATAATGCCTCCGATAATCATGATGACGCGGGAGATCGTCCCCAGCTGCTCCTCGCCCGTGTCCTGATGCTCGCCGCCGGTGACGCTCACGCGCCATCCGTCACCAAGGATCGAGGCCAGGGCACGCGGCAGCACCGTGCGCGCCTGCTCGGCATCCTCGGGGCCGACCCACGCGATCATCGTGGGCTGTCCCATCTGCGGCAGGGCGGCGCGCGCCGCGTCATAGTGCACGTAGAGGGTCGGCATGTCGAAGCGGCTCTTCGCTTTCGTGACACCGACGACGCGCAGCGCGGTGCCGTCGGTGGTGTGTAGGACGATGGGGACCTGGTCGATGGGGGCGCGTCCCAGCTGATTCCACAGGACCTCGGAGATGACGACGGGGGTCAAGCGCTGGTCCGCGTCGCTCGCGGCCACCCAGCGCCCGGCGAGCATGCGGGTGCGGAAAATCACCTCATATGAGGGGTCCACCGACTGGATCGTGACGTCGTTGAACATATCCTGCGTGCGCACCACCGGGTAGCCGCGGAATTGCCCGGACGTGCGGGCCTGGCGGACCTCGACGATCTCGCCGCCCGAGCTGGACAGGCGCGACCAGTAGCGGATGTCGTGTCGGTCCGCGAGCGTCGTCATCGCGTCGCTCACCGGATCCTTCTCGTCGGGTCGCGCGACACTCGACGAGGCCTGGGTGCCCTCCCCGGTTCCGGACTCCTGGGAGGGGCCACCATTCGAGGGGCCTCCCTGGCTGGCCGATGATTGTTCCGGAGCGAGGCGCAGCGTCACCGAGCGCCCCTCGTAGAGCTCGGCCAATTCCCGCGAGGATTGCAAGATCAGGTCGCCCAGCGCGATGACGACCGTCATGGCGGCCACCGCGGCAACCACTCCCACGAGGGAGAGGACCACGCGGGCCTTCTGGACCTTGACCTCGCCCCACGCCTCGATGAGGGCTCCCACGACCTGGCTCACAGCGTTCACGATGCGCCCTCCTCACCCGTGCCGACCACCTCGGCCAAGGGGGCCTCGGCCTGCGGCGGGACCGGGATCCGAGAGGCCTGCGCACGCGCCGACACCCCACTTTCCGCCCCGCTTGCCGCGTCACTGACCGTCCCGCTGACCGTCCCACTCGCCGCGCGAGGAGCACCCGGCTCCGGTGCACGGACCTGCGCGGGAGGCGACGGAGGAGGAGAGACGGGAGCGGAGGCGGCCACGGCCTCGTCCCCAAAGCGGGCGGGCTCGAGGTCGGCGGGCGCGGCGACACTAGACACGTTGCCGCTGATCTCGGTCCCGGCGGGCTCGATGTGCCCAGCCTCCGCGCGCTGGATCAGGGCGGAGGGATCGGCGACCTCGTGGAGGACACCGTCATACAGTTCGTAGGCGCGCGAGGCGCGGGCGGCGACCGCCATATCGTGCGTGATGACGATGAGCGCCGAGTCGGATTCGCGGGCGACCTCCTCCAGGAGGGCCATGACCGCGCGTCCCGTGTCTGGATCGAGGGCGCCGGTCGGCTCGTCGGCGAGGATCACGCGCGGGCGGCGCACGAGGGCGCGGGCGATCGCGATGCGCTGCTGCTCGCCGCCGCTCATCTCACCCGGGTGAGAGTCCGCGCGGTCCCCAAGGCCCACGCGCTCCAGCATGTCCAAAGCGATCGCGCGCCTGCGCAGCAGCTGCGCACCCGACGCGTACATGAGGGGCACCTCGACGTTTTCGGCGGCCGTGCGCGCCGCGAAAATGTTGAATTGCTGGAAGACGAAGCCGAAATCCGCCCCCCGCATGCGGGCGCGACGCCCCTCGCTCAGGCGCGTCGTGTCCACGCCGTCCAGCTCGTAGGTGCCCGACGTGGGGGTATCCAGCAGGCCGATGATGTTGAGCATCGTCGACTTACCCGTGCCCGACCGGCCGACGATCGAGACATGTTCTCCCGCCGCGACGTCCAGATTGACGCCGCGCAGAATGTGCAGGTCCTCGCCGTCAGGCAGGGTGACCGTTCGGGTCACGCCCCGCAGGCGCACCAGGCTCATCGCGCGCCCGTCCCGTCGGACGCGTCCGCGGCTCCGTCCATGGCCCCGCCGTCCATCCCAGCTCCGGGGCCCGGGCCGTAGGGATCGTCCTGGTTGTCCTTCGTCGCGGTCGGGGTGAATTCGAGGATCTCCTCGCCCTCCTCCAGGCCGTCCTTGACCTCGACCATCTTGCCGTCCGTCAGACCCAGAGTCACCGAGCGCTTCTCCGGATTGGCCGGGTCGGAGGTCGGCACGTAGACGGTGCCGGTCTGGTAGCGGCCCTCAACCGCGGAGACCGGGACGGCGAGCACGCCCGTGGCCGAGCCCGTCGTCATCTCGATACTGACCTGCAGGCCCGCGAACACCGTCTGGTCGGAGGGAATCGCGCAGCGAGCCTTCAAGTCCGTCGAGGCCGTGGCCGAGTTATCCGAGGCACCCGGGTTCTTGGGATCCTGCGTCTTGCCGGTCGGGCTGACGAGCTTGACGTCGGAGCACTCGAAGGGCGCCGGGCCGTTCTTGATGGTAACGGTCGCGGTGGAAGGGGCCTCCTGGAGGCGGTACATCTGGTCGGCGCTCAGGGCGGCGACAGCCGAGAACGTGGAGGGGGCGACCGACGCAACCGTGTCACCGATCGCGAACTGCTGCCCCACCAGAACACTCGTCGACACCCTGCCGTCGCCGGGGGCAGCAACCGTCTCGTATTTATAGGTCGGCTGTCCAATTTCCGTGGTGACGTTACCGTCCTCGTCGGTGACCTGCCTTGGTTCGCCGGGGATTTCCTTGCGAATCTGGATGAGGGCGTCACCCTTGGCGACCGTGTCACCGTCGTTGACGTAGACGCGCACGACCGCGCCGTCCAGCGTCGCGCGAGCGTTGACGGGCTCGTCCGCCTGGATCGTACCCGTCAGACTCACGGTGTTCGTGATGTCCGCCCGGCCCACCGGGATCGTCATCTGCCCGAACGTGCCGCCCGGGTCCATGCCGTCGCTCGTCTGTTCTTCGGCCGCTGCGGGAAAGAAGGCGAACTTCACCAGGGACACCGCGATAACGACCCACGCGAGCGCCTTGACAATATCGAGCACCTGCGCGGTGCGGGTCTTACGTGCCACGTCCGTCTCCTTCGATGTGCGCCAGTCAGCCAATTGTATGGTAGGAATCACTTGCGGAGCAAGGGTTGACACATCGCGTCAGGGAACAATCAGGGGAGCCTCGGGGCGGCTTGACGGGCACGTCTGGGGCGCGGCCGACAGCGGCTGCCACCTTGCCCGCGCCGGGGCGAGGAGTTCCTGCCAGCCCGGCAAGCTCGGAAGCCCTTCCAGCCCGGCGGTCACGGCCGACAGGGCGGACAGCTAGCCGACGCCTCGGCAATGGAAGCACGCCCGCAACCTCCTGCCTACGATGGGGGTACCCCGACCGAGAGGACACCATGATCCGCCGCGCCACGCCCGACGACGCACCCGTCCTGTCCGCGCTCGCCCGCGAGTGCTTCACCCAAACCTTCGGTCACCTCTACACGGCGGAAGACTTGACAGCCTTCCTCGACCAGGCCTACTCCCCCGCCGTCCTTCGCGCCGAACTGGAGGACCCTGAGTACGCAACCTGGCTCCTCTTCGAAGATGCACCCGGTTCCCCCTCCCAGGAGGACGAGGCCGGGTCCCTCGCTCACGTGTCCTCCCGTTCCCCCTCCACCATCAACGCGAACGAGCGCCACGACGCCGCCGGTCCCGATACCGCGCGGGCCGGGGAAGGCACCCAGGCCTCGTCCCCCGAGCGCTCCCCCATCGGATACGTGACCGCGTGCCCGGCGCACCTGCCCCACCCCGACGTCGCGCCCGGCGACGGGGAGATCCAGCGGCTGTACATCCTGCGCGGGTTCCAGGGCGGGGGCCGCGGAACCCTCCTGCTGCGCATCGCGCTGGAGTGGCTCGAGCGTGAGGGGCCGCGCACCCTGTGGATCGGCGTGTGGAGCGAAAATTACGGCGCGCAGCGTTTCTACGCGCGCCACGGCTTCGAGATCGTCGGCGAATACTCGTTCATGGTCGGCGACCACGCGGACCGTGAGTTCATCACCTGCCGCCCAGCAAGACACTAGCGCCACCTG